>Ga0207433_10002331_pt1 | contig 38819 bp, 36 predicted proteins | sample YelNatPaOPGAMG01_FD_187559 | JGI IMG/M metagenome (GOLD analysis project Ga0207433, IMG submission 187559) | Hot spring thermophilic microbial communities from Obsidian Pool, Yellowstone National Park, USA - OP-RAMG-01 (SPAdes) (version 3) | ecosystem: Environmental > Aquatic > Thermal springs...
GCTGCTGCTGCGAATACCAAGCTTTTTCATCTTGCTTTGCAAAGTTGTCGGCTTTATACCCAGCAGGGATGCAGCACCATTCGCTCCATACATTTTTCCTCCTGACTTCTTGAGCGCCGCGAGGATATGGGTTCGCAGGGCATCTTCAAGAGGCGGGAAATAGGTGGAAGACGGCTCGGAAACAGCAGATATATCAGGGCTCCCAGGCTTATCTGCGGACCAGGCCTCCTGAGCTACCTGCATCCGGTACGCATTGACCGCCGGAACCAGGTGTTCCGCCAGAATGTTTCCTCCTCGGGCCAAGATAGCCGCCCGCTCTATTGCGTTTCGGAGCTCGCGGACATTCCCGCGCCATTCTGTCGTTAGAATCCGCGCTATCGCAGAAGGTGAAAGAGCCAGAGACTCAAAGCCTGGCCGCCTGCGGATCTGAGACACGAAATACTCTGCAAGAAGGGCGGCATCCTCGTCGCGCTCGCGCAGCGGCGGCAAATGGATGGGAAATACATGAAGCCGATACCATAGGTCCTCGCGGAATTTTCCGGCGGCAATCGCTGACTCGAGGTCGATATTGGTTGCCGCGATGATTCTCACATCCACTGATACCGAACGCTCACCTCCTACCCGCTCGAACTTGCCGTCCTGAAGCACGCGGAGTAGTTTTGGCTGCAATTCGAGAGGAAGGTCGCCGATTTCATCGAGAAAGAGCGTCCCTCCATCGGCCAGCTCGAATCGCCCGCGGCGCAGTGCGACGGCGCCGGAGAAGGCCCCTTTCTCGTGCCCGAAAAGCTCGCTCTCCGCAAGGCTCGAAACCAGTGCTGAGCAGTTTACGGCAATAAAGGGGCCGGAAGCGCGGTGCGACAGCTGATGAATTTTGCGCGCAACCTGTTCTTTGCCCGTTCCAGTTTGGCCTGTCAGCAGGACAGGCACATCGGCAACTGCAACAAGCCGAATCGCATCGAGAACGCGGCGCCAGACGGCAGAAACGCCAACCAGATCCCTGAATGCATCCGCCGATTCGTCAAGAAGTCGATTGCGCTCTTCGGTAAGCTCTCGCGTCTTTTCCATGAGCGAACGAGAAGCATCCGATTGCACCATCGATACGGAAATAAGCTTAGAGATTGTCGAAATAAAGCGAACTATGGAAGGACTGAATCGATTGCATGCCCGATGATCCAGCGTCAAAAGCCCAATCGGCGTGGATTCGATATAGAGGGGCGCTACGAGACAGGAATGTCCATCAGGCAGATCGAGTACATCGTAGTAGGTATCGAGATGTGCTTCATGCTCGCCAAAAAGTTTTGGTTCTTTGTGTTCGAGGAGGCGAGCGATGTCCTGGCGCCTGGTGAGCGAAATGGAATACCCTTCGAGGCGCGGGGTATAGAGTGGTCCGACAGCCTTTCGTACCACAAGTCGATCCGGCGCTTCGAGCCTCATGACAACTGCGAGCTCATATTCAACAAGCTCCCGAAGAGCCTCGAGTACTATCTCCATCGTGCGTTCGGGGCTGAGCAGCTCGAGCGGCTGGGAACCTGGACGCTGTTGCAACGATATATCGGTATTCAACGACATGCAGTCATGTATACACCGAAATATCGTCGTTGTCAATCTTAAAAATCAATGCTCAGCGATTATGAATAGGTGCGCAAGCTTGTATTCTTTTTATAATTCTTTATAAAACATGAAATAAATAGAATCGTTGCTATTTTCTCATGAATAATGAATTTTGGCATAATAATTGCTCTAAGTTCAATGGCTGCCTGTGCCACATGTAAGCCAAAACATTTTACTGAACAAGCTTGAGCGTTGTTCGTACAGATGATGGTCGGCAGCACTCGACCGGCATTGGTCCGGCCCTATCTTATCCATCAAGGAGATTCAAAATGGAACAGCAAAACTTCCACATGCCATTGCTCGGAGACGATTTTCCGACGCTTACCCTACAGACGACGCAGGGCATCATGAACCTGCCTGGCGACCTCAGGGGACAGTGGTTCGTGCTATTCAGCCATCCAGCGGATTTTACGCCTGTCTGCACCACCGAATTCGTCGGTTTCCAGCGCCTCATGCCCGAATTCGAAAAAATCGGCGTCAAGCTCATTGGCATGTCGGTCGACCAGGTATTCAGCCATATCAAGTGGATCGAGTGGATCAAGGAAAAACTCGGAGTGGAAATCACCTTCCCCATCGCTGCAGCGAATGACAGCATCGCCAACGCGCTCGGCATGCTGCATCCTGGAAAAGGCACCAACACCGTTCGCGCAGTATTCGTGGTCGATCCGCAGGGAAAGGTACGCCTTGTCATCTACTATCCACAGGAAATCGGACGCAACATGGAAGAAGTCCTGCGTGCGGTAAAAGCGCTTCAGATAGCCGACAAGAATAATGTCGCAGTTCCTGCCAATTGGCCCAACAACGAACTCATCAAGGATCGTGTGATTATCTCTCCAGCCAAAACCGTCGCCGAAGCCGCTACACGCCTCAAGGAGTACGATGGATACGACTGGTGGTTCTGCCACAAAGCACTGTGATTTTTAATGGCGCCCCTGCAACACAGTGGGCGCTTTTTTTTAAACGCCCACCTGTCTTGAAGCGAAAAGGACAGGCATGAATGAGATCCATCCTCTTCGCTATTTATTCAATTTTTTATATATTTTGTTCTTGTGAAACCCATTCAGTCATATGAAGAAATAACCCGCCTCATCCAGCAGCACGATGCAGCGCTGTTCTATTGTTCGACCCCTTCCTGCGGTGTGTGCAAAAGCCTCAAGCCCAAGGTAATTGAACTGGTCCAGACACATTTCCCGAACCTGCCCATGTACTATGTCGATATCGATGCAATCCCCGAAGCCCGCGGCCAGCTCTCGGTCTATTCAGTGCCCGCGGTCCTCGTCTATTTCAAAGGCAAGGAGCTGATACGGGAGGCGCGGAATTTCGGCATTATGGAATTAGGTGCGAAAATCGACCGATATTACAATATGATTTTTGAGGGCACAGTGTAAATTTTGTTCTGGCAAATCCGTTAACAATTGGGCGAGAAGAAGCATCCTCCGTTTGTTCCATGCCAACAAGAAGGGCGACTCCAATGGATTGTAGAGGGTATCTCTTCCCCGCGATAATGGAGCCGATGAGCAGGCTGGTCAAACCAGCAAAAAGCCCTTTGATGAATGTAATTATCTTCGGGGATACATTATCTACAATTGTTGTCAGGTGATTGTCGACTCCCCAATTGAAGCGGCGAGATTCAAGCCTACGAGCAAGAACAACGGCCCAAGCAAGCCGCCGAATATGATGATCCCGACAATTGCCCGCTTTCGGTCCGTAATCTTTATCCATTGGATTTCTTCCTTGTGATGTTTACGTACATGCGGTTGTGTTTGCGCTTTCTGCGCCTTTTTCCCTGCAAGGAGTACCTTCAAATTCTTTCATGAATATCTTCCCCCTTTTCTCCAAACAACAAACAACATATACTTTGTTATATACTCATATCGCATGCGATTCGAGGTGATGCCATGAAAATCAAGCAGATCAACGTCGTCCTGGAAAATACAGCGGGGCAGCTCTTCGAGCTTGCCAAACTTCTGCACAAGGGCGATATCGACATACGGAGCCTGTTTGTGACAGAAAGCTTGGAATTCAGCACGGTTCATCTCATTGTCGACAAGTTTGACATCGCGATGCGGCTTCTCAAGGAGCATGGATATTTTATCAATGTAGTGGAAGTTTTTGCACTCAAGGCTGAGGACAGGCCTGGCGGCTTCATGAAGATCCTCGAGGTGCTCAAAGCCAATGGCCTCAACATCGAGTATGTCTACGGTTTTGGTGAGAAGAGCGACAACCACGCGGTGTTCATTTTCCGAATTACTGAAATCGACAAAGCTATAGAGCTGCTCAAGAGCGGTGCGGTTGAATACCTGACCGCGGACAATGTGGCAGGCAAGCGGCAGGGTTCGAGCTGGGAGCTGATCGACGATTTTTGATTAGGCGCTGTTTTACTATAATTTGTCTGCAAGGAGTATACCCCTGCAGATTCTCTGTGCCATCAGTGCGAGTGCAAAGAATTTTCAAATTCAGATTTAATAAGGCTCTTTCAAAAGTCCTGCACTAAAGGATTTTTAATGCAAAGCAGCGACAGATCCTGTATAAGAACATTGAAACACAACAATTAACAGGAAGAGCCCCGCGATGCTCAGCATGCTGAGGGTCATCGAGACCAAGAGTGAGTTGCATACAAGGAAGCATTCGCGGATTGGACGGCCTTCGTATGATGAGCAGGCATTTCTGCCTATGATGCGAACGCTATTCGTCAGTATATCGAGCAGCGCGGACGCAGTGCGATCATCGATCGGAATAGGCGGCGTTGCGGGCAGCTGTGTTCCATGGAGAACGCGCAAATAGAGAAAATGTGTCAACGCAACATGAGCAAAGCGCCGCTCTGCTTCCCAGAAATTAATATTTATGCAATAGTTTTGTGTACTATGAAGTCCATTCTGCAGGTAATCAAAGAAGGGCGGCCGGTTCTCTTCGATGGGGCAATGGGGACAGAGCTGTACAAGCGCGGCGTCTTCATCAATCGCTGTTTTGAGGAAGCAAATCTTACTGCTCCCGAGCTTGTGCTTTCGGTGCACCGCGATTATCGAGATGCGGGGGCTGAGGTCCTAACAACAAACAGCTGGGGTGCAGGCCGGTATAAACTTGCAAAGCACAATCTGCAGGATCGCGTCCAGGAGATAAACAAGCAGGCTGTGTACCTTGCTCGCCAGGTTGCCCAGGATAGTTTGTATGTCGCGGGTTCGGTGGGCCCGTTGGGGCCGCGTCTGGAGCCTGTCGGAGCGTTGTCCGAGCACGATGCGCTGGATGCATTCCGTGAACAAATGGAAGCGCTGATAGACGGTGGAGTCGACTTCATACTTCTGGAGACATTTGGAGACGCAGCCGAAGCTGTACAGGCAGTGCGAGCGGCGCGCAGCATTGCAAGCTCTGTCCCTGTTTTTGCGAGCATGACAATCGATATGAGCGGCAATCCACTTTTCGGGCTGACGCTTGAAGAGGCCATGGATCGCCTGATCGAGGCCGGCGCCGATGTCATCGGGCTCAATTGCTCAGTTGGGCCTCAGCCCATGCTGAGGGCAGCCAAGAGGATGCATTCGCATCGCAGCGACATTCCTTTGCTCATTGAGCCGAATGCGGGCATGCCGCGCCAGATTGAAGGCCGAATGATGTATATGTCGACGCCTGAATATTTTGCAACTTATGCGAAATATTATTTGCAGGAAGGCGTTCGTTTTGTTGGCGGCTGCTGCGGCACGACGCCCGAGCATATCCGGTCGATGGCACAGACAGTGCGCCAGTATCGCGCCATGTATAAAGATCATGATTTTGCCGGGGAAGAGTTCGTTGGCAGAGGGTATGGCAACAGGCAGTCTGGTGGTGAAGGGCATGGAGAGAAAGGGCCTTCGGAAATCTCCAGCGCGGGAAAGGTTGTTTCTTTTGTCCCGATAGGTTCGAAGTCGGACGGCGTAAAGGCGGAGGCTGGCAAAGTCGAGGTAGAACGTATTCCCTTTGCCGAAAAGTCACGGTTTGCGGCAAAGCTGGCTCGGGGACAGATGGTCTATTCGCTCGAACTGGTTCCTCCTTCTGGCACCACGCTCGACACCATTATCGACAAGGCTCGAATCGCGAAGCAGGCAGGCATCGACGCCATCAATATCCCCGATGGGCCGCGCGCGACATCACGCGTGAGCACGCTTGTCACTGCAATCATGATCGAACAGCAAGTGGGGCTTGAGACCATTCTTCACTACACCTGCCGCGACCGCAATCTCATCAGCATGCAGGCAGACCTTCTCGGCGCCCATGCGATTGGCTTGCGCAATATACTCTGCATCACTGGCGATCCGCCCAAGCTTGGAGATTATCCCGATGCCACTGGTGTGTTCGATATCGATTCCATAGGCCTTACGCGCATGATTTACCGCCTGAACGGCGGCTTTGACATATCCGGCAAGCCTATAGGCAAGCCGACCAGTCTATCGCATGGGGTAGGCGTCAATCCGGGCCGTGCCAACTTTACTGCGGAAATGGAGCGGTTCCGCAAGAAAATCGATGCAGGTGCAGAGTGGGCAATTACTCAGCCGGTTTTCGACAGAGCAGTCATGGAAGAATTTCTCGAATATATGGAACACAATGGATTGCATATCTCTGTCATTATGGGTATTTGGCCACTTTCCAGCTTGAAAAATGCTCTCTTTATGAAAAATGAAGTACCGGGCATCGAAATTCCGGATGAGGTCATTCAGCGTATGGAACGTTGCGCAAGTGCAGAATCAGCTCGCGAGGAGGGAGTGGAGATTGCGCGCGAATTGTACGAATCTCTCAAAGCGAGTATCCAGGGTGTTCAGCTTTCCGCTCCCTTTGGACGCATCGACTTGGCGCTGAGGGTTATCGGAAAATGAAAAGAAGCGGAAAATATGCGCTGCTCGAGCGTCTGGCTCTTGAGCGGATTCTGATTCTCGATGGTGCGATGGGAACGATGATTCAGCGCAGGCGCCTTTCCGAAGCGGATTTCCGCGGGCAACTCTTTGCAGACCATCCGGTGAATCTTGCAGGGGACAATGATGTCCTTTGTCTGACCCGGCCCGATGTCATTCGAGATATTCATCGGGCCTATTTAGATGCGGGAGCCGACATTATCGAGACTAATACATTCAATGCGACCGCCATAAGCCAAGCAGACTACAAGCTCGAACCATGGGTGAGGGAGATTTCCAGGGCCGGAGCAAGCCTTGCACGCCATGCCTGCGATGAAGCAGAGACGAGCAATCCAAAGAAGCCTCGTTTTGTTGCTGGCTCAATCGGGCCGACAGCAAAATCGCTCAGCATTGCTCCTGATGCTTCCGACTCCGGCAAAAGAGCCGTGAGCTTTGACGAGATGGTTGCTGCGTATCGGGAATGTGCGCTGGGCCTCATCGAAGGCGGGGCGGATATGCTTCTGATCGAGACAGTGTACGACACCTTGAATGCTAAGGCCGCGATATGGGCCATACATTCAGTGTTCCGGGAATTGGGTAAAGAACTCCCCCTCATGATTTCCGGTACGATTGCGGATGCCTCGGGACGTCTGCTCGCTGGTCAGACAGCACGTGCGTTTTGGTACTCGGTTGCGCATGCCGAGCCCTTTTCCATCGGCTTTAACTGCTCGATGGGCGCGGAAAGCCTTCTGCCTTTTGTCGAAGAGATTGCTGAAGAGGCGGAGTGCGCAGTGAGTCTGCATCCCAATGCTGGCATGCCCAACGAACTCGGCGAATACGACGATACTCCCGAAAATATGGCACGGGTATTGCGAGAATTTGCGCGCGGCGTCGAAAAGAATGAACGGCATGGGGCCAACATTATTGGTGGCTGTTGCGGCACAACTCCGGAGCATATCAGAGCGATCGCGGAAGCTTTGGATGGAATTCGACCGCGCCGCTTCCGCCCCAAAACCTTTGCTCTCCACTGGAGTTCTCCCCAGAAACACAGCGTGCTTACAGGCCTTGAGCCGCTCGACATAAGCCCTGAAACGCTGTTTGTCAATATAGGTGAGCGGACCAATGTCGCAGGCTCCCGTACTTTTGCAAGGCTTATAAGGGAAGGCAAACTGACCGAGGCACTCGACGTCGCTCGAGCGCAGATCGAAGCTGGTGCCCAGATTATCGATATCAACATGGACGACCCGCTCATCGATTCAGCCAATGCCATGGCACGCTTTCTTGACCTTGTTGCAGCCGAGCCTGATATTGCGCGCGTGCCGGTCATGCTCGATTCTTCCAATTGGAACACTCTTCTGGAGGGCCTCAAACATCTTCAGGGCAAGGGCATTGTCAATTCAATCAGCCTGAAAGATGGAGAGGAAACTTTTCTGGAACGGGCTCGGACTATTCGGCGACTTGGTGCAGCCATTCTCGTTATGGCGATGGACGAGCGTGGTCAGGCTGAAGACTATGAGCGCAAAATCAGCATTTGCGAGCGCGCGTACCGACTGCTTACCGAGCAAGCGGGCATACCGCCCGAGGACATTATTTTCGATCCGAACATTTTTGCGATTGGCACTGGTATTGAAGAACATCGGAACCATGCAGCCGATTATATCGCTGCTGTCGCGTGGATAAAGCGCAACCTGCCAGGGGCTCTCGTCTCGGGTGGAGTATCCAATCTCTCGTTTGCCTTCCGCGGCAATGAGGCTTTGCGCTCGGCCATGCATGCTGTTTTTCTGTACCATGCGAGAGCAGCCGGCATGGATATGGGCATTGTCAACCCTGCTCAGCTCGTGCCATACGATGAAATCTCGCCCGATATCAGGGAGAGGATAGAAGATCTGGTGCTGAACAGAAGGCCGGATGCCGATGAGCGTCTGATCGAAGTTGCAGCGGGTTTGTCGAGCTCAGCTTCAAGTCAACTTGAAAAAACGGCCGAAAGACTTTCTCCGAAGGATCGGGTTATTCATGCGCTTGTATCCGGCAAATCCGAAACACTGAAAGATGATATCGAAGAGCTTCGACACCAGTATGCCCGTGCCCTTGAAATAATCGAAGGGCCGCTCATGGAAGGCATGAACAAGGTGGGTTCGCTCTTCGGAGAAGGCAAGTTGTTTCTTCCGCAGGTCGTCAAAAGCGCGAGAGTGATGAAGGAAGCGGTGCGCATACTTCAGCCATATATCGAGGCTGAGCAGGCGGGGCAACCGTCCAGCAGGGGGAAAATTCTGCTTGCTACGGTCAAGGGCGATGTACACGACATAGGCAAAAATATAGTTTCTCTCATACTTTCCTGTAATGGGTATGAGGTGATCGATCTTGGGGTGATGGTGTCTTCCGAACGCATTGTGGAAGCGGCAATCGAACATCGTGTCGATGCTGTCGGGCTTTCCGGCCTTATTTCCCCCTCGCTGGAAGAGATGGGACGAGTAGCTTCGCTGATGGAATCACATGGCTTACACATCCCGCTGCTGGTTGGCGGCGCTACGACAAACCCGCTCCATACGGCGCTCAGGATAGCTCCTGAGTACTCTGGTCCGGTTATCCATGTGGGCGATGCTTCTCAGGCGCCCGGCGTTATGGACAGGCTTCTTTCGGAAGGACGGCGCAATTCCTATCTGGAACAGGTACGGATGGAACAGGAGAGCACGAGGTCTCGTTATCGGGAAGGGCGAGCGCTTGTGCGCTATGTGAGTCTTGAGGAGGCGCGGCGCAATGCGAGTGCTTCCAACCTTGTGCCGCCAGTCCGTCCCAATGAGCCTGGTTCGGCTGTGCGTGCTTTTGAAGCAGCCGAACTTGTTTCCTTGATCGATTGGTCGCATTTCTTTAGGGCATGGGGCCTTAAAGGGCGCTATCCCGACATCCTCAAGGATCCGCAGAAGGGCGAAGAAGCGCGCCGGTTCTATCGAGATGCCATGGAACTCCTCGAACGTGCTGCGCGGGGTGGGCTTCTTAAGGCAAAGAGCGTGTTCGGTATATTTCCTGCGGCTCGTTCTCAGGACGATATTCTTATTTACGCAGGAGAAGAGAGAACTACTCTTCGAGCCAGGCTTCCATGCCTGCGTCAGCAGCGTTTCAAGCCGGAAGGAGGCTACCTGTGTCTCGCGGACTTTCTGCAGACAGCTGAAAGCGGCATACCTGACTGGATTGGAGCCTTTGCTGTAAATGCTGGGGGAGATCTTGAAGAGTGCAAGGCTGCGCTGGATGCAGAGACCGACGACTACCGTGCGCTTTTGATAGCGAGCTTGGCTGATCGCCTTGCCGAAGCGGCTGCTGAGCGCCTCAATATGCTCGTACGGGACACCTATTGGGGATTCGGCAGTTCCGGAGCCGAGGGAATCCGGCCCGCCCCTGGATATCCTACCTGTCCTGATCACCGGGACAAGGCGATTATTTTTTCTTTATTGGATGTGAATCAGCGAATTGGTCTTTCGCTCACCGAATCGTTTATGATGAAGCCTGCATCCGCCGTGTGCGGATGGTATTTTGCAAGCCCTGCAGCGCGCTATTTTTCGGTGGGGAAAATAGGAAGGGATCAGGTCGAGGATTACGCAGCCCGGCGAGGAGAGCCACCCGAGGTTTCTGAAGCCTGGCTTATCGGTTCGCTCAATTATGACCCTTCGGCAAAGGCTTCAAGCGAAAACATCCCTGCATGCCCATCCTGTCTCCGACCACGATAAGAGCGCCAAGCACTTCGCCGGCTTTGCGCAAGTTCGAGAGCACTGGCTCGATATCATCTGCTGTTTGTACCATATTGCCAGCCGCTGTCGCCCAGGCATCTGCGGTTGCAGCATCGCGGCAAAGGATTACCGCTGCGTCAGCATAGCCAAAACTTAATGATGGGCCGACAGTCCCGCTCGATGTACATAAGCCGCATGGCGAAAGCTCAGGCTGTAGTTCTATACCAAGTACACCCGAGAGCGGCGAATTGCCCGCAAAAACTGCAATTTCAAGAGGGTTTGAGAAAGCGAGCCAGAGATCGCCGCCATTTTCGACAATTATTTCTTTACAGCCGAAGGCAGAAATGAGCGCTCTGCCGATATGTTCCGCTATTGCCCCGGCTACGGCTGCCATCGGGCCGACGCCAGCATTCAGTCCTGCTTGAAGCATGGCCCGAACTACAGGCGGCGCCGAAGGGTCGTCGTCCATTGGTACAAGGGTTTCAAAAAAGTTCGCGGTTAACTTTTGGGATCTGCCATACCCCTCAATCTGCTTCCGGGCATCCATGAGAGCCGCTGTGGCCGTTCCCTCCATTCCTGGGCTCCAGGACTCTGGGGAAACACCGATCCAGAGGTCGCTTTCCTTATATTGGATAGTCCATGACCGGAAGCGCTGCCCCATTGTCTTCCGGTAGAAGCGCTCACGGACAGGAGCTCCACGGTGCGGCCTACCTATGCTTTCGCTCATCCTTCAGTCTCCGAATTTGAGCGTAAGAAGGCCAAGAGGACAAGCCGGCACGCACAGCCCACAGGCTATGCACTTGCTGCGATCGACGTGCAGTTTCCAGTCAGGCTCCCCGATTGTGAGGCAGCCCGAAAAGCATACGGCTGTGCAGGCACCGCAATCGATGCATGCTTCTTGCTGAAAGCCTAGGCTTTCAGCTATAGGGATCATCCGTACAGAATGCTCGTTCAGGAATGCTTCAGCCCTGGCTAGCCTATCCGGTTCGCTCTCGATTTCGACCAGCATGCTGCCCTCATGCCCCGGCGAAATCTCGGCGCGCAGAATATTCACTTTTACATCGAAATGCTTTACCAAGCTATAAATAATCGGCTCTTCGACAACTTGTTCCGTATATTCGAGAATATATTTTTCTTTCATATTGCATCTCCTTCGACCTGCAGCCCGCGCACAATGGAATGGTCAGGCAGAGGCTGGACAGGCGGCGCAAGCGGAAAGAGACCCGAAGCTACTTGTTTCTTGAGGATTTCCGCGATTTCGCGTGCCTTGGTCAGGCTCGAGAGAGGGGCAGTGCGCACGCGCCTACCGGAAAGCTCGACCCAACCCGAGCGCAGTTCGGCGTAGCTCACCTTCGTGATGCCAGGATGCCCAGGGGCAGCATAGTCGCAAATTATTGTATGGATCTGCTGGTTTGAAACCGAAACATGGCGTGCAATGTCTTCATCCAGCACGGGAATAGGGATACCTACGCCCAGGAAAAGTGACACTCCATAGCGCTCGAAATATGCAGCTTTGATAAATGCAGGATCCATTGTTTTGACATTTGCGGTAAGCATGAGTGTACGAGCATTGCTCACAGGAAGGCCGAATTCGTTCTTCGGTTTTTCCGTGTTGAATTGGGTGCCATTCCAGCTTACAAACCCCTGGGCACCGGCCAGAAACACTCTCGTCCCTATGCCGATTGTTCTGAGTTCCGGATCATTGAGCAGTGGCGAGAGCTCACCCGAGGTCGAGTAGGTGATATTACCGAAACGTGGCAATAGTGTGCCCATATAGGTGTACATAATGCGGTTGCTCGAATTGGTGGCTGCTGGATAGTTCTGGTATGCATTGCGCGGGTTGACCATGATGATTTCATTGACGCTTTCTTTATCGATTGTGGCGCGAACCGACCTTCGCGGATAGCAGTCGGTACCCTTGCCGTGTGCTTCCAGCACAAGACGCTCTCCTCGCACCAAAGCCTCGATTAAATGTCCTCCCCCATAGCGGGGATTGCTTGGCGAGACTTCAGAGGTTCCGATATAGGCATCGACAGCTGCGAGCCCGCCAAAGACAGGTACGCCGTTGAGAGAAAGCGATTCCATGCGCAGACCTGGTTCTGGGTGCCCGAAATTGATAAAGCATCCCGATGAACACATCGCGCCAAATGTCGCCGTTGTGACAACGTCTACCCTGGTCGCAATTTCTGCGGGGGAGAGCTCCGACGCCATACGGGCTACTTCTTCGGCTGTAAGTACAACCGCTTCGCCACGGGCGATTTTTTCGTTGATCTCTTCATACGTCTTTTGCATTTCCGCCTCCCGCTCAGCGCTTGTTTCGTCAGTGTTTGGCTGCTGACGTCTGGGCGCTTCTGGATATTGAGGGATATTGAGGGCTACTATACGGCACTTCTGGATGCTTTTAAAGTATTTTGCAGGCAGAAATGCAAAAAAATACAATCTTAGAAAAAAGGTGGCGATTGATTGCAATCACTTCGATAGCAGGCACTCGCTCGCGCATGCGCTCGTTCTGAGAAGACCTTCTGTGCCCGCTACCGAAAATACTATGCTCGTATCTCCTGCCGCTGAAAGATTACATACATTGCGGTGAACAGCAGAATAACTTCAGCGATCAGCGCCGTCAGCTGGGGCCATGTAAGCAGAACGCTCTGCCCGAATGGAAGAGGAGACCCCATCACGGCTCCTTCGAGCTGGCTATAGAGAATAGGCCCCAGTGCCCGCGTTGTCGGATCAAGTAACCCTATCATGGCTTCTGCAAAGAGCGTGTTTGGCGATATCCGCGAAAACCAAATCTGACTCATGAGGCTCGCCATCTGATTGGACGGAATTTGGCCGACAAGCCCCGCAAGCATGTTCCAGAAAATTGCAAAAAGCAGCCAGACCCCAAGCGAAGCGAGTGCGGAGGTAGAAGGCTGACGGAACACCGCGGAGAACAACATTGCCACAGCCAGCCATACGCCTGCATAGAACAATGCTGCTATGAAGAACATCAAACTCCTGCCGATTTCTTCGGCACTCGGTGGGACTCCAAGCACCAGCAGTGCCAACCCAATGACCAAGAGCCATAGGATTGCCAGCGTCAGCATCAGAGTTAAGAAAGCTCCAAGAAACTTTCCGACAAGAAATGCATCTCTATAGATCGGCTGAGCCAGAATGCGACTCAATGTGCGCCGATTGTATTCGCTGTTTATAGCATCGAAGCCGAGCGCAATGGCACCCAGCGGAATCAGAAAGCTGAGAAATGCGACAAAAGAAGGCAGAGGATTTTTCGAAACCGTGAGCACATGTAGCAGCACAAAGGGGTCCTCGCCGACAGTAGTGCGGATTTGTTGTACTGCGCTGTAGATAGCACCGATTGTTGAGAGGGCGACGAGAGCAAGCAGAAGGCGAATCCGTATACTGCCCATATGATCGGCCATCTCTTTGATGGTGACAGTCCACAGACCGGTAAAGGGGGAACCTTCTTTCTGCTTGCGAGTTGTTCTAGTTGCAGATTTCATCGGGCTTCCTCCTCTGGCGATGTTGAATGACTATGGCGGTCAGTATCGTTTGCGGCAGCAGCGGCACTGCCGCTTCCAATAGAGTCTGCATGTAATTCTGTTGTGTTCGCATGAAGCTGATCAAAGTACCGAGCGTATACATCATCAAGCGTCGGATGGGAATCGGATAGACCAAGAAGCTGAGCACCGCCTTTGAGTATGGCGTTCGCAATTTCGGCCCGGATATCGCGGTCAGCTTCCACAATCATTTTCCCGCCTTCCAGCGTGCTGATTTTTATGGTGCCAGGCAGCGCTGCAATGGCACTGCTTGTATCAGGTCCACGCGTCTGTACTGTGAACAAGTAAGTTCCGCCTATTACCTGCTTTGTGATTTCCTCCACGCTTCCCTCAAGGACCTTTTCACCTTTGTAGAAAAGGAGAACACGGTCACAGATCTCCTGGACCTGATGCAGAAGATGCGATGAAAGAAGAATAGCAATGCCCTGATTCTTGAGAGAGCGGATTATGGTTAGGAATTCTCTCGCAGCTTCAGGGTCAAGCCCCGATGTCGGTTCGTCCAAAATGATAATTCCCGGATTCTTGATCAGGACCTCCGCTAAGCCAAGACGCTGACGCATGCCTCGAGAGAATGTGCTTACTTTTTTATTGGCTACATTCGAGAGATCGAGCTGATCGAACACTTCGGCAATTCGTCTCTTTCGATTTTCATAATCGAGGCCAGCGAGCATGGCCGTGTAGTCCACGTTTTCGATTGCGGTTAAATGATCATAGAAACCAATAGAATCCGGCATGTAGCCAACGCGTCGCTTTACAGACAGCGGCTCGCGCAAGGGATCAAGGCCGAATACCCGTGCCCATCCTCCCGTTGGCTCAGTCAGTCCAACGAGCATGAGAATCGTTGTGGTTTTCCCCGAGCCGTTCGGCCCCAGAAGACCGATAACCTCTCCGCTGTGTACCGAAAGATCAAGCCCTTTTACCGCAACCACATTGCCGTACTCTTTTCTGAGGCCTTTGGTCTGAATCACACATGAAGGATCAAGCTCTCCCGGCTGGGGATCCGGAAGGCCGACTTTCATGTCCAGCTTTTTGCGGAGAAAGAGCCGCTTTGATATGACAACTGAATCGTTCATCGTCGTCCATACCGTCGAATGGCCATCACAGCGACCAGCACAGCGGCCGCAATGATAAGTACGGCAATGATTCCCCAGAGTGTCGAAGTGCGGACAGTGACCCTGAAATCCTGCGAAGCTGAGGCGCCATCTGCCGAGCGGGCGCTCAGGTTCACCATGTAATCACCAGCGAGCGCATTGGCAGCAGGTGTAATTCGCGCTTTTACCTTCGATTCTCCTCCTGCAGCCAGGCTCTCTATCGTAGTGGGATCGAATGAGACCTTCCAATTGCTTGGTGCAGATGATGAGAGATCGATGCCGTGTGCTTCAGCACTGCCTGTATTCTTGATGGTCACCTCGATTGTTTTTTCGTGGCCAGCTGTTGCGTCGAGACTGAGGCGATCCTCGGCACCGGAGAGCGTCAGGTTTGGTTTGCCGCGGATGACAAGCGTAAGTTCCTGGCGGGCGCTTGCGGATTCGGCAAATGCGGTTATGGCCACATTATAGGTGCCAGCTGCCGTATTTTCTGGAGGAGTTATTTTTGCAGAAATATTTTTGGATTGTCCTGCCTGAATCGGAATGCTATTGAGCTCCTTGCTTCCATATTCTTCGGTGAATCGAACGTCAAATCCCGCAGGGGCATCGACTTTCAGATTGACGAGAATATCGGCTGCACTGATATTTCGTATCGTCAGCACATAGTTGAATTGCGTATTCGCTGTTCCTTCGAGCGACGGGAAATCGGCCGACATCGATAATTGCTGAGGCAAGGTTTTCCCTAGCACCACTGTGATTGGCAAACGGAACGATTCGCCGCTTCCTGTTGCCTCAAGAATAAACTCGTAATTGCCCGGCGCTGCATTCGAAGGCGGTTCTATCCACAGCTCTACATTCGCCGAATCGCCAGGTGAAACAAAAACCGCCTGCACCAGATTGCCTCCGCCGACCAGCGATGTCTTCCATGCCGCCGGCTTGCGAACCACGTCGATATTCACGCGCTGGGGAGGGAGATCGAAGTTGCGTATTTTGAGCGGCAGAACTATCAGCTTGCCTGGAGTCGTGGTTATGGAGGGGTAATCTGTTGAAATGGAAAGCCCGCGATAATTAGTTTGATTAGTTTGCCCAAATGCTTCTGCAGTGATCATCAGAAGCAAAACAATAGCGCGCCACATATTCGTATTGCCTCCGATAATGGATGTAGTGATATACCTATCAATTTCAAAACAATGAGCATTTTTTGGAGGTTACAGGCAAGCAAAAAGGGGTCAGACCCCTTTATTTTAAAAAAATTGAAAAGGGGTCAGACCCCTTTATTTCAACGAAATCAGTTCGATTGTTTTCAGAGGCGTTCCAGGCGGTCCTTGCATGCCTTCGAATTTCACCATAATGCAGGGAGCATCGACGCTGTACCAGAAATTGGATTTTTTGAAAAGTGCTCCGATGATGCCGCTCAATCCCATCTCAACTTTCCAGCATTGCCATGAGCGGCCGTTCACTATAATCGATTCCTTGCCAACAACTTTCAGCTCGAATAAAAAAGCTGAATTGCCTGGTGGCGCGCTGACGCCGGAGCCAGCTGGGCCGCTGCCAGACGTGTTTTCGCTTCCAGAGGCGCTTCCCGTCCCTCCCGAACCCAAAAAATATAATTTGGCGGCTTTCGTGGAAGTCCATGGGAAGCCGCGAAGCATAAAATATAAGCTGTTGAAATCAGCAATTACAAGTTCGTCCGGTTTTGGCTTGTACTTGATATCGCGTATTTCGGTAATGCGTTTGATTGTTGAATCGGCATAGCGATCGAGCATTTCCGAGAAGAAGCATACCATTGAAGATGAATCGATCAGCATTCGTGAATCCGATGTCGGTGAGTGCCCGGAAACTTCAAAAACTATGCGCCCATCCATTTGCACTTTCTGTGTTTCGACAATGAGCTGTTGAATTCTTTCGCCAATGCGTTCTCTGTAGACCAAATGTTCCTTTTCAGGGATACCCGGATCTGAAAGCTGAATCTGAGCAAAGATAGAAAAAGGCATGAACAAAATCAGCAATAAGAATGAAACACAATAGCGTACTGCCGCATGTATTTTCATGCCTTGATATTCTCACGGCACAAAGAGCTGCGTAAAGCATGTGGGCTGGCTCAAAAATTCTTGTCACAAGGATGGTCGAGAGTCTGAGAAAAGCTCAGCTGGTGCAACTTAAAGATGAAACCTGTGTCCGCGTACTGCGATACGATGATCGAGGCGATTGGGCCGGCCTTGTATCGCAATCTGACTACGAAATACTGCATCAAGGGAAATCCTAAAATGTTCAGAGAAAAGACCGCAAAGAGCAGCAAATTGACTTGAAACAATACAGAATTAGGCCAATTATCAATTATTCTATGTTAAATAATAAAATAAATTCACTTTTTAAAAATTGTGCTGCGGAAGCGGGCTTCAGAACGCTTTTAAAGTATTTTGCAGGCAGAAATACAAAAAATGCAATCCCGGCTGCCTGAAATCTATATCGCGCGGTCATTTCTAAAAAAAGGCCGGTACGCTATCTCATATTCCGGGAAAGGTTCGAGCGCCCTTGGCAAAAGGCCATTCGCCCAGGCGAAGAAAAGGCCGTAGTTGGTAACAGGGATGCCGAGCCCGGCGATAGCTTCCATTCTTGCATGGACAGCGGTCTCGTTGAGCATACAGCTTGCACAGTGGATGATGAGATCGCAGGGCATAGTTTTTACTGCCTCGAGTGAGCGGGCGATGCTGAACCGGGCATTGGACTGGACGAGCTGTTGAAAGAGGCGGGGTATTTTGACGGTGGCGATATCATCAGCCTGCCGGTGATGAGAACAAGCTTCCATCACCGCCACATGGCCGCCGGCAGGGAAATTATGCAGAGCGTAAATGCCGCGAAGGAATGTATCGAGTTCACCTTTCTTGCGCGCAAAGAGGATCGAGAAGCTGGTGAGAGGCTGGTCCGGGTCGATATCGGCAGCCACCTTGCTGAAAGCCTGGCTGTCGGTGATGACGAGGCGGGGTTTTTCCATCAGTCTGTTATAGGTTTCGAAAAGCTCACGTTCTTTGACTATGATAACAGTGCAGTCGCGGTCCAGGCCGTCGCGAATCGTCTCGACCTGGGGCTGGATAAGCCGGCCTTTAGGGGCGGCAAGGTCTACTGGAGCAACAAGCAATATCGTGTCACCTTCCTGCACTAGCCCTTCAAGCGGGCTTGGCTCGAAATGTACGATATCTTTGAGCGCGGAAATCGCTTTCCGTACCTCAGCGGCACCGTAGCCTTTCAGGTTATCCACGGCGATATACTGCTCTTTGGAAAGCCATTGCAATTTGGCCGCGTCAAATCCGCAGTCTGCATGAGTCAATACGATGATATAGGGCTTTTTGTCCGATTTCAGCTGTTCCAGAAAACGGATTTCCTGAGGCTGCAGCGCGCGGTGTGCTGGAGAGGCAAATATGACGATGGAAGAGGAAGCCAAGCGTTCCTTGGTTTTTTGTGTACGCATGGTGCCGAGCTCGCCCTCGTCGTCGATACCAGCAGTGTCGATAAATGCAACAGGGCCTAGACCCGGAAGTTCCATCTTTCGCACCACCGGATCGGTCGTTGTGCCCGCAACGGGAGATACGATCGCGACTTCCTTTTCAAAGAGCGTGTTCAAAAGGCTCGATTTTCCCGCATTTCTGATGCCGGCGATTACAATGCTGATGGATTCTGACAGGGGGCTTTCGTTGGTGGCGCGGGCATGAGCCGGGTTCTCGCTGGATGGGTTCATGGTGCCTCCTCATGGTTTCTCTGGAGGAGCGCTCACAGCGCTCGGTTTTGTCGGCGCAAAAGCCTCCAGTTGGCTGTATAGAATTTCTTCTGCTATGCCGCTTTCCTTGCTCAAGGTGCGAACAAGTTCTTCGATTGAAGCAAAGGGAAAGCATATGCCTTCTTTGCAATGGTTATTGTAAAAGGTTTTGAGTGCATCATAGGGAACGACTGCGCGCAGCGCATTCAGGAGGGCAAGGGATGAATGCAGGTTATACACAATCTTCGTAACACTTGCTTCGAGCCGCGGCAAAAGCTTTTCAGACAGCGCACGAAGTGCTTCGCCAAGGTCATCCGATGCATGCAAAAGTCCGTCGAGGATAAATGGCAGAAACGCATTCAGTTGCAGGTTCCCTTCATGTGCATACTGCATGACAACCGAACAATATGCGCTTGTTCGCATAGCAAGGCCTTTTGCATATTCGATCATTACGGGGTTTGTCTTGAAGGGCATGATTGTCGAGCCCCACTGCAAACTGGGGTGCACAAGTTCCCTGACTGCCGAACTTGTATAGAAAAAGAGGTCGTTGCACAGCTTGATTATGGTGCCTGCGACAAGGGAAAAGCCGGACGCGACTTCCGCCAGCTGGTCCTGGTTTGCGATTGCGTCGGGCAGGTTTTGCGAGCGCGAGAGCGGAAGTCCCGTTATGGCGCGAAGATGTTTTTCCGCAAGGAAAAGATAGTCTGGCGGAACGAAAAATGCTGTCCCAATCGCAGTACCGCCCAGCGGCACTGTCCGCAAACGCTCTTTTATTTTATGGAGTCGCCATCGGTCGCGCTCGACAGCTCCTGCCCAGGAGCCAGCTACCTGCGCAAGGCTCATTGGCAGCGCATCCTGCCATTCGGTTCTTCCTGTTACTACAATGCCACGCCATGCCTGCTCCTTTGCTACAAGCGCTTCCTGCAGAGCAATAACGCCAGCTTCGATTCCTCGCAGACGCCTGCACGCAACAATGATTACCGCAGTCGCTATGACATCATTCGTCGACTGATAACGCGCGCCTTCATCGAGAAAATGAAATGGAACATTCGTCCGGCTTTGGACAAGGCTGGCCAGCACTTCGTTGAAATTCATGTGCAGGCTGGTACCCGCGCCTCCTTGTGCAAGCGGCAGAGGGAAAGCAGCATCATGAAAGCCAACGCGGATTTCTTCAATCGCCGCACAGATTGCTGCATAGACCTCGGGAGCATACCTGTGCTCGCTCTCCTGGATGGCGGTGAAAATGGCTTTTTTCACCTCGGCGAGCGCCGCTATGAAGTCTCGAGGGGTCTGACCCCGTCCGAAGTTTTCCATGGCATGCCGTGTTTGTTCACCATACATCGCTATATTCCTTCAGTCTAAGTGCATCGCCTCGATCCCATGAAATGGAAAGCCCGACAGAAGCAATCCGCATTGCCTGGCATGACACGCACTGGAAGCCCGATTCATCGATGCAAATCTTTCCAGGGTAGAGCTGGTAGTCTTTTTTGTGTTCGACGGTCGTGATGTTTGGCATGAGAACATTTGCACCTGCGGCGAGCATTTTCTCGCGTCCCAGGGGATCGAGGCTTCCTGCAGCGGTTGTCGCAGGAATATGACAATGGGGAAGCATGAGGCGTAGTAATGCTGTTGCCCTGATTGCGAGCTCGATGGGCTTTTGGGCCGCATGGCGCAGGGGTGTATCGGGATGTGGAATAAAAGGCCCGACGCCGCCCATGTCCATATTGATCCTGCCTGCGAGCATGATGTTCTGGATAAGCGTTTCTTCGGTCTCTCCAGGCAGGCCGATCATAAATCCGGAACCGACCTGCAAACCGCTTTCCCTGATATCATCAAGCGCCTTAAGCCGAGATGCAAAGCTATTTCCGTTTCTGAGCTTTTCGTGCAGAACAGGATCGGCTGTTTCGAAACGCATGAGGTATCGATCGGCTCCGGCCCGCACAAGGTCCCGATATGCCGCAAGGCTTTTTGTGCCGAAACTCAAAGTAATTGCTGCTTTCCCCTCTGTTCTATTCTTGATTTCCTCACATAATGAGGCAAGAAATTCAGTTGTATAGCAGGGATCTTCTCCACCCTGAATGACAAAGGTTCTGAAACCGAACCCGAATCCCTTTTCGACGATGGACAGGATTTCTTCTCTGGAAAGCCGGTAACGCCTGACCTTTGCGTTGTTTCTTCTGATGCCGCAATACAGGCAGTTTTGAATGCAGTAGTTGGATGCCTCGATAAGGCCGCGGAGAAAGACGCTCGTGCCATGGTATTCTAAGGATACAGCATGCGCACGAGAAGTCAGGTCTTCAAGGGGCAGTTGAGCCAGCGCCCTGACCTCCTGTTCTGTCAATTGCGGCAAAAAGGCATGAGCGCTCATAGGTAAATGTCCCGCTCGCCAGATGCGGTATCGAGAAGGGCTTTGTCGAGCACATGGGCGACTTTGGCCGGAGCGGTGGTTTTCATAGCATCTATGAGCGCAAGACCCTTCTGCCGTGTCGAGGGAGAAGCATAGTCGTACAGGTACTCGGCAAAGGACACAAGCCCATTCGGAAGACAAAATTCTTTGATTAGTCCTGGCTTTGCCAGATCCATAAAGTCAGCACCAACCCGGCCACGCCGGTAGCATCCGGTACAAAATGAGGGGATATAGCCGTCATCGATCAGATCGGAAATAACCTCTTCGAGGGTTCTGTTGTCCCCGACGGAGAATTGTCCATTGTCTTCCTTGTGGGCGCTGTACCCGCCCGGATCTGTCTTTGAACCGGCAGAGATCTGGCTTACTCCATACGCAAATATTTCCTTTCTCAATGCCGGACTCTCGCGCGTCGAGAGAATAATGCCCGTATAAGGCAAGCTGATTCTGATGACGGCAATCAGCTTTTTAAAATCAATATCGCTTACAGGCGCAGGTGGATTGAACGATAGAGGTGCTCCTTTTGCCGGCTCGATTCTCGGCACGCTGACCGTATGCGGTCCACAGCCAAATGCTGCCTCAAGATGATGGGCATGTTCGAGTATTGCGAGAACTTCGTAGCGGTAATTGCCCAAGCCAAACAAGGCACCTATTCCTACATCGTCGATGCCTCCTTCCATCGCCCTATCCATGACATACAGGCGGTTTCTGTAATCCGCCTTTGGGCCGTCAGGGTGATACATCGCGTACAATTCTGGGTTGTAGGTTTCCTGGAAACAGACATAGGTGCCAATATTTGCTTTTTTCAATGCCCGAAAGCCTTCGAGGGACAGAGGAGCGATTTCGACATTGATTCTTCTGACTCTGGCCGTGTCTTCCCGTACGCTGTAGCTTGTTTGTATGGCTTCGAGGGTATATTCAAGCGATTGGTTTTCCGCTTCGCCCGATATAATCAGAATCCGTTTATGGCCTTGCTTGAGGAGCTCAGATGTCTGCTGAGCAATTTCATCCATGGTAAGGCGCTTGCGCTCGAGGCTGTGGTTCGACCTTCTGAATCCACAGTACAAGCAATCGTTTGTGCAAAAATTCCCGGTATACAGAGGCGCAAAGAGCACAAGCCGCTTACCGTAGATTTCTTCTTTTATATAGTGAGCAGCAGCGAGAAGAAGGGAAAGCTGCGCCGGGTCTTGGACAGCAAGCAAAAGCGCGGCTTCTTCGGTAGTGATGCCCTTCAGGCGCTTTGCTTTGGCAAGAATTTTCTCTACTTGAGCAAAGGATGGCGCGGGAAGGTCAGACAAATCCTCAAGCTTTGCATAATCAAGAAAAGTTTGTGTCGCGGTGATCATCGGCATCGTCTCCTATAGCACGTGTAAGGATGGATTTGACTTGAACGCCTTTAAGGCGCCCAAGCGGCCCGGTAAGGGCATTAATCTGATCCGGAGTTCCTTCGACAATCAGCGAAATGATCTGGACACCCCTGTCCTTGAAAGGCAGGCCCATTCTTCCGTTGATAATGTCGCTGTGATTGGAGAGGATGCTATTGATGGCAGGAATATTGCCGCGGCCTTCTATAAGGATAGCAACGACACCGATTCTCTTTTCCATTGGAAGCTCCTTTGGATCAGAAAAAAGCATAAACCTCGGGGTCAGACCCTCTTTCCCCTAAGTCGATACTATTATATCGAGTAAAAATGAGCGAATCAAGGGGCATGAGACGCGGGCGGGCGCGAGGTTGGGGCAGGATATTTGCCATAGATTGTATAATCAGGCTGCAAAAGTCGGTTTTTGGTGAGGCAATGCGCACTATTGAATACTATGTCGTCTCTGCATTACACTCATCCCACTTTGATGGCGGTCGCGGCTCCCGCCTGAACAAAACAGGAGGTCCTTACCTATGAACAAGGATAAGGCGTCGTATTCGTTCGTATTTCTGGTTCTTTTTTCAATTTTTCTGGCCTGTCTGCTGATTTCTAACATCATAGCCGGCAAACTCATTCTCGTATTCGGCATGGTCTTTCCATCTGCTGTCATTCTGTTCCCGATCACCTATATTCTTGGTGATGTTTTTACCGAAGTGTATGGATATGAAAAAACCCGGTCCATTATTTGGATCGGCTTTGCGGCGAACTTACTTATGTCCATGATTTTTATGATAGCCGTGGCTCTTCCTTACCCGGGCTTTTTTAAGGATCAGAGCGCATATGCAACGGTATTGGGGTTGACTCCAAGAATCGTGCTCGCGTCGCTCATAGCGTATTGGACCGGCGAATTCGCGAATTCGATTTCGCTTTCGATATTGAAAAAGCTTACAAAGGGCAAATTCCTCTGGGTCAGGACGATCGGCTCGACGGTAGTCGGACAAAGCCTCGATACGGTTCTCTTTATCGGCATAAGCTTTGCGGGGAATGTACCTCTATCGGTGCTTCTGCAGATGATGGCGGCTCAATACCTTTTCAAAGTGGCGTACGAGGCCGCACTGACGCCCTTTACGTATAAGATTGTGGGCTATATCAAGCGGATCGAAGGGATAGATACCTTCGATCATGGGGTAGAGTACAATCCATTCAAACTAGGGGCAAAATGATGGCAGAGTACAGTTTCGAAATTCTCGGCAAAAAAGTCTCGGAGCCAATGCGAAAGCTTGAAACCTTCCCTACGCCGGAACATGTAAAAAAAGTTGTTTTGGATTGCGATGAGGTGACAAGTCTCTGTCCTGTTACGGGACAGCCGGATTGGGAAACGGTTCGGATTGAGTTTGAGCCGGACAAATTCTGTATCGAAAGCAAGAGCCTCAAGCTGTACCTATGGTCGTTCAGGGAGGAAGGGGCTTTTTGCGAAAGCCTTTCCGCAAGGATAGCCCAGGATATTTTCGATGCGTGTAAGCCGCGCTGGGTCAAGGTGACTGTTGCACAAAAGGCCCGCGGTGGAATCGCGATAACTGCAGAGTCGCGGATTCCCGATTTGGAACAAGGAGCAGGCGAATAATGAGGCGCAATACCTCATCACAAAATCCTGCCCTGCTCTATTGACAAAAGAATATTTATTCACGATATTTATATCGAAAATGATCTTCAGGGCGGGGTGTAATTCCCCACCGGCGGTAAAGCCCGCGAGCGAAGAGAACGGAAATGCCGTTTTCATAGCATGATTCGGTGAAACTCCGAAGCCGACAGTATAGTCTGGATGAAAGAAGATACATGTTCGCCAACACTCTGCCTGTGTTCCGACCTGTACAAGCCCTGTAGACAATATTGTTTACGGGGTTTTTTATGCACGAATTTTTCATGCAATCAGCTCTCGATCTTGCCCGAAAGGGAAGTGGATTGGTACATCCCAATCCATTTGTTGGAGCTGTGCTTGTGCGGGATGGTGAGATCATTGGACGGGGGTTCCACGCGTTCCATGGAGGCCCCCATGCAGAAGTCATGGCAATTGATAACGCCATCCTTTCTGGAAATACGGATTTTTCCAATACAACCCTCTATGTTACCCTGGAACCCTGTTGCCATTTCGGCAAGACGCCGCCCTGTACATCCCTGATATTGAATAGTGGAATTCGTTCTGTAGTCGTGGGAATGGAAGATCCCAACCCACTGGTTGCAGGCAAGGGAATTAGGATTCTGAAAGAGGCAGGGATTAATGTTGAAGTCGGAATTCTTGAAGCGGAATGCCGCGAGCTAAATCGCATTTTTATAACATATATCACAACTGGCAAGCCCTTTGTCCTCCTGAAATCTGGATTATCTTTGGATGGGAAAATATCGACTGTCGCCGGGGAATCGAAATGGATTTCCTGTGAGGAATCGCGCAAAGACACACACCGGCTTCGCAGTGAATACATGGCCATCATGTGTGGTATTGGAACGGTACTTTCCGACGATCCTGTGCTTACGGTTCGCATGGTTGAAGGGCGCAATCCTGTGCGGATTGTCGCGGACAGCCATCTTCGTATTCCTATAGATTCCAACATCATCAAAACTGCACAAAAGGTTGAAACAATCATAGCTACTACAGAAGACAGCGATACTGCGAAAGCGAAAAAATTAAAGGATGCCGGCGTACATCTCATATACACCAGCCAAACAGAAGGACACGTGGACCTTCAGGAGCTGATGACCATTTTGGGGCACATGGAAATTGACAGCATCCTGCTGGAAGGCGGCGGTACCTTGGCTTTTTCTGCGCTAAAAGCAGGCATCGTGAATGCCGTACGCTTTTATATGGCTCCCGTTTTATTAGGGGGGCAACACGCCAGATCCGTAATAGCGGGTACAGGCTTTTCCGCTCTTGCCGATGCCTGCAAAATTGAGAACATTCGTATCGGTTCCTGTGGATCCGATATTTTGATCGAGGGGACCGTATGTTCACCGGCATAATTGAAGAAGTCGGATATGTCCGGTCTATTACCCGGGGGGCTCATTCCGCAAGAATAACGATAAATGCCCACACCGTATGCCAAGGGACCCGTGTTGGTGACAGCATCGCGGTAAACGGGGTCTGCCTCACGGTGACAGAAATTTCCCCATCATTTTTTACAGCGGATATTATGGCGGAGACGCTTCTGCGAACTACTCTTGGCGAACTTCAATGCGGAGATGCGGTAAACCTTGAACGAGCTTTGACCCTTGCCAGACGGCTTGGCGGCCATCTGGTCAGCGGTCATGTCGATGGTACCGGAACAATTCATTCGATCTTGAAAGAAGGCATCGCATCGATATTGGAAATCACGTGCAGTCCTGAGCTTCTGAAATATATTGCAACAAAGGGATCCATAGCCCTTGATGGCATAAGCCTGACTATCTGCAGTGTTTCTGATTCCGGTTTTTCTGTCTCGCTCATCCCCCATACACAGATGCAGACGAATGCATATCTCAAAAAAGTCGGGGATACCCTTAATATCGAATGCGATTTGATTGCGCGCTATGTAGAAAAATTAATCATGTACAGAATTCCTGATGAGGCTGAGAACACGCTCCCTGTCTTGACTGAAGAATTATTGAGATTGTCCGGGTTTATTGGAGGAAAATAATGAACAGTGTCGAAGAAGCAATACAGGCCTTTCGGTCTGGAAAGATGGTCATCATTACAGACCATGAGGACAGGGAAAACGAAGGAGATGTGTGCATCGATGCGCGATTTGCGACCCCCGAAGTAATCAATTTCATGGCTCATTTTGCCTGTGGGCTTATCTGCGTGCCCATGGAGCAACGGAGGCTGGAAGAGCTTGAACTGCAGCCTATGGTTCACCGCAATGAGGATAATCACGGAACAGCGTTTACTGTTTCCGTGGATCACGTCGAAACTACCACCGGTATTTCGGCATTCGAGCGAGCACACACCATACAGAAATTGATAGATATGTCGTGCGGGCCGGCCGATTTTCGGAGGCCTGGGCATGTTTTCCCTCTCGCTGGACGTAAAGGTGGAGTTCTGGAACGACAAGGGCATACAGAAGCCGTACTCGATTTGGTCAAATTGGCCAGAAGCGAAATGCCAGTTTCTCTCAATGCCGCTATTGCTGGGGTGATCTGCGAAATACTTGATTCCGATGGCACCATGGCTCGGCAAAAATCATTGGAACATTTCGCTAGAACGCACAACCTCTGCATGATCAGCGTCACCGAGCTGGTCAGGTATAGAAAAGACCGAAATCTCGGTATCACAAGGGAAACCGAAACTATTCTGCCGACAGAATACGGGACTTTCAGACTTGTGGGATATACCGAAAACGCAACAGGGAAAGGGCACCTTGCCCTGATTTTGGGTGATATATCGGGAGATGAGCCGGTTCTTTGTCGCGTGCATTCCGAATGCCTTACCGGTGACGCCCTCGGTTCACTGCGGTGCGACTGCGGAGAACAGTATAGGGAAGCCATGCGGCTAATTTCCCTCGAAGGACGTGGAATTCTTGTATATCTCCGACAAGAAGGGAGGGGAATAGGACTGATCAATAAATTAAAAGCCTATGCATTGCAAGATACGGGAATTGATACGGTTGATGCAAATATCCATCTTGGATTCCCGGCCGACATGCGAGATTACCGAATTGGAGCCTTGATACTGAGAGACCTTGGAGTCCGAAGCATACGACTTATGACCAACAATCCGGAGAAAATTGAAAGCATGGAACAAAATGGCATCAAGGTGTTTCAGCGTATTCCCTTACTTATTCAGGCTAACACGTACAACAAGTTTTATTTGCGGACAAAACAAGAGCGAATGCATCATCAGCTCGAAACCTTGCAGATTTTAGACAGGAGTGCCAAATGAAAATTATTGAAGGGAATCTCATTGCTCAACAGATCCGAGTAGGAATTGTTGCTGGAAGATTCAACGAATTTATCGTATCAAAATTGCTTGAAGGAGCGCTTGATGGGCTGAAAAGGCACGGCATAGACGGCACAAATATCATTGTGGCCTGGGTTCCAGGGGCTTTTGAAATCCCTCTGGTTGCAAAAAAATTGGCCGAACGAGCGGATATCGATGTGGTTATCTGCCTTGGTGCGGTAATTCGAGGATCGACACCGCACTTTGACTATGTGGCCGCGGAAGTATCAAAAGGGGTAGCCCAAGTCTCCTTGAGTTCGGGAAAGCCTGTTATCTTTGGTGTCCTTACGACGGAGAACATAGAACAGGCCATAGAACGTGCCGGAACAAAAGCGGGCAATAAAGGATATGACGCTGCCTCAAGCGCAATAGAAATGGCAAACCTCATGCGCGAATTGAATGAATAATTGCGCGAATTACCGATGTACAGGCTTAGCCTGGCTTTACACAAGAGCCTGGATATGGTAAGTATCTTGCAGACATTTTTTTCGTTCTTGCGGGGGAACCTCACGGTTGAGAAGGTTAAAACCTAACCCTTGGAACCTGTCAGTTAATACTGTCGTAGGGAAGCAATGCACGTATTGAATAACTACTATTTAATGCAAGCGCTTCTCCGTCGGCGGGGGAGCGCTTTTTTTGTATAAATTCGCATACCCCCAGCCTGATGGAAGAGACCAAACACGCCTCCTCTCCGATATTCCTTCAAAAACGAAAAAAGAGGAGGAAACATGTACTCGACACAAATGGATGCCGCACGAAGAGGGCTAATAACGGAACAACTCCGTTTGGCAGCCGCGTGGGAGCAATTGAATGAAGAAGTCCTTCGAGCTCTTGTGGCACAGGGCAAAGCAGTCATCCCTGCAAATAAGCGACACAAGAATCTGGTACCTCGTGCTATAGGCCGCACACTGAAGACAAAAATCAACGTGAACCTTGGAACTTCACGGGACTGCTCCGACCAGGAAGCAGAAATGGAAAAAGTCCGCACAGCCTTGGCTTTGAATGCAGATGCTCTGATGGATTTGAGTTCCTTTGGAAATACCCATTCATTCCGCAAACGACTTATCGACGAATCCCCGGTCATGATCGGTACCGTGCCTATTTACGATGCGGTCGTTTATTACAACAAGCCTCTTCGGGAAATCACCGCCGAAGAGTGGCTGGCAATTGTGCGGATGCATGCGGAAGACGGGGTGGATTTTATGACCATCCATTGCGGTCTGAACCGCGCCACCGCGGAGCGATTCAAGAAAAATCCACGGTTGACCGGAATGGTGTCCCGCGGTGGCTCTCTTCTGTTTGCGTGGATGGAAATGACGGGGAAAGAAAATCCTTTTTACGAGCATTATGATGAGCTCCTCGCGATATGTCATGAATATGATGTGACAATCAGTCTGGGAGATGCATGCCGGCCCGGATCAATCGCTGACGCGAGTGACGCAGTGCAAATTGAAGAGCTCATTGTACTTGGCGAACTAACGCGGCGAGCGCACGATAAAAACGTTCAGGTAATGATTGAGGGCCCAGGGCACATGGCCTTGGATGAAATTGCGGCCAACATGAAGCTGGAACAGCGACTTTGTGATGATGCCCCTTTCTATGTGCTTGGTCCGCTCGTCACCGATATAGCGCCAGGGTATGACCATATTACCGCCGCTATAGGCGGAGCATTAGCCGCATCGGCCGGGGCAGCTTTTCTCTGCTATGTTACTCCGGCGGAACATCTCCGGCTTCCTACCCTTGAGGATATGAAAGAAGGGATTATCGCTGCGCGAATCGCCGCACACGCGGCTGATATCGCAAAAGGGGTAGCGGGTGCGCGAGAATGGGACAACCGCATGAGCCAGGCCCGGGAAAACTTGGACTGGAAAGGAATGTTTGCATTGGCTGTAGACCCTGAAAAGGCTCGCCGATATAGGGCTGAATCAAACCCGGAACTGGAAGACACCTGCACCATGTGCGGGAAAATGTGTGCGATGCGGAATATCAATACCATCATGCGCGGAGAAGAAGTCGATGTCATCTAGTTCTATGCGGCATGTGCTCTCTATCGCGGGAAGCGATACCAGCGGTGGGGCGGGGATTCAGGCTGATTTAAAAACCATGAGTGCCTGCGGAGTTTTCGGGATGTCAGTCATCACAGCCCTTACTGCGCAAAACACTAAAGGGGTCCAGGCTCTCCGCCAAGTTGATGCAGATTTTGTCGGCGCGCAGATTGATGCAGTATTCTGCGATATTAGGGTGGATGCAGTAAAAATCGGTATGCTTGGTACCCCTGAGGCGATGAAAGTAATTGGGGCGAGGTTGCGCAGGTATCGCCCCGAATGGATTGTAGTTGATCCAGTATTACAAGCAAAAAATGGATACTCCCTCATGGAAGACACCGCAAAAGACATTTTTTTATCCGAAATTGTGCCTTTGGCCAATCTCATTACCCCCAATCTCCCCGAAACTGCAGCATTTGCAGGTTTTGTGCCCAAGACCATGGCTGAATTGGAAAGCGCAGGAAAGAAGATTCTATCGCTTGGGGCTAAAGCGGTCCTTATCAAAGGGGGACATCGGGAAACCAATGCTGATGATGTCCTGGTAACCAATCACGGCGTGCATGTTTTCAAGGGTGAACACCTTGCCAGCCTGCATACTCATGGCACCGGATGCTCTCTTTCGAGTGCCATCACGGCATATTTGGCTCGAGGCTTGACGATCCTTGAGGCTATAGAACGTGCCAAGAATTACGTCAGGGTAGGTATCGAACATGGCCTCAATATAGGCCATGGAATCGGTCCTATCCATCATTTTTATACCTTGTATCAAGGAGAGGTGCCTCAATTATGAACCAAATCAATTTCGAAGCAATGAATCTCGCGGATATTTTAGAGAATCTCAGATCTTCTTCACCGCTCATTCATCATATCACCAACGCGGTGACAATCAACGATTGCGCGAATATTACCCTTGCCTTAGGTGGTTCCCCAGTAATGGCTGATAGCCCGGAGGAAGCGAGCGAAATGGCTGGCTTTGCAGGAGCTTTGGTAATCAATATGGGAACGTTACACCCAAGCGCCATTTCGTCAATGATCGAGGCGGGTATCCGAGCTCGAGAAATGGGTAAACCGGTGATTTTCGATCCCGTTGGTGCAGGAGCAACGCAATTTAGGCGAGCCACGGCTGAAGAAATTCTCGGGAAGGTTCGACCTACAATTATTAAAGGCAACGCTTCCGAGATCAAATTCCTGGCAGGGGAGGCTTCCAACCAACGGGGAGTTGATTCTATGGATGCCGAGGCGGATCAGGCCGCAATAGCGCTCGCGCGGTCGAGCGGAGCAATTGTAGCAGCGACAGGGGCCATAGACACTGTCACCGATGGCAAATCGATGTATAAAATTGGCGGAGGAACCGCAATGCTCAGCCGAATAACCGGCACGGGCTGTATGACCACTTCCCTGGTTGGGTGTTTCTGTAGCGTTATGTCGTCCCATCTTTTCGCTGCTATTCTAGGCATTTTGGCCATGAAGCTGGCCGGTGAAAAAGCTCAGAAAGCCTTAAAGCCGGGACAGGGCACCGGACAATTCCGAATCAATCTGTTTGATGCTATCAGCCTCCTGAAAGCCTCGGACTTCCTTTGGAAAGAAAGGATTACCTATGTTGCGCTTTGATCCAGCCCTATGCTTGATAACCGACCGATCCTTTTGTTCTAAAGCGGATTTTTTGCCAATTCTGGAAACTGCCATCGATTCCGGAGTAACCTGGGTTCAGTTTCGGGAAAAATCCGGGCTCGCCGATCGGGAGATATTTGAATTGGGCCAGGAGGTCCGTGAATTGACCGCCAGAAAAGGGGTGCCGATGATAATGAATGATCGCCTTGATCTGGCTATGGCCTTGGATACGGATGGAATTCACCTAGGCCAAGGGGATCTGCCCCTCTGGGCTGCAAAAAAACTTTGGAAGCCGGATAAAATATATGGGATATCGGCACAGACCCTGGAACAGGCAGAAAAAGCCCTCCGCGATGGAGCCGATTATCTAGGAATTGGGGCGCTATTCCCCACCATCAGCAAAAATGACGCCATCATGGTACATCATCGACAGATTGAACTGATCAGAATGCTGGGAGTGCCCCTTATTGGAATCGGGGGTATCACTCCTGAACGAATAAAAGACATTCGACGTTTTGGTTTATCTGGCATTGCGGTCATATCGGCAATATGGGGAGCTTCAGACCCTGCAAAGGCAGTGAAAACTTTCGTTCAACAATGGAAGGGCGTTTGAAAGATATGCTGACCAGCAAAGCTGTACTTTGGGATAAAGATGGCACGCTTTTGAATACCTTTGACAGCTGGATTGATGTGGAACGGAAGCTGGCGAGAGCAATGGCGGCCGAATATGGATTTTCATCCGTAAAAGAACAAGATTACATCCAGCGAGTGCTTTTTCGGCTGGGAGTCAAGCCAGATGGAACGGTTTCTGGCCAGGGCGTACTGGCTTCGGGGACGAGTGAAGCCATTATTGAGGAATTCTATTCAGCATTTCTTGAAATGGATTCTTTCATTTCCGAGAAAAAGCAGAGCTTCTTTTCTCTAGCAAAGTCAAAACTCGCCGAAATTCTAGAGCAAGGCCCAATAACTCCGATACCGGCCCAGGGTGCGCAAGAAGTTCTCAAGTTTTTCAAGGACTTGGGCCTATGCCAAGGACTTGCTACCTCAGACTCACTCGCGAACGCCCAACGGGACCTGGCGGCGGCAGGATTTCTTGACTATTTTACGTTTATTGCCGCATCCGATACCATCGAGCAGCCGAAACCCCACCCCTGTTCCGTGTACGCTTTTGCCGACTTTTGTGGAGTTTCTCCTAGCGAGATTCTGGTAATAGGCGATACGCCCGTTGATGAGGGAATGGCTATGGCCGCGGGTGCTTCCTTTGTGGCAGTTCTCAGTGGAACAGGAGTAGCGCAGGACTTTTCTTCAAAAGTCAATGCTTTTCACAACCTGCTTGAACTCCTACGCTTTTTCGCAAAGGGATAGGTGACTTTAAGGGGTCAGACCCCAATTACATGCCTCGCACCATCGCGTGCTTCCCCAGCGCCCGGGCAACCTGCACGAATGCTTCAACCTCGCTGGGGTCTGGTTCTTTAAGCAAGTCCCATTGCGGATCCAGGCAGTTGCCACCACGAAAGCCGGCAAAATACCATGGGCTTTCATCAACGAGTGCTGCCAATTCAACAATATCTTTTTGGGTAATGAAGGAGGCCGGTAGGGCGAGGGTGCGGAATTCATGGGGAATGCCATACTGGCGCAAGAGTTCGGCTGAGCGGCGCAGGTTTTGGCCGAGAGACGTATGCAAGTCTCCATCGCTCATTTCTTGCTGTTTGAGGGTACGAGGCTCGCCGTCGTTACGCCCGCGGCTGGAAAACTTCTGGAAAGAATGGCTGCAGCCATCAAGCCTGCAGTCGGAAAGCCTGCTGCCGGGGAGGAGTTCGCGGTATCTGTCAGGAGCAAGCTTGAGATCCATGGCCACATAGTCCGGGCGCGTTTCTGCCTCCAACAACAGCTTTTCAAGACTGAGTGGTAAGGTCCCGTTTGTATCCAGCTTGACCTCGAGACCAAGCCAATGAATTGCTGATACAATATACGGCAGTTCGGGCCTGAGAGTCGGCTCTCCTCCTGTGATGGCAACACCACCTAGTATATTTTTTCTTTTTCGCATGATGTCCAGAGCCTGCGAAAGGGGAATCAGCGCAGGAGTTTTTGCAGTTGCATGAGACAATGCTGAAGCGGGCTGCGGGTCTGATGGCGGGGCTGGCGGGAGAGCTGATGGCAGATCTGGTGCCTGGGCCAGCATTCGGACCAGCTGATGGACCGGCGACTGAGCCCCTGTAACAGAGAGATTGTGTATAGTGGCGAAGCCCTCAATCTCTACAAGCTCTCTGTTATGGCACCAGGGGCATCGAAGATTGCAGCCCGGTAAGAACAGCGTCGCCGCTATTCTCCCTGGATAATCCACAAGGCTCGTCTTCCTGAGGCCGACCATCAGCTCTGCCATACGCTGCGCCTTTGGCTCCGGCTCAATCAGCCTTGAGGGCAAACATTTTTCTCTCTTTGTACTCTTCCCGTTTCCCTTTATTCCAATTGCGGACCGACCGGTAGTAACCTACAATCCGACTATATACTTCAGTTTCACTTCCGCAAACCGGGCATGAAAAATGCTCACCATCAAGGTATCCATGGGTAGGGCAAATCGAATATGTTGGCGAAATCGTGAAGTACGGAATCCGGTACGAATAGGCGATAGTTTTAACTAAATCCCTGCAAGTGCGCCAATCGTCAATGGCTTCTCCCAGAAAAGCATGGAAAACTGTCCCCCCTGTGTACGCTCTCTGCAATTCCTCCTGCAAGTCGAGCGCATCAAAAATGTCATTGGTATACATGACCGGCAACTGGGTCGAATTGGTGTAGTACGGCTCAGCAGTACCTGCGGTAATGATATCGGGATAGCGTTCTTTGTCGTGCCTAGCAAGGCGATACGATGTCGATTCGGCAGGTGTCGCTTCCAGGTTGAAGAGTTCCCCTGTTACTTCCTGATATGCAACAAGGCGGTCTCGCATATACTGCAGTATTTTGAGCGCAAAGGCCTGGCCCTGTTTCGTAGCCAATGTCACGTCCTTGCCGAAGAAATTTAGAAGGCATTCGTTCATTCCCACGATGCCGATGGTGTTGAAGTGATTGTCCAGATGCTTCAGATATCGTCTGGTATAAGGGAAAAAGCCGGCATCCAGCAGGCGGTTTATCACCTTGCGTTTTGTGACGAGGCTCTCTTTTGCAAGGTCCATCAATTTCGTAAGGCGCCTAAAAAAGTCGTCTTCATCCTTGGCCAGATAGCCGATGCGTGGAAGATTGAGCGTAACAACCCCGATTGAGCCAGTAAATTCATCGGACCCAAAAAGGCCGCCACCCCGTTTGCGCAGTTCGCGTTTGTCCAGCTGAAGCCGGCAGCACATGGAGCGGACATCCTGCGGTTTGAGATCCGAATTGACAAAATTCTGGAAATATGGCGTCCCATACCGGCTCGTCATTTCAAAAAGAAGGCGAGCATTTTCGGAATCCCAATTGAAATTTGCTGTTATATTGTAGGTCGGGATTGGATACTGAAATCCTCTGCCATCGGCATCTCCTTCGAGCATCAGTTCAATAAAGGCTCTATTGACCCTGTCCATTTCTTCCTGGCAGTCCCCGTACGTGTAATCCATCATGGTACCGCCTACAATGGCAGGCATGTTCTTCATGTCCTCGGGGACGACCCAGTCGAGCGTGATATTGGTAAAAGGTGCCTGGCTGCCCCAGCGGCTTGGAGTATTGACGCCGAAAATGAAACTTTGCAGGCACTGTTTGATTTCCTTGTCCGAAAGATGATCTTCTTTTACAAAGGGGCTTATGTACGTGTCGAATGAACTGAATGCCTGCGCCCCCGCCCATTCATTCTGCATACAACCAAGAAAATTCACTGCCTGTTGCATCAGCGTGCTGAGGTGCCTGGCAGGCTTGGACCGTATCTTGTCGGGCACTCCTCCAAGGCCTTCCTGGATCAGTTGAAGAAAAGACCAGCCGGCACAGTAGCCCGAGAACATGGACAGGTCATGGATGTGAAAATCGGCATTCCGGTGCGCTTCGGCAATTTCTTCGGAATAGATGTTCTTCAGCCAATAACGCGCCGTGATGGTGCCTGAATTGTGGAGAATGAGGCCGCCCAAGGAATAGTTGACATTGGCATTTTCGTTGACTCGCCAGTCTGATTGATTGAGATAGCCGTCCATTGTAGCGTCTATGTCCAACAGCAGTTTTCTCGTATCACGAATGGCTTCATGGCGGGCTCGATACAAAATATATGCCTTGGCGACAGATACTTCCTTTGACTCAATGAGCGCTGTCTCCACGAGGTCCTGGATTTCTTCTATGGCGGGAATGGAATGGGGATGACGGCTGGCTAGAAGCTGAGTTACCAGTTCTTCTACGAAGCTGGTAATGCGATCGATTCTCTCTTGCGTTTCTGGAGCAGATACAGGAAAACCAACTGCCGCAAAAGCTTTTTGTAGTGCTGACTTGATTTTCGTGGCATCATACTCTTCCAGGGCGCCTGAGCGCTTGACGACGTACTGCGGCTTTTGCACGGTGCTTTTTGCAGAGGTCTGGATTTCGTTAAACATAGTTCCCCCTCGGGCTACAAGGGAGCAAAGAAGGACTGATACGAAGAAGCGGCGCTCGGTGAGCAGTAGAATGCCGACCCCATGCCTTCCCTCGAGGCTCCCAGGTACTACATCGCTGCGTACAAACAACGATGGCTTCGGCAGGTCTTCGGACTTGCGGGCGTTTCGGTCGGCAGGACCGTTTTTCTACTGGCTGTTGCTTCCCAGTGTTTGAGAGCACCAGTGCATTCGTACAGCGTTCGTTCCCGTATACCGCTGCGGGGCAGCCCCGGATTCTCACCGGGTTCCCTTTTGATCGCGCCCCTTAGAGGCTGCGAACCGTAGCATGGTCAGTATGTGGGGGTAGCCTCGCAGTTGTCAAGGGGCTGCATTTTTGATTCAAAGCACCGAGGCAGAATAGGACGATTATCAAGGTCGAACATACCGCCAACCTTCGTTTTGAAGCTCTACCAGCGCCCGAATTCCTGCCGGAACGGTTTTCAGAATAAGCGGAAGCGAATCGGCAGGAATTCCGTGCTTTTTAAGAGAGTTCTCACACAGATATATTTCCACCCTATGTTTTGTGAGCATTTCGAGCTGTTCCAGAAGCTTCGGGCTGCATGGAGCACAAGCTAATACAGCGTCGGAATTGGCCACTATGCGAATTTCCAAGTGCTCGCTGGGCGAAGCAGTCTTGAGGAAGTTTGCGGCATTGCCGATTGCTGCTTCCCATTTGTCTACCTGAGCAACATGGAGGACAAGTTTGAATGATTCTGGCATGTAATTCCCTTGACTTGTTATTTTGCAAACCTTTCCTTCAGCACGGTCATTGTATAGCCGTATTGATCTTTGAGATCCCGCAGTGGTTTATCCGTGGGGAAGTCCGATGGCAGCTGCAGCTTCTTGATCACCGCAGCTTCGGATGTTTTAAGTGCCGCAGCGATATCCTTTATGGTCATCGTGCCTTCCAGAGCAAAGTCTGGGGGCACCGTGAGCTGGCTCGAAGGAACGGCCGCAGCTGCTGGAACAGCCGTCGAAGGCGTCTTTGTCGTGGTTGCTACAGGTGCCGCGGCCGCAGCTGCAGGCTCCGCGTTTTCACCGGCATACGGTATGCCGGTAATTTTCGAGACGGCAAATCGCGCAGTATCGGCTTCGAAGGTCTTCCCTATGAGCGCTCCTGTATCCTTGAGCTTGGTTTCGGGCGGGACCTTTGAAGCATCGACGCCGGCTTCGCGATAGAGCCGCTCGAGGTCAATTCCAAATGCGGTCGCTACTTCTGCCCATGTCGAAGAACCTTTGATATCGCCGATTGCCAACGTGCCGCTTGTGGCTTTCTGGCTCAACGTGGGGCCGACAAAATCGAGTTTCCCCAGAAGCGCGCCGACACCCATTGTGCCAAGGTAAATAGCCAGGCCCAGTGCTGCAATTTTCCCAACGCCTACTGCTTTCCCGGCGAGGGTCGTTACAAGCGTATTCTTTTTGGTCGGGCAGACCGTGACACATTCCATACAGGCGATGCATTCTGGCGACGAAATAGTGTCGGCATGTGAAACATCGATGTTCATGGGGCACGCTTTATCGCATCGTGCGCATGAAATGCACGTGGTCGTTTCGCGCTTAATTCTGAACAGTGGGATTCTGCTGAGGATTGCGTTGACTGCACCAAGCGGGCAGACATATTTGCAGAAAACCCGCTCATAGAACATGGAAAGAACCAGTGTCAGCACCAGAATGACAAAGCCGACCGCGAATTCAGCCCATACTGCGGACAATCCCGCAGACAGATGCCCATATGCAGCAAGCGGATCATAGGGACGTATCACCAAGGTCCCCGTTTTCCATGTAAAATAGACAATAGCGACAAGTATCGGATATTTCGCCCAGCGCAGGACTCTATCGACCTTGGGCGGCACCACAAAGCGACGTTTGAAAATCTTTTTGCCAAGCCAGCCGAACACGCCTTGTAAGGCGCCGAATGCACAAATCCATCCGCAGAAAAAGCGCGACAAAACCACGCCCAGAAGCACAATGCCAACCAAAAGCACAATGTTGGCCGGCACTATCTTCTTGATGAATTCTCCACCGGCAAGATATTTGAAAAGCGTTTCAATCCCGCCGAACGGATCGAGCGCATCAATCGAAGGCATATTCTGCACTTTCTGATGCAAAATTGTCAGTACAGTGACAGCAACAAGGAATATTCCTAGCGAAATCCTTCGTACAAGCTGGATGCGCGGCATTTTTTTGGCCATATTGTCTCCTTTTGTAAGAATTCTAAGTGTTCTAGCGCATTATTGCAACTTTCGGCTGCGCTATTGCCCAAGGCAACTGAATATATGTCGCTGCGCGCTGCCAAATGGTTCCATTCTCCATTGTCACTACGCTTTTGCCGGCCGCCGCATCCATGCTTTTCACAACGAGCGGGCCGTTCTACTTCAAATATCCCAGCCACTGCGCTTGGCGCTCGATCATTACGTCCACGAGCTCGGGCACGCGCGCGCAGGCTGTCACTACAGGATTCACCAGGAGCGCCTGGATGGCCAGGTCCTTGCTCTTCTGCAAAATAGCCTCGGCGGTGAGGTCATAAACGCCGGTGTAATTTCGAAGCAGGGCGGCGAACCCTTTCGGGTAGTCCGGGAAAGCAATGCCTTCGAGCCCCTTGCGCCAGACATGCGCGGGCACTTCGACCGCCACTGAGTCTGGAAGGCTCGGAATGAGGCCGGTATTCATGATATTAACGGCTGCTTCTTCGTAGCCGGTGTCGCCAAGGATTCCCTCGATGATGGGGACGACACGCTCTTTGACTTTGAGTTCGATGGTCGGTTTGAGCATGCTGAGCGAGGCGCGGTAGAGCATGTAAAAGTCGAGGATGCCCTTATGATCAGCCACTTCATGAGCCCACTGGATATACTCGCCAATATGACTGTCGGAAGTGATGGGTAAGAGATGGAATCGTTCCAGAATATGACGGAAAAGTCCACGGTCGGACCATGTTCGCGACGATACAGAGCGCCCGATATCCGGCAGCCCCGTTTCGCCCTCGGTTCGGGGTATGTTGCCGGTTGTCTGGATATATTCGAGGATATCGGAATAGCCGAGTACTTTTTCGAAGAAAGCGGGCGCTTTGGCGAGGATATCGGGATATGCATCTTTGCCGCTTGTGCGATAACGAGCCGAGACGAGAACGCTGAAATGGTTGAGGCCCGCCGCCCGCAGCTCGAGTTCGCTGAACGGCACACCGAGCATGAGCGGCAGGTATCGCTCGAGTGAGGCGATTTCGTGGCACAGCCCGATAAAGCGCAGGTTCGGGAACTTGCGGAGCAC
>Ga0207433_10002332_pt1 | contig 38818 bp, 57 predicted proteins | sample YelNatPaOPGAMG01_FD_187559 | JGI IMG/M metagenome (GOLD analysis project Ga0207433, IMG submission 187559) | Hot spring thermophilic microbial communities from Obsidian Pool, Yellowstone National Park, USA - OP-RAMG-01 (SPAdes) (version 3) | ecosystem: Environmental > Aquatic > Thermal springs...
TTTGAATAGCGTCCTCAATTCTCTAATAATATCATCATCCATTATATCGGTCTTAATTGGAGGAAGCCAACAATTCGGCGAATGACATTGAATACATTTCTTTCCTAATAATATTAGATTGCCCTTTCGATGACGACAAGTAACGAAGAATCGATTCTTCTTCTCAGTTCTTCGAATTAATCCATTGAAGACACATCCATTTTTATCAAATAACAAATAACACGATTCACAAAACCAAAATACAGGCGTTTTCTTAGTAAGAACATAGAAAGAACCTTCTCGCTTCCATTCTCTTCTAAATAGAGTCATCAGTGTCTTATCACAGAAATAACAGATGTTATTCGAACCTTTATCATAATCATGTAAGACAATGCTTCCAGGAGGTAGGAAAATTGTATCTCCCTCGACTTCTTCAAGTTCTATATCATCTTCTGACAATCTTACCACTTCTCGTCTAATACCTTTATTGCATCTAATTTCTTCTTCTTCCCAAATCGCTTAATTTCATCCCAATTCTCGACATTTGCTAATACATTTCTTAAACTACCATAATGTTTCAATAGAGTAGTTGCCCATTCTTCACCAATTCCATCAAATCCCATTAGAACTCGGACGGCAGGAGATTCGGATTTCGGCTTTATCATAATAGGATGACGCATTGTCCCATATTCTCCCAATTTGAGACGTTTTTCTAATCGGCGCAATGTGTTTATTGTATGTTCTTGTCCGCTTGTTTGTAATACAGGTGTATGTATTGTTATTGAATTTATGAAATCCTGTAATCGCAAATAACCTCCCATTCTCCTTAGAATAGATGATGGAACATATGTCTTTTCACAAATCAATATATCTACACTTTCAAGCTGTAAAAATAATCTCTCATCAAATAGACTATTTAGAAAATCAGTTGTTGTCTTCCTTTCAACTAAAATACGTCTATCTGGATTATTCTCATCTGTTATTAGATAATCTCCATATTCTAATAACGCCACCTTATCACATTTCTTAGCGATTTCTTCAGGTTCTCTCGTATCAGCGATTATCATCTTTATTTACTCCCGAAATCTTCTAACCACGAATTAAATCCCTTACAGAATCCCCGAAAAGAAGATATTGGATACCTTATTAAGGCATAAAGAAAGAGAATAAAAAATATTCTCCAATCAATTAATGGACTTATTAATGCCTTAGGATGATTCATCTTCTCGTTCCTCATCCGGTTGTTCATCTTCTAATATTTCTCCGAGATTTACGCCAAGACGTTCAGCTATTAATGCAATCTCATCCGTCTTATTATCATTATCTAATTTCTTATTCATCTTATTATCATACGATATAGGAATATGAGAAAATTCCAATAATGAACGAGCAAATCCTTGCCCAAAAGACATAATCTCAATGATTTCATCGACTGCTTTCATTACTTCCTTAATTAATTTGTCTCCGTCTAGTCCGTCTCCTCTAAGCGTATTTACTAAAGATTTTATTATCTCCTGATATGCTCCCTTTGCTATCATTTCCAATCTTGTTCTGTCCATCTTTATCCCTTCGTAAACATATCAACAATATACATACAAGTATCCAAACAATTATCGTAATCAATGAATCAATAAATTTCTTTAGAACTGTTCTAAACATATTTTTTAACACTCTTTTGTCATTTGTTGCCGAAGTTTATTGACTTCATATTCCAATTTCTCTATTCTTTTCTTCTGTTTTTCTAATTCGTCTATTATGACTTCCATCTTTCGTCTCTCAATCATTTTATTGACATCTTCTATGTTTATCGTTCATATCACCGTCCTTATCATCATCCATATTCTTACGACCTCTAACGCCGATTTCCGGAGAAAAACGGAGGGATGGGCAGGCAGTCCGTGACCGGGAAATCTCCGGAAACCGACGCAATAAGATGATTGACGTCTAAGGATATAAAACCGACGACGTCCTTAAGAGATAGCGGACTAACAGGTGTTAGACCTTCTCAAAGACTGAATTATAGACGCTTGATTTCGCTGGAAGTTTTCTGGCACTAAAGTAAAATAACCATCTTCGTCTTTGAAATAAATAAAGACTGGCACTTTAGATATCCCCAAATCTCTCGATGCGAGCGCTCTATGTCGTCCTTCATGACCGACTACTTTCCATCTATCGCCACAAGGTTTTACATCAATAAAGAGCGGGGCAAGTGGCAGTCCTTGTTTAAGTCGTTCTATTATTCGATTGTATGACTTCGCCGAAAACGGAAATCTCTCTCCGCCAGTCAAATCAAGAAATTCCTGTGGCGACATCCATATCATTACATTCGATTCCGGATGAAATTCTCTCAATTCTCGCATACCATTTTCATCTATAACATAATGATAATTTTTTGTCATTTCTGCGAAATCCAACGGTGTCCTACGAAGCGCTTTCAATTGCTGAAGATGTCGCGCGCCCTCTATTGCTTTTTTCGATGTCATCAGCTTTCTTCCATTTCCTTATAATATTTTTCTATTTCTTTGACGATTTTCATCCAGTCGTATTCAAAATCTTCTTCGTTCGTGTATGTAGTTATGTCTCTAAAATTGTAATCGTCTTCGAAAATAATAGCGCCAACTACTTCGTCGCCGTAATCCGTAATATTAGCACCTTTTAAGTCGACTTTTCCATACCAATATCCGATTTCGGAGACGTCGCCAGCAGAATCATCGACATATTCTCCACTATACAACATATCTCGGAAGTGTTCGTATTCTTTTATACTTAGGTCATTGAGGTCAATTCCTTCAAAATCCGACAGTTTCCAAGTGAGCGGGTCTTTTCTGCGAAGCGCTTTCAGTTTTTGGACTTGCCGAAGACGTTTAACGCCTTCAATTGCCTTTTTTGACATCGAAAATTCAATTCAGTATTTTAAGATATATATTTTTCCATCTAAAACACAACAATACTTAAATAAATCAAAATCAATCTGGAAAAAAGATAACCTTGACAAACCGCCGTATCCTCGCCGCCATATTGACAGAACTATCGAAAGCGACTTCAAAATGTTTTGATGCGCATTCTTTCAAATCGAGATTGAGAATCCAAAAATCGATTTATTTATTACGCGCTCTCGGAGTCCCAGAAGTAAAGGGCTATGCATTCTCTCATTATGTGAGGGGACCTTATTCTCCATCTCTAGCCAAAGACTACTATGCACTGAAGACTACTCCGGTTTTGCCCAAGAAAGTCAAACTTTCCGAAAGTCAGTTAAAAATAATGAAAGAATGCATCAAAAAAGGAGATGCATTTCTGGAAGCCGTATCAACACTTCATTCGGTGGCAATGAGCAACAAAAACCATTCTGAAGAGGAAATAATTAATCACGTGCGAGACCTGAAACCACATCTCAATTTCTGTCTTAAGGAGGCATGGCGTTTCCTTCGGACACACGGACTCGTCAAAGACTAGACTCTATTCCTCATCATCTTCGATAAACCAATTAATGTGCAAGCCGTGCGTCTTTATTTCGTCTTTGCCTTCGTATATCGCCTGCTGGATATCGTCCCAAATTTCCTCGGATTTATCCGGGTCGTCGCTCCAGGCGCCTGGTGCATCATAGACATATCCATCTGGTGCTATCCGACCATCGGTCGCATAATAATTCGCCCAGCCACCTCGTGAGTCTGGTCTGCGCTCGAAGAAAAAGATGCGCTTGTCCTTTGACTTCTTCTTGGTCATTTTCACTCCGCTTTTTAATTTAGAGTCCCTAGGATATATATCTTTCCCGTCTTTCCGGCGGGATGCGTTAGTTCTACAAACAGAACCCCCCGTCAACAAACATCAATAGAAATAGGCTTTATTTGCGTTTTAACGCAAAATGTCCTCGAAGATTAGGGGAGAACCCCCTAAAACCCCCTTTTCAACGAAGATTGGCGTTTTTGCGCTTTCGGGAGCAGGCCCCCGCCCGCAATCGGTAGCAAAACACCCGACTTAGGCGCAGGGGCCAAATCTCGAAAACACATACCCCCCTACTCCTCCTAGTGTACGTCTCTAGACCTAGTACGTATAATCCTAGTACGTATAACTTAGTACGTACGTATATTATTATTTATTACCCCCGGCGATGGGTGTACTACCATCGCCGGGGTATAAAATATATATTTATTTCCTATATGTCCTAAATTTCCTATATCTCCTAAATGTCCTATATTTCCTAAATGTCCTATATTTCCTAAATTTCCTATATGTCCTAATTTCTTATAATTTCCTATATTTCTTAACTTCCTATATCTCCTAAATTTCTTATATGTCCTAATCCTAATTTCCTATATGTCCTAATATGTTTTATTTCTTTAATATCCTATTTCCGTACATTCCTAATTTCCTAATTTATGTCAATATCCTAAGGAAATGGTTGTGAATTTTGAAGTGTGTTTGATTTCGCATTTTGTTGTGAATTGTTGTGAATTTGTGATATCCAGAGAATTCACAAATCGTTGTGAATTGTTGTGAATTTTGTCGATTCACAACCTGATTGTGAATTCACAGTGAATTTGTGAATTCAAAGAGAATACACACCCTGTGAACTCTCATCGCTAAGTTGCGAATTTAAAAAGTAAGAGTCCTCGTGTGAGGACTCCGATTTCCGAAACTTGAACAATGTCAACAGGAAATCCGGGGAGTTTCGGAAATCTAATAGTTATCTATATTGGGTGATATTTAAAACTGTTGCTTGTTAGCTCTCTTCGTTCTCTGCGGACGAATATGCGCAATCAACATAGTATTCTTTCTTGCCCGAGATTCGTTTTTTAATCCGTTGGGATTCCAAAAGTGTATACAAGCATTCGTTTAATCTTGCGGACGTCAGATGCGATAATCGTAAAAGATTTGTTCGCGTAATTCCGCCCTCTCCCGCGCTTCGAATTATTCGATAGACCTTTTCTGTATACGGGTCGCCGAGAATAGTGTCATATAGAGTCTGTGCTGATGGCAAGAAAACGCGCTCGATGAAATTAATTGCCTGTTTCATTTCGTATTCTTCGATTTTAGGATGTTCAGATATGAAGTAGGGTCGTTCAGATATGTCATATAGGATTGCCAATTTTAGCACGAAGGTCGGGACTCGGGACGCGATTGCCCCCGGCATCTTTTTGTTTCTGAGCTCGCGAAGCCAATCGTTGTATAATTTCATTGCATCGTCGTCAATTGTATAATAGACGTGGTGAGTGGCGAAATCTTCGTATATTTTCCTCACGGTTTTGCATATTGCTTCCTTTTTCAGTACGAGTGTCTTTGATATCGGCGCAACAGGTATAAAGTCGGGGTTATGTCCGTCGGCGTTAACGATTATAAACCGCCCGAGGAATCCGTCTTCGGCGTCGCTCTCCTTAAACAGGTGTTGGGCGCGATTTGGTGTAGTCGCCGTCAGGAAGGGCAGATAGGGGTAGCGGATGACATAGGTGTTTTTCACCAATCGTCTTGTATAGATTCTCGGAACGTCGTATATATTCATTAGAATGTCTTTGATTCCGGACATATATTCTCGTGCCATCGACGCCATAAAGCCCCCGAATTCGTCTCTATGCAACATTCCTCGGCAGTTATTTTCGTTTGTGCGTTCTGCGAGTTCGGAGATAAATCCTTCTGGATTGAATTCGCCAGTCAGGTCGAGTTCGGGGCAGACAGAAAGAAGGATGTCGAGCGCGATTTTCATACTCGTCGATTTATGTGTGATATTCGATTCGCCGAGTAAAAGTATCCATATATTGGGATATATTTCGCCGTAGTTCATTTCCAGTCGGACATTTGGACCAGTAACCACGCTAAGAATATACAGGGCGATAGCCTCGTGAAACATTACTGGGGCTTCGGGAACCTGCTCCTTTGCGAGAGCAACATAGTCCTCAACAAATCCCATCTATCTCCACTCGCGTTCTTCGCTATACGTCCAGTCGACCGTGCTTATCGAGACGACTCGTTCTATTTTTATCAGATGCAATTGTCGCTTTCTGTCATCCTTTATTTTTACGAATTCGTCGGTTACGTCTTCTATGTTTCCTGTCATTGCTTTGTCCGCGCCATCGTCCGAATAAACTATCTTTACGTGTTTTCCGATGAAGTCTTCGAAGGTATTTTCGTTCATCCAGTGCTCTCCTCCTTCTTATTGATAATGATTGTGGTCTATTAGCAAATAATTTTTTCGATAAAGGTTTATTTCCCCCATTTTGCAAGTGCCACCGCGCAACAGCCGTCGGTAATTTTCAGTTCTTTTTTCGTGCAAATTCCGTCTTCGCTGTTCTTCTTTCCCTGCCAATATTCGCAGATAAATGCATCACAACGTATCATTTTTCACCTCCGCACATCTCTTGCAAAGTGTTGTGCCTTTATCGTCAATCAGATATATTGTTTTTAGCTTTTTACAGCGACCACAAATCGCTTTCTTTTTCGGTTCTTGTTCTCGTGTTTGCGTCGGTTCGATTTTTATTGTTTCGGGGATTTCTTCGGAATAATTGCACCAATTGCATCCGAACACGAATCCCTTTTCGGGGTCTAATCTCGGTTTGATTGTTCCCATATGGCATTTCGGACACTTCTTATCCGGCATACTTATCGACCTCCGTAACTTGATGCTTATATGAAACTTAGTCGTCTATATCGGCTTCGACTCTTTCAATATTTCTTGCGGGCTGACAGATTTTTTGATAGCGACATTTCGGGCAGAGCCATCGCGGGCAGTCCTTGAGTATCCCTGGGTCTTTCCGGTCTATTGCGATTAAGAGCTGATTTTTTCTTCGTTTGATATCGAAACGTATATTTTCGAGTTCTTTTGCGCTCCAGTGGAAATCGAAGGACGATAGCCATGGAACGGTCTGATTTGGCGGGGCATTCGGGTCCAATTCGGTTTCATTCAGGTTAAGATAGAATATTGTCAGTCTGCCAATTCCGTCTGTATTTGTGTTTTGTGTAGATATTGCAACATACATACTCAGTTGGTCTATCCAATGCGATGGTATAGTTTCTACTGTATACAGGTGTTTGGCGCGGGTGCTCTTGATTTCGTTTTCGATAATTCGGTCTCCTTCCTGAATCGATAAATCTACGTGCGCTATGACGCCCTCGTACTTGATTTCTTTCTCTATAACGGCTGTCGAAATGTAGTCGAAGGCTCTTTGAATCATTTCGTGGTGCGCTTCGCCCGCAATCCAGTACCCGTGCTCTCTCATTCGATATTCTTGTTCTTCTTTTTCGGTGAGCTTAAGGTCGGGGTTGATAGTGCGCCAATAAGCCTTTTTGGGGAAGACCAAGTCGGAGACGTGGACACCCTCTCTTTCTCGTAATTTATAGGCTTCGTCGAGGGCTTTCCAGATTTCATTCGGAAATGTCTGGTTCGGAATTATCTTCGGCATCTTCACACACCGCTACAATCGTCCCGTCGTCGTTCTTTCTTATCTTTCCTTCTTTTTCCAATTGACCGAGTGCTAGGATTGTTTCTCGTTTCTTATACGAGCTTTTCAGCATTTCGCCGAAGATTTCTTGCATCGTGAGCGGTTCGTCTCCGATGAATTCCAGAAGTTTTTCTTTAATTTCTTCGGTTCTATCTTCCTCTTTTTCGGGTTTTGTAGCGGGTTTTGATTCTAATTTGGGTTCTGTTTTCGATGTTTCTTCAGATTTAGATTTTTCTTCGGATTTCGTTTTTTCTTTTGTTGATTTTTCTTTTGGTGCGGGCGTTTCTTCCTCTTCCTCCTCTTCTTTTTTGACTATTTTTCGGACTTTGCCCGAAACAATTTCGACTGGTATAATTCGTTCTGTTTCTTTTCTGATACCGTCTCTATTTGTATACGGAATCATAACTGATTTCCACACGAAGGTCAGACCGATAAGTTCTTTGATATCCCCGCTTTGCGGTATACATCCAAGTTCGTTTAGTGCCAAGAGGAATTTGCCCCATCCGCTGTTTTCTATTTTCGAAATTACGAACCATTGCTTTCTGATGTATTGTTTGCCTTCTGGTTGTATTTCAAGATATACTTCCGGTTTTCCCCATTTGTTAACCCGCTCCTCGGCGTATGTTATTTTGCCGATGAAGGTCGTTTCTTGTCTTCTATCGGGCGCGGGAACCAGTTGCGATACATCCCATATGTTTTTTGACATTAGCTTTCCTCCTCCTTCCCTTCTTTCTTCGATACTTTATACTTGTATTCTTTGCTTGCTTTTGCTCTGGCAATTTCGAGTTTGACTGCTTGTCGGCATACTTCATGGATGTCTGAATTCCAGCTTTTTAGTTTCATTTGGCGCAGCCTTTCCCATTCTGCAAGGTCTTCAATATCAAACGATATTGATTTGGTCGTTCTCATAGTGCTCCCGATGAGGAAAACGCAGAACTGTTATTTGTAATTATTGTTAGCCGTCTTTTAGAAAAATATTTATTATGCATTTGTGATTATTGTCCGATTGCGATATGAAGCGTGGATTAGTAGTATCAGACCTTCATGCGGGTTCTCAGTTTGGTTTGATGCCTGAGGTTGGTGTGGTGGAGAATATCATCACAGGCGAAGAAGAGGAAATAAAACCGAATAAAGGACAGCAATACCTTTTAGAACGCTGGAATACAATGCTTGACACGGTCGGGCGTGTGGATTTTTGTGTTGTAAATGGTGATTGTTGCGACGGTCCTCAGAAAAAGAGCGAAGGATTATATCTTAGAACCACTAACCTCGATGCTCAAGTTGAATGGGCGGCCACATTGTTGAAACAAATAAAGACAAAGGTGTTCTATGTTACGCTCGGGTCGAGGTATCATACGCAGGAACAACAGCCGTTAGACCGACTGGTGGCCGAGAAAATAGGAGCGAAGAAATGTGGGATGGATATTTTGCAATATCTAAAAGACGAAGATGTGCGTATACATTATTGTCATTATGTTGGTGGGACGCGCTCGGTTTGGATGTATGCAACAAGTCCGATTGCGCGAGACCTGGTGTTGTTGAAACTTAACGAAGACGTAAAACGATATGGTAAGGTAAAGTTATGTGTAAGAAGTCATCGGCATTGGCTCGTCGGTTCTTTCTTTTCTCGGCAAATCGGCATCGTGACTCCGGGCTGGCAACTGATAACTCCTCATTGGAAGCGTTTTGGCGGCATTACTCCACCAGATATTGGCTGGGTTGTAATTGAAGTGGATGATGGAAAGGTTAATCTTGATTGGTCCGCGGAATACGCTCAACCTGTATCTGTAATTACCAGCGATTGATGGAGGGATTAGATGTCTATCGGAGGGCATAGTAAAGAAATAAAAATACCAGAACTGGAGCGCGAAATGGAAAAATATACTCCGGTCAAGTTCTGGACGAAGTACGAAGAACAGATATTGTTAAGATATTATGGCAAGGTTCCTATTAAGAAATTAGCATCTTTCTTGGGTCGAAGTTATGATTCGATAAGATGGAAAGCCCGTTCTCTCGGTCTGGTTCGAAGACCAGAAGATGGTTTTTATCCGAAAAAAAAGAGGTAGTTTCCTTTGAAGTTGGCAGTAGACATAGATGGTGTAGTTTGCGATTTAGCATCAGCCATCTGTAAAAGAATCTCAGAGAAGTATGATATCGATTTAAAGGTATCTGATATTACTGAGTGGAATCTACGAACCAATAAATTTGATTTTTATTCCGAAATCGAAGAGGCGCAACAGAGTCCTGCGTTTATGATTGCTCTAAAGCCGATAAAAGGCGCGCAAAAAGCCATCAAAAAACTTCTTTTCCGTTACGAAATAATTTTTGTTACGGCCCGTCCGGTTACTTGTTCGCTTTCTACACGAGCGTGGGTTATGCGGTATTTTGGTAATATTCCAATATATCATCTGCCTGGAGAAGGAGGGCACGGGGTCAAGGAGACAATTGATTTCGACATTCTGATTGACGATTCGCCCGTAAATGTTCTTCGTGCTTTGGATGTTGGTCGGAAGGTTATAATATATACACAGCCATGGAATAAATTGTTCGAAGACCCGCGTGTTATTAGAGTAAATGATTGGGATGAGGTATTGGAGGTTCTCTAATGGCAAACCCGCATTCTCAGAGTGCCTTTAGAGAGCGGAAAAAATATTGTTCTAAATGCGGACGACCGCTGGTTTCTGACGTTTCGAAAAAACGAAATATCTGTGGATTGTGTGAGCGAGTTATCAGAGCTCAAGTGCCAGTTATCATAAAGCGCTGGATTTAGTTGCGATGTATGAGGTTCTTGAGAGAGCCCGCGGCTCTTTCGATTCGATGAGATAGCCTTCGGTCGCCCATATATAGGTCGTGCGTATTGTAGTCTTTATTGCAAATGTCGCAATGCCAGACCGCATAAGTTACGCTCGAATATTCTTTGGATTTTTCCCAGCCTATAATCCACATCTTCGATTGGCATTGTGGGCAATGTTCTGTATAATCATCGTTTTCCATTTTTTCCACCTATTAATAGATACATTGTTGCGTATATAATAAAGAAAAGAACTATTATTAATATTATCGATAAAGGCGTAAATATATCATTACAGGCAACTAGCCCTATGATTGTGGCGTAAATTGCAGACAAGATGATTATTTGCCACGAACTACTTTTCCGATTCGTAATCTCATCCTGTTCTATATAATCATTGTTTATCTTTTCTTTTTTTCGGTTTCTGAACTTAAATTCTTAGGCGCGGTCTAACAGGTGTTGAATCAGGAAAGATTAAATAGCAAAAATAACAGATGAATTTCCCGATGAGTCAGGACTCTATGGTTTCATCTATTCTTTTTCTCGTATTAGGCGCACTTATCGGTGGTATGGCAGTATACATTTTTTCTCAGTCTAATCGAGGTACGATTGTTGATTTTACGCGGGACGAGGCGGGCAGGATAATTTCTGTTGTCGAAAAAAGATTATAGGCTCTTGATGAGTTTGTCATCATTTACGAGCATTTTTCCAATTGTTCCTTTTTCGGTTAATTCATCTGTTTTCTTTGTCCAAACGGCGTCTGCAATGGCATTATAATTAGAGACTGTTTCAGTAACTATACCCTGTGAAGATACTTGGAAAACGAAGTGAACAGTTCCGTAGTCTGGCGGTACGGTTCTTTCGTATGGGTTGCCATTATCGTCGAGCGCTATTAGTGTTCCGATAACGGTAAGAGTATAATTTCCAGGGTAAGGCTTGAGTTTCCAGCCTTTTTGTAGAATGAAGATTTTATCTGAGTATACACCGCCACCTAATGCGGCATAACCAGTAGCTCTCATTGGCGGGTCGTCGTCCATTGCTTCTGGGTTATCGCAAAAATCCATTGCGCTGTTGTATATTTCTTGGGCTGTAATTGTATATGTTGGAGACAAGTCGGGCAGTAGTATCCATTTATTTGTAGTGTCAAATGTTATTGGCATATTGCTCACGCATTATAATTTGGGTCTCGAAGCCATACTGCTGTTACATCTAAACCGCTCGATGTTAAATAAATTTCTGTTTCGAATGGTAGCCAACCTTTCTCTCTTGCCCTGACTATGACAGTAAATCCAAAAAGGTTGGTTGATGTGCTGGCTTTATAATATCCGGGATTCAGGTCGTCTGTTTCGCTGGCGTCTGCGTTCATCAGTTCCAGCATATCAGATTTTCGATATATGGCACATCTTACATAATCTGTCGGTTCGTTTCCTGTTTTGACTTTTCGAACAACCAACGAAACAGCAGTTTGAATTGTAACATTTCCATCGCCAGTCACGATATAAGTTGATGCATTTGACCCATTAGTATTTTGAACGGTTAGGTCTCCGCCCGTACTTGATTTTTCGATATCATAGGTACATCCCGTAAATATCAGATTGCTAAATGTGATAGTACCGTTGATGGTTACATTAATAGCACGAGGGCAACCTATAAAGTTACAATCTGATACGTGATGAAGAGTAGAACTTATTCTGAGTCCGCGGAGGTCCGGATTAATTATATTACAATATTTGACTGTACAGGTGTATGGTAATATTTCGTCACAGGATTCAAAATTTGTGCTTATTACATTTCTTGTACTTGAATATGCTGGAAAAGAAATAGTATATGCATCATAGAACGAACAACCATATATGCCCAATTCTGTGAGATAACCATTTGTCGCCGTAAATTTGAAGGGTGTCGCTCCAGGAGCGGTTCTAAAAATGCATCCAGAAATTCCTTTTCCGCCCACTTGTGTTCCGAAATAAATTTTAGTGGTGGCTCCACTGTTTCCCAAAAGGTTGATTTCGTAATAGTCGTTGGGAACTAATGCATATTTAAAGACTATAACTTGGTTTGTATCTTTAAAATATGTACTTTCGCCTGTCGTCGTACTACCAATGAGAATTTGTCCCTGAACAAAATAAATTCCGTTAACTTTAGTCAATATTCCCCATTGGTTGTTTACATTTGTTTCAGCGTTATATATATCTTCAAAAGTTGCTGGGGAGGATTCTGTTCCTCCTTTAATCTGGAGATATGTTCCATATCTTATTGCGTCTACCCATAGGTATGCTTTGCCCGGAAAAGAGCCATTAGCTCGTATTTCTACTTTTGTAACTGCCGATTTATTTACTGTTCCAGAAGTTTCGTTTGGCGTAGTATCCATATGAACAGCATGACAAATGAATCCATTGTGTGGTAATGTATCGCTTCCCGCCACATACCATCCAGCATAATTTCCAGATGCATCATAAATTCTTAAAACCAAGCCACCGTTTGCTTTTGTATTTAGCCAAGCTACTTTACCGAGAGCAAACCAAAAATATATCACTTTGCCGGAAACATTTGTGGAAGTGCAAGAAAATGTCCAATATCTTAAAGTGGTCGCCCCTGCTTGATAGCTATATATGCTTCCCGTTCCTTGAACAAAAGCGACAGTATCGACTGCCAGACCTACGCCAGTCCAGTCTGTTATGCTATCGGCGGCAGATGAGCCTCCTGTTGCGCCCGTAAAGAACGCTAAATCTGTCGTTACTGTACCAGACATTAGTCAATTCTTACCCCCGGATTATTTTTTATAAAGTCTTCGAGCGGATACCATTCTTTCCAAACCCTCCCGGTTCTTCCTTGAATTACTACTTCGGCATATTTTCTTGTGGTCGCAATTCCGCCGTGAATAGAATCTGGAATTTGCCAACTGATTACTTTAACTGATATTGCTTCGCGGGTTTTACCATTGATATCTACGATTTTCATCCGCATCACTGGACTATGTTATCGACTGTTCGAATTGCGACAACCGTAGTAGTTCCATCTGCGAATGAACCAGCGACCTGGAAGGGGATGTAACCTTTCTTTCTGACTCTGACAACAATATATTTCGTACTGCCAGAGTATTTCACAGTAACTTCTCTTTCTCCATTTGAATCGGAATATGTGTCTATGTATGGAACATAGGCTCTATCACCGGAATCGTAAGCTCTCGAGGTAGTTCCAGAGATATAGAATCTTTTTTCTGTTCTGTTAATTGATGTATATGAATAGATGTCTTCGCCTTCCGTTCCTAGACCATAATCATATACGACTCTGATTACGCCTGTTGCCGGGCAGTCGTCTGCTGGAGTAGTTGTTACTTCAATATAATTTACACCAGAATTCTGAGTGGCAAGCGTGTATTGATTCTTTTTAATCTGTGTCGAACCGCTTCCCGTTGATTCGCAGACTAGTACTCTGTCGGTGTTGGGTATCATAGATGTAACACGAATTGTTGAGCTCAGCGGTGGATTCTGTGTAGTATTATTGGCATCTATTAGAGAATACATAATAGAATCCAGACCCGACATATTCTCTATCCAGATGCCTCGTGCTCCGAAGAATTTGCCACCTGCGAATGTACCATAAGGTGATGCTTTCTTCAGTTGTGTATAAGTGGTAATTGCTGTCTGATAGCATTCGCCATATTTCTTATAGACAGTGTCCGTTCCGTTTGTCGGATAGCAGTAGAAAGTTGAGCCTTCTCTTGTTACGGCTTTGACGAATTCATATAATGTTGCGACTCTTTCTCCGTTGACATCGATTACGACATTATATGGTTGTGAACCGTTTCCGTTATCTAAGTCTTTATTTATTGTCGTTGCAAAGGAAACGCTTCCCGATGCTGTTGCCGTAAATGAATTAGTAATTATTGAGCCGTTGACATAAGCATAGGTTGTAGTACCCACTTTAATGGGGTCATTATCTGACCACGTTCCAGATATATTAGTAACGAAAAGAATGCCTTCCGTGCCTTGCTGTTCATTATCTTGTAGAATCCGTCTAATATAAGCAGTAGCGCCCGAGCCATTATTGATTTGGGTTCCGACCGAGAATAAGTTTGTTTGTCCGTCAAATTTGATTTCTGCGCATATTTCAATAGTTTCGCCACTTTGGAATGTCCCTTCTATGTTTGCCAACGTAAAGGGGCTCGACGTGTTGAGAATAAATGCTGTTGCGTGACTCGTCTGACCGTGAATTACTTGGTGTTTTACTGGGGTTCCAGATGCACCAGTATATGCAAGAGTTCCATTTACGTGCATTATTCTTATTGAATCCATTTTGTTAAGAATCGACGACAATGTAGTTTGGTTATCCAAGTCGTTTGCTGTTGCGAGAGGTACGGCGTTTCTGCCACCGGCACTTAAGTCAATTTCATAGTGGTCATATAAATCCGTATAAATTCGAGCATATACAGTAACGACAGCTCCGTCGATTTCTGTACCGAATTCTTTCACTTTTATGAGAATGTCAATATGACCTTGGTCCCACCAGTCGGGGTTTATTTTGCTTCCTGCTTGATAAATGTAAATATTCGTCCCAGTTTCGATAGTACCGAGTGTATACAGATTTGCGAACAAATCGTCGCCCGAATTGACAAATGCGGACGATGTTCCTGCCCCCGTTCCCCCTGTTATAGTCATAGACGAACCATTTTCAACGGTAGCCGAGGTTCTTACCCACCACTTCCTCGTCGTATTATTATACGATAATAGAGCGCCAATTTCCACGCCATCGTCTTTGACTTGTTTCGTTAAGTCTGAAGGGACGCAATTGGTATAGCCAGTAGCCGATAGCGTTATGAGCGCAATATTTGCGTTATCTCTTGTCTGGGTAATAGCACCATCATATAGGTAATGAGTCGATTCATCGTCAATAAACCAGTTATTTACAATCGTATACGCATTAGGAGTCTGGGCGGTCATCGGAATATCGTCGTCCATAGCTCCTTGTTCGTCGAATACATCCATTAGCCACGAGTATAGCTCGTTCGTTTTATATTTGGTCGTTCCAGAGCTGTGATAAATGCGCTTATTTGTATAGTCGATTGTCCAATCGTCTGCTATTGCCATTTGACTCAACTCTCTGTTAATTCTGCTCCACTAATGGTAAATGTAATTCCTTTTGAGGAGACATATACTACAATAGAATCTTTACTGTTTAAAATAAGATATAAAGTTTTGCTATAAGTAAAGTTCTCGAAAATTTCGTAGTCATAGAAGATGGCGTTTTCCGGCGACGGGTTTCCGCCGTCGGGCACTATAAAGATGCGGATATTGATGGGAGCCGATGTTGTATTACAAGCGATGATGCCTCGGACTATTGTCTTTTTGTTGACCGGAACAGTATAAATTGTCGTATTTGTCATCGCTTCGGGTCGCGCCTGAGCTAGACGCCTTTCGATGAAATCCATTTAATACCCCATTAGCGCCATATATCGTTTCATTCGGACATCGAGGTAATCTTTCACCACTACGTCTTGAGCATTTTGCGGGTCAGCGCAGTTTATAATTCTGTTGTTGTTCATATCGAGATTCGCATCGGCGAAGATTCTCGATGTTTTTGTGGAAGATATGGTAACGGTCATCGTTCTTTTTTCTGTTTTCTTATTATTTAAGTCTTATTGTGGTCGGAAGCACGCAAAATATATATTCTGCCATCCTCAAAATACTCGATTTGTGATTAGACTCGGAAAACATCTTTCTGTGCCCGAAAAGGTATCGCGAAAGCAATTTCGCCGACCGCGTCCGATACAAGAAAAGGAAGAAGAAGTAAAGTATATTATCGAAATTAGGGACCGGATGCACAATGAACTGAGCGCGATGCAAGAAAAACCAGATTTCTATCTTCTCGATAAAAAAACGGGAGACTGGTTGGTAGAATATACACCTGTTAGGAATCTTATTCGACTTGCCGAATACGTCGCAAATAGTAAAAAGCTTGCTCCTGTTTTGCAACAAGAGCGTCTGGCACTGGAATCTCTTAAGAAAAATATTGAAAGTCTACTGATGTATATAAATCAAAGACCAGTTATTGCTAGACACCTAAAGCCGTATTTGGTATTTCCGGATGAACGAACGGCCCGAGAACTTGTATGGAATAAATTAAATCGATTGGTTATGGCTGTTCATCAATATGCATTAAGCAAACTATATGTCGGTACTAGAGCGAGATATTGTGGTTGCATTTTCAGTAAAGAAGCGGATATAGATATCACAGACGAATTTGTTCGCGCCATTTGCGAAGGCGCTCAAAAGGCAGAAGTATATAAAAATAGGGTCGATTTGCAACAGGAATACGAGGCGCACCGTTCGTCTTTCATATTTGAGACGCACGGCGAAAAGGAACGACGAATATTGTTTAGGCACGCAGAATTTGGTGGTAACCGCTGTTCACGAGGAAGGTTGCTTGCTTTAAAATACGGTATGACCTTGCTCATAAAAAAGCGTGGTAGGATGATTGAATATGGAACCGATGAGACCGAAGACAAATACTTCTGGTGTCGTTTCTATGCTACTCCGAGGCTTTTGCGCGCTTTAGCATTATTCTTGGGGCAATGGTCGGCAAAAGATTTGTTAGACGAAAAGAGATGCCGGCAATTGCTCCGGCGAGCGCTGGTTTTAGCATATCGTATTGATTTAGTTTCGGCTCGTGCGGTTTGCCATCCGTCGTTTGATGAATGGACGCCAGTTGATGATTATGATTTGGTGGTCAAGTACGAAGTACCGCCTTTTTTTGTGCATGACATTGAAAAGGCGGGGGCATATTTCGGAGTTTCCGACCCAGGACCGATTGAAGGTCGTCTTGGCGGCGTTTCTGAATCAGAATATGAAGCAATTGGTCGCAAAAGGCTGGACGAAATTGTCTCCTCGGTCTAACACGTGTTAGGCACAAAGTTTTTATGGTTCGGGCTCGATTTTCATGATGATGAAAGATATCATAGATTTCGTTATTGCTGATGATAGGAGATTGCTCGAAGAGGAGCGACTCAAAATAGAAAAAGAGCAGAAAAAATTGCTCGAAAAATTGGAATTTTATCAACGACCCGAAGAGAGTCATGTGGTGCTGAAGTTAAATCTTAAAAAAATTTACAATAATGAGGAAGTCTATCATGCGTCTAAAAATTTCCAGCCATTGAATGTCACTATTCCTCCGCAGAAAATAGCTTATACCATTTCCTGGAAAGAGGGCGAATGGATGGATATCGTAGTTGGTGACGGATTTCAGCTCACATCTTATTCGTTTTCTTGGCTTCGAATTACTACAAAAGCGGTTATCGACGATGTGATGCAAATTTACATTAGTGGGAAAAGCATTCCTTCGGTTTAAAATGTTCCCTCGAACCGATGACCCCCTTGGCACGACAATGAATGACCGTTATTTTTCAAAAGGGAGTGTTTTTCGACCCTAAAAAATACGAAGATGCACGGACTATCCCCGCAGATTTCTTCAAGACCGAAAAAACAGTCGCGGTTCTGCCCGTACATCTTGCAGGGTATGTTGTCGATGTAGATGTCTTCCTGCATCATGTTTTTTCTGTAGTGTTTGTTTGCTATTTAATTTTTTAGTAGCATGCGCAGGTGTAAAACTTGATGCCCGTCAGAGCGTACAATTCTGTGTCGAGCACTCGTTCACACCCGCACGCACTACAGATTTTTGCTTTTCTTTCTTTTCGCACCTTCTTTTTCATTTCAACCGCCTCTTCGCAAAATGTCGCATAGTCGCAATGATATGTCTGATAATTCTTCGGTCAGTTTGTCTATTTCCAGTGCCAATTTATTGCAGGAAGAACGTTGTCTACTTTCATCGATTTCTTGCTTTCATTCATTTTTCATCACTCCTTCTTTTAGACCGATTCGGTAATTTGAAACCGTTTCGGTCATAATGAAAAAGGGGGGAAAATTTATCCCCCCAAAAGTTTTGCTCTCCCGACTTTGTATCCACAGACTCTTCTATATATCTCAAAGAAGAGTTCGGGCAGTTGGTGTATGTCGGCGACATACGTCGCTAATTCGCCACAATATAGTTTTGTGGTTACCAGGTCGCCCTGACAGAGTCCTATGCCCATTACGGCAATATCGTTTTTCGTCATTCTGGCGATAGTCTTCATTACCTCTTCGCCATCGGAGACAATGAAATCGGAAACGATGATGACCATTTTTCGGTAGTTTGGTTCTACTCCCGCCATCATCTTTTCCATCGCGATGAGTGGCGGGTTTAGCACCGTGCCACCGAGGTCATAAAGATTTCCGATTCTCGCTTTAGTGTTGTGCCAGGACTCGATAAATGCCTTGATTCGTTGATAGTCTGAGCCGAATGTAATTATCGCGAAATCTTGGTCGTCTAATTTTCTGGATATGACTTCGGCGATGACTGTCAGTACATTCTGCACGGTCTGAATTCGCATTGAGCCACTCAGGTCGATTACAAGACCGATTTTCATTCGCCCTTTTTCGAGCTGTAGTGTCCGACGCGAATATATGTTTTCGAGAGGTCTCCTTAGCGAATTGACGTACGCCAGTCCAATGATTTCAGACATCAGACGCCCGCTTTTTTGGAGTATGTTGTTCTTCATTCTCGGATTTTCTTCGATGCGGAATCGCTTCAGCATTTGCTGGATGATTGGCATATTGTGTTCTACCAGACGAAGATAATTCTCTTCGTTTGGCGTCGGAGAAGGAATCGCGAGTCCGGTTCCACTTCCAGCCGAGACGCCAGTTAAATCGCCGTTACCGTTCTCTTTGTTTTCTTCCTTTCCTTCTTCTTGGCCTTCTTCTTCTTCTCCCTTGTCGTCAGTTTCTCCACTAATTTCGTTTTTCAGGGATGATGCGACATCTTCGCTACAATGTGTCTCCATACCTTCGCCGGTCGTGGTCATCCAGTTCGGAAGCAATTGCTCTAGATTCTCTTTTTCACCGGTTGCATCGATGAGAAGTAGGTCGTATACGCGCTGTGCGAGATTAATGATGTCTTTGTCTGTTATCGCATACGCCGCTTCATCCTGTAGTATGGAGATTGCTGCTTCGGCATTTTGTATGATGTCTTTTTTGATATCTATGTTTACGGCGCTGAAGACTTCTTGCGGGTCACCGTCATAGACTGCGCCATAGGCGATTGCCGACAGCGCGACCATTATTGGCGACGCGGGATTCGATGCGATGCTTTCTCTTAGACTCGTTATCCACGAGTCTTTCGTCACTCTGATGAGCAGGTCTAATCTTTTGCCGACATCCCAGCAATATCGGTTGCGCATATAGTAATTGACTCGTATGTCTTCGATTATGTTTGCGACAGCTCTGGCGAGATTTCGATTGCTCTGGGAATTTTTCCATTTTTCCCAGGTTCTGTTGAACGGATACGTCTTGATGATGTGTCCGCATTCGTGCACGACCAGTCCTTCGAGCAGACGCCTGACGACTTCGTCATCGTCTAGGAGCTCTTTCGGGACGACTTGTGTAGTGACGACGATATGAGATTTATCGTCGACATACCCTGTGTCCTTTTCGTTGCATATCTCTACAGATGTATTTCGTTCGCCTGTGAGAGATACAGCAAGGACGCGAAAGGCTTCTGCCAGTTCGTCTCCTTTTTCCAACATCTTACCTCCTTATTTCGACCCCAGCCACGAGGTCTCATCAGTCGGCTTAATGGCCGCCGAGATAAAGAGGAAAAATTAAGGGGTTTCTTTGGTCTCCGATTCCCAGAGTCGGATAATTTTCTCCGCTTCTTCTTCGAGATATTGCCCAGTCGCTATACGTATGATTTGGTTTTCGCTGAGTCCGGCTTTGTAGAGTTTGCAATAATTTATTACGTTGCCAGTCGTGATAGGCGCACTAATTACGCCTTCGCGGTACGCATTTCTCGTCTTGCTTGCAAACTCCACGATTCGCCGAGCAAAGGCGTGGTCAACCCCTGTTCGGCGTTCGACCAAATCTACTTCGGCCGGAACGCTGAGCCAGGTCATTCGGATGACTTCGAATCGTCTCCGCTGAGCAATATTTGACGCGAATGTCCCGACATATCCCGCTTTCTCGTATGGATTCATGGAGATAACGAAGTAATGTTTGGGACTTCGCTTTAGGACTTGTCCGAGTTCGTATATTCTGATGCTTCCCCGAAAATCAGCAAGAGATTCGAGTAGCGCTGTAACGTCTGGGCTAGCGTAGTTGAATCCGTCCCAGTACATCATTACGCCAGTGTATCCTTCTTTCTCGAGCTGTTCCGGTGTCGTCATCAGCCACTCGGCGACAATTCCCTTTCGGATTTTTGTATTGCCCGCCTCGAGAGTATCGGATGCGATGAGTTCCCATCTCGTTGTTTGCGACGTCAATGAAGTTTCGAGTAATTTGATTTTCATCGCGTCGCAATAGTCATGCACGAGCTGGGTCTTGCCACAGCCCGATTCTCCCTCGAGACAGACATTTCCCACCTCGCGGAGAAGATAGTCGAATAGTTCGACGTACCCGCCCTCGTCCTCGAAGACCGACAATTCTTTTTTCTTATCTTTCATACTTTCACCTCAGGTATTTGGGACGTATTTTTTCGCCTCAGATATTTTATCCTTAGCGATTAGAACCAGCGACGATGCTTCCTCGAAGCGTGCGTGGTCCGAAAAGTCTTCTCTCAGCACGTCCCAGATGAGAGAGACTTTCTCTTCGTTCGTCCTGATGAGTTTTTTGGTCGCCTTCTTACTTCGGATTACTTTATCCAGTTGTTTCAGGATTTTTGTAACCCATGATAGCAGAAAGTCCAGTTCCATTTCAGTGAAGGTTTTGAACCCTTCTTCGTTTGTCTGGATTGGCAGTATCATCAGCCTCACGGGATATCCGCGAGCTTCGTACAGACCTTTCCAGACTTCGAGCTGGATTTTGAGTTTTTCGACCATCGACTCATCGCGTACTTTCCACAGCGATTCCTGGAGTGGAGTGCATTTGTACTTATAGCGCAGCTCCGACCAGATTTTTATACGCTGTGATTCGACCCACGCTCTATCGGCATCATCAATATTCGATGCGCGACTGCTTCGTAGGTCGTATGCGATTATCCAGAATCCTTTATCGCATTTTTCATTTAGCATTTCACCACCTCTGTCCAGACTTCTTGTTTGGTTTTGATTAGTGCGTGTGCGAGCTTCATCAAAGCACACTGAGGAGAGACTCTTTTCATGCCACTATGCATAGCGGTAAGTAAGAGGTTTTTAATGTCGATGTAATCGAAACTGAATTCGTCTCCGATTTGCGATACTGCAATGTAGAGTGCTGGAGGGACGAATTGTCCGTTGTACTTGAATGTCCGGTCGAATACAATGGTAATATGGATAGCGACGATTAATCCAGACATGCTTCCTCGAGCTATGAGTGTATCGATGTAGAGCTCCTTATTCATAGTCGTCATTTTGTAGTCGAGGACTTCCAGTGGCTCAGGTGTCGGTATATGATTGATTTTTCTGACTGTCTTTTCTTTCATTCGGCTCACGTACGGTATCATCAGGTTTTCGTCGAATACGACCTGAAGAACCTTTTCGATTCCGTTGCAAATTTGTTTAATTTGCTCTGCCTCGGTGCCATCCCAGTTGATTTTTTCGATTGATTGCAAGACTCTGTGCATCAGGAGCTCATATTCGATGTGATTTAGTTTCTCTTTTATTTGATTGAGATATGCAGTTCGTTCGGTCTGGATTAGTTGTTGCTCCGTCTGGTATCTCTGTACTGCCTTGCGTAGCGATGCCGTTTCTTTTGTCGCGAGTTCTCTGACGAAATTGATTTTTTCCTCGATGCGAGCGATTTCTTTTTCTGCTTTTTCGGCTCGCGCAATGAGCTCATCGAAATTTATGGTCTCGAAGGTCATAGTAGCACCCCCGACATGATTTGCAGCGCGGCCGATTCGAGCATCTTCCGTACAGCGTTTTCATTCGCGACTAGAATTATTGATTTTATTCCGTGTCCGCGAAAGCGCTGCAAACGGAATTTGAGTCGCTCTTCGACCCACTGGATATCATCTCCTGAGGAGAAACATCCTATCGTCTTTTTGCGATTCGAAGTTGTCTCCATCAGGGTTTCCTGGCAGAAAATTATTTTCTGTCCTTCCCAGTATGCTTTCAGCTCCAGTCTGTCGATGCCACAGTGCCTTAGTATTCCGAATCGTGCCGGGACGATATTGTATACTTTCGTTACAATTGTCCGACCGGCGATGTGCCTCATCCGTTTGGGTGAGACGTCGTATATTTCGGCTCCATCATCGATAGGCTTGATTATTTCCGTGTATAGTGTTGTTCGGGTCGAATCTCCGTATGCATCTTGATATGCGCAGACATCTTGATATCTGCGGAAGTAACTGGCTAACATACCCGTGACATCTTTCGCGAAATCTAAAGATGTCGGTTGGTAGTTATTTCGCAGAAATGCCTCAATGGATTCGTTGATGGTCTTCATCAGTAGTAGTCTGTTTTTCGCGTTCTTCACCGAACGCACAGACCGGTCTTCGACCTGGATTTTCTCGATTTGGCGCCGAAACATTGTCTCCATTCGGATGAGTAGGTCATTCTGTCGCTTACCTGCTCCTAATGAGGCGATTCTTGCATTAAAATCTCGGAGAGCACGTTCGCGCTCTTCAAGAATCGCGATTCGTTGATTCTGGAGCATTTCGATGTCCTGAAGCGAAAGTCGATACTTTTCGATTTCACTCATCATCATTCTTACCTCCGTACCGTATCAGGGATTGAACCTGATATGGTCTTTGTGAATTAAATATAAAAGGGTTTAGAGCGGGTCCTTGAATCGCACGAACACCGGGTGTCGTGGCGCGCCCGCTGAATACTCTTCTTGCACTGCTATCTCTACTGCTATAGGTTCGACGAGACAGTCTATCTCAATATCGGACGGGATATCATAGTCTATTTTCTTTGCTCTTTTGCGGAGTTTTTGGGTTATTTCTCTTCGTTCTATCAGAGAAAAACCAGTTCCGACTTTTCCATAGTATTTCCCGTCTTTCCACAGTATGAGTGCACCCATCAAATCGCGGAATTCACCTTCCCCTTTTGTCATACCGATACAATACACGTCTATTGTGTCTTGTTTTTTGTGTTTGTACCAGTATCGCATATCTTCGATGTACATTCCGTTCTTCGGCTTTCCGATGATGCCTTCGTATCCCTTTGAAATAAAGCGTTCGAATAGTTCATCGGCTCGACCCGTGTAATATGGAGTCGGCAAAATTGCCCCGATTTGTTGGGGTAATATTTTGCTCAGCTCCATTTTCCGCTCGATGAGCGGTTTTCGGAGTGCAGGTAAGTCGAAGATATAATAGACGACGGGAATTTTTTCGCGAAGAAGTCGGATACGAAAACTATCATCTGTCTGTCGTTTCTGGAGAGACTGGAAACCGCCTTTGGCGCACAGCTCTCCGTCATAAATTCCGTCCGGTAGATTCGCGAGAGATTCAGTCACTTCAGGAAATCTTTTCGTGACTATGATTCCTCTCCGAGTAATGAGACGGACTTTCCCGTCTTTTTTCTCTGCGATGATTCTCTCGCCGTCATATTTCGGCTCGTAAATCATATCGGAGAGAGTCATCATTTCGCGGAGCGAAACGCTTTTGCAGAGCATTGGTTTCATCGCATCACTCTCCATCTCGTTTCGACCTTGCCTAAGGGTCTCATCAGTCGGCTTATTAGGCTACCGAGACGAGAAAAAATTAAAGGGTTTATTCTTCGGCATACCCGTCGAAAAATGTTTTGCCCGCCGTTTTGGGGTCATTACAGTGTTTTTTCGCTTCTTCGAGCGTTAGTCCCTTCTTGATAACTCTGGCGGGTCGATTGTCCACATAGAATCTGACGATTTTATAGGTCGTCATTGTCTTCCTCTCCAGTCAATTTGGCGAAACATTCGCCACAGACAAATCTCCTCGTGTTGCGATGATACAAATATGGCAGTCCTACTTGGAACGGCGCGTGTTCGTATCGACCACATATGTCGCATTCGATACCGTTGCCCGATTCGTCGATGTCATACTCCCAGACGTCCTCGTGCGCCACTTGCTCGAGTTGCCATATGCATATATCGCAGAGTAGCTTGCCCGTGAAATAGTCGTGATAGCACGTCGTATTCATGGGAATTTTCGCGCCACATCGACTGCATTTGCCACTTCGATAGATATAGTCGTGTTTGACTACTTTCATTTTTTCACCTCTTTTTCTTCGGTGCCACCATAGCGAGTATGGATTCCTCCCATTCCGTCTCGATAGTGGGCTTTACCACTATTTCACCGACTTCGATTTCTCCAGATGCTTTCTTCGCGATGTATTCGTGGATGAGCTCAGTCGTCTCATCTCTTATCGCTCCGTGGTCGAATTTTTGCGTCATTCGGTCGATGATATCGATAATCGGTTTTACGAGCTTTTTGTTCGGCTCGGCTTTCGTGATTTCGATATCTTCTATCGACCTAATTTCGTTCGCATATCGGAGCGATTTGATGACGAATCCGTCGCCGTATGGCTCGAGGATACCGAGGGCGCAATATCCTCGTGATGTCCACTGAACAACAGCGACTTTTCCTGACTTAATCAGCGCATCGCGGAACGTCGCGAATGCACCGAATCCACCAGTTTTTTCGTCGGCCGTGCCAACGAAATATGCGTCACTGATGGCTATTGTCGGGACTTCGTCTCTCTCTGTGAAATAGAGAATCTTCATCATTTCGCCTTTTTCGGGCTTGAGACTCTCAATTTCTTCGGGAGAAAACGGAATCATTTCGCCATCAATCTCATATCCACGAATCACATCGTTATTCGCGAGCTGTTGTCCACACTCGCTACAGACCTCGATGCGCTTGACCGCACCCCTGTCTTTCGCATGAATTCGCTTGAAGACAGGTCTCGCATCGTCTGTGGCTCTGTACAGCCTGACAGGTATGCCGTTGCCAAATGCAATCTTTCCACTCCATACACTTCTCATTTTCTTACCTCCTTCGACCGATTACGGACTTGAACCGTTTTCGGCCATAATGAAAATCGGGGAATTACTCCCCGAAAAGTTTTGTCGCGAGCTTTTTGTCTTTCACGATAACGAACGATTCGATGTCGTTGTCCGAATCAATAATTCGGAACCGAATCGTCTCACCGTTTATTTTGACAATTTCGAGCTTTCGATTTTTCGTTCCGTTATATGTCGTCATCGTATCACCAGAGTTTTGTCGAATATTCGCCCGTATCTTTTGCTCGATTTTCGATATCAAGATAAACGTCGACGGCATCGGTCAGACCGATGAGACCGTCGACTATTGCTTGCCTGAGCCGATAGGGCAGATATTCGTATTCGTTGAGATATATCTCGAAGATGTAATCATCGTTCATTGCTTCGCCTCCTCTGATATCCGATAGCCGGCTTTTCGGATGACTGCTATCATTTCCTCGCGCGTGCCAGTCACCAGGTATGTTTCGCCATCGATATCCAGCCCGACCGACTCAAATTCATCTGGCAACTCAATTGGCTCATCGTGTACGCGCAAGTCATAGCCCACATCTATCGGCGCGAGCCGAAGCTCGCCAACACATGAGTATCCGGTCTTGCGTATCATTTTCATGCTCTCACCTCACTCGAGAATAATGTCTGATGCATTCTCGACACTCAGCATCGAGCCACACTGATGACAGTGTGTCTCTTCGTCGAAATTGTCAACGCTCGTTCGCCCACGACAAATTTTGCAGACCAATATTATTTCCTGCTCCATTCTTTCATCCTCTCCGTCTCTTCTGGAATCGAACCATCAGAGACGATGTTGTGAGAGCCGGATGTTCGGATATGGGTATCGAAAAATCTCATCCGACTCCCTTGAGAATGGAGGTAAGGAGTGATGTCGTGCCAATTTTCACCAATCCAAATTGGTAAGGGGTCATCCGTTGCGAGGCTCAGACCGTCGCTCCCGACGGAAATTCGCCCTGCATCGTGGGCATCGATGCTCCCCCTATACGGACTCCGCACCGGGGACTGCCTTTTCGCCGTACAAGCGAGATGATGTATACGTTCTCGCCCTATCTGGCTACCCATATCCCTTAGCCTTGGTGGCTATTATTGTAATAAGTATTAGGGAGCAAGTAATATATAAACCTTTCGAGAACCCGAATCGTAGCCAGTAGGTTGAAAAGTTTAGGTCGAACCTATACTACATTTAGCTCGCACCTATATGGCCAGTAAATCGAAAAATGAGAGTTTAGGTCGGACCTAAACTAATATAGGTCGTATGTTATCCCAGTATAGGATTATCCAGCGCGTGGATAATGAATATAATCAGCCTGCCAGTAAGACGCCTAACACGTGTTAGACTCGATTTGCTTATATATTTTCGAGTCGAGGTCGTAAAGTAATTTTTGAATGAAAAATCAGGGTCAAACGGTGCTTGTTGCGAGCGCGCGAGTCTCCGAAACATCAACAGAAAGGCCCTTCTTTTGCGTTTTAACGCACGATGTCAATAGGGAAGAACAGGAAGCTTGCCGATGCGCCCCGTGTAATCGAGATAGACCTGTGTCATATCGAGTCGCGCATGTCCGAGTATACGTCTTAAATCTTCGAGAAGACCGCCGTTCTGCAGATATTGGATGGCAAAACTGTGTCTGAGCATATGCGGATATACATCCACTTGAATTTTGGCGAGTTTTGCATATCTCCTCAGGAGTCTTCGTACGTTTCTCGTCGTCATTGGGTGCTCTCCTGTATCGACTCTGATGACGTATACACCGCGTTCGTGCTCTGGTATGCGAGTCAATAAATCCCATACGACGGGGTCTATCTCAATGGTGCGCCAGTTTCCGCCCTTTGTAGTCGATTTACCGGGGGCAGTTCGTCGAACGGTAATTGTATGGTCAGTGAAACTAACGTCTGTCCATTTCAGGTTAACCACTTCTCCGACTCGTAATCCCATCCTCGACATCAAGCAAATTATCAGTTTATCCCGGGGTTTATCATCGGGAATAACGGAATGTAGAGCTCTAAGTTCGTCGAGGGTAAGGTATTGTCGTTTTCTTTGTCTTCGAGGCATTTTCTCCCAATTTTCGTTCCTTTATTATGACCAAGCGGAACAAAATTGATATTCGGAGAAGGAGTATTTAAAGAAATGTTCCCAAAATAAGAGAAAACGGAACAGTGTGGGGGGAAAGCAAGGAGAGCAAAGCCTAACAGGTGTTGAGACAAACTACTGTGTTCCCATAATCTGACCAAGCGGAACATTTAAGCTTGTATACGTTAATACATTTGTCGATGCACGGGTTGCAATTACCGCTCCGCAGATGTATCATCTGTAAGCGCGACCCATCGAGTGAATGTTATGGGAAAAAGCCCAATCGCTCGATAGTGTGTCGTTTCTGTAGAGCGGAGATTCGAGCAAAAATAGAACAACGGAAGGCGAGCCGGTGAATCGCTCTAAAGGAGATATGTACGATTGGGTAGAATATACATGGAATCCCCTCGCCGGCGAATGCCCGCACGGCTGTCCGTATTGCTATGTCCGGAGTATAACGGCATCAGCGGTTAGGACGAAATATTCGGGCGCGCCGAGATTATATCCGAAAGAACTAACCAATTTGGGGAAAGACAAAACAATATTCGTCTGCAATATGACCGACCTTTTTGCGGAAGGAGTCCCGGATGATGCAATAAAAACCATACTCGGACATTGCCGAAAATACTATCAAAATCATTATGTCTTTCAATCTAAGAATCCGGCGAGAATGTTGAAGTTTGTTGGTTTATTCCCATTAGATTGCTATTTAGGGACAACGATAGAGTCGAATCGCGTATTTGTTATTAATTCGGATAAAGTCCCATATCCCCGCGAGCGCGCAAAGGCGATGAAAGATTTGAAAAGATTTGCTACCAAAACGTTCGTAACAATCGAGCCCGTAATTGATTTCGACTTACCTGCGTTCGCAGACCTAATTGTTGATGCCTGCCCGGATTTTGTCAATATTGGCGCGGACAGTTGTGGGAATAATTTGCCCGAGCCTTCATCGGAGAAGATAATAAATCTCGTCGAGATTCTGCGTAACAGGGGCATAACGGTGCGTTTAAAATCGAATTTGAGAAGAATCATAGGGGACGATTGAAGGTGGGTTATCGTTTCCGGTATTCACTTCAAACGATATCGCAATGACCAGCCGTGTTCGTTCCCATATTTGACGGCTTGCTCTTCCATCGCCGTTATATATTTGGCATAGTCAGGATTTTTCGTCATTAATTCCCGAATGTCTTTGATGGTGTCTCTTTTTTCGTCTTTTTTCTCTATTCTGCCACAGTGATAAAGTCTGCACATCGTGGGTCTTTTCGCGTATACGGAACAATATGTTATATCGGAAATGGCGCGGAGAAAGGGGCATTCGCGGATGAGAAACTTGCCATCTTCTTGCGGTTCGACGGCGAGTTTCGGATTCTCCTCTCTTAAAATTTCGAGCTCTTTTTCAGTAATCAGTATATTTGTGCAACATTCTCCGCAACGATGGCAATAGTCTTTCATTCTTCATCATCCACCACTATTTGAATATTTGGTATGCATTCTGTCGGCACCTGACCGTATAGCTCTTCGTAACAGCGAATGTAATCTTCCATAAGGGAAAGTTCGTTTGCCAATTCCTTTCTAGCATCTTCCCATGCAATATAATCTTCATCGAGCGAGGATAGTTGGTCTGGAAATACATTTCTGCGGGAATATACGTCTTTTTCAAATTCGGCACACAGACGAGCGTCTTCTTCGATTCTCTTCTTTAAATCGATAAGTATGACGATGAATTCCGACTGTTCTATAGGTTCGCAGAAGCATCCGTCTTCAGTCATTTGGACATCGCGCTCGTTTTTATTTGTATGATTTTCATCCATCCTTTGCAATGTAAACAAGGCAACCACGAATGGATTGGTTCCTCTGATGTTGTCGTGATTTCTTCTTGACAGGCTTGACACTTATACGTTACTGTTATATTCATCTTATCCCTTTTGAATTTGAGCCAATATTTCCTTTAGTTCGATTATCATAGAATCTGTCAGTTTAATTATTTTAAGTTGATGCTTGCCAAAGGATTGTTTGAGCAGATAACCGCCCCTATCTATCAGTGTCTCGACTGCATCAATAGCATCTTCGCCCTGAAAACGTATCTCGAATTCATCATTTTCAGCTCGAATGCAGAAATTCTTATCGTCATCCAAGTAGCAGATTATTCTTGGTGGCTCTAAGTCATTGTGTTCGATGACTAACCACGAATTGTCTACGTTGGCACCGATGAGTGGCATCACAACCACACCTCGACGTCCTCTTTTTCTTCAAATTTTTTATTGTGCTTTATTAGAATAACAGGTATATGGTGCTTGATTGCCTTATCCACCATATCCTTTGCCCCACGACTTCTTTCGATATCATCATGAAAGGCGACGACCAAATCGGGTTTTCCTTCATCTAACATCTGTTGGTTTCTGACCTGTCCGGCGCTCTTGCCGAATTTCTTCCAGTCTGGCAAGAACTCGAGAATTTTGGCAATCGGGCGGATTTTTAGGACAGCGAAAAAGGCCCATTCATCCGCCCCCTTTTGTCCTCCTTCGATTAAGTATTCGATTTTCGAAACTGAATTTATGCGGGATAAGACAGATTCTACGAGGTCATAGTCAGACCACTGCCTATCCCCGCAAACGAGTAGCCTGACCACGTCCGCCCCCTCAGCTCGGACCGGCTGGTGGTACGATGCCCACGATTGTCAGAAGCTCCATAAGAGCCTCAGTTTGACTTACGCGTCGTCCTTTTTCCTGGGCTAGTTTTCTCTGCCAACGGTCAAACGCTTCTTTTGCTTCTCGCAAAATCAGTAACGAACATCTCTCTACTTCCTCTACCATCTTATCGCCTCTTTTGTAGGTAATCGCGGTGTTTGTATATATTGCTTTTGCGACTCCTACGCTCACCGAGGGAAAGGCAAGCTGAGTCCCAGAAAGCATTAATTAACTAAATAGTGAATGTTTTAAATATTTTTCTTTCCTTCGCGCGACCGAAAAAATTATATTCTTAATAGAGACAATCTAATCGCGATGAAGCGCGCAAGGAAGTATACTCCTCCTAAGCTAACAAAAAAGTGGGTTTACTACAAAGGACGACCTTTAGGCTTGCGGAGCACTACCAGAGAGTTAGGGCTCGAAGTAGCAAACATTGCGGCTCGGCTAATGCTCAGGTACGATGCAGGTGATGACCCGTTGTTGACCCGACTCCAGAACATTGGGCTCGAAATCGCCGCGAGATTCGACCCCTTTAAGAAATGAAGTGAACTACCCCTGCCTTTCGGCAGTGACTTCTTGCTGGGCAATTAAATTCGCATCGGAAGGGAAGAATGAAAGGAGAGAAGAACAAAATTTATTGCATGGATTGTATCCAAGGAATGAGGAAATATCTTGATGATGCCGAAGTTGATGTCATAGTGACTTCTCCTCCTTACAACATTGGAATCGAATACGCTGGCGGTTACAACGATAAAAGAAATCCTGGAGAGTATTTAAACTGGTTGTTTGAAGTCGCCAAAGAATGCAAACGCGTCTTGAAAGATGATGGTTCCTTCTTCCTCAACGTGGGACAAAGACCATCGGACCCTTATAACGCCATGCGTGTCGCCTTGAAGCTCGAACCGCTATTCAAGCTACAAAATACCATTCATTGGATTAAGAGCATAGCGATTCCAAAAGAAGATGTGGGAGATTACCCCAATATTGTCGGAGACATTGCGGTAGGGCACTACAAGCCAATTAATAGTCCCCGTTTTCTCCATGATTGTCAAGAATATATCTTTCATCTAACTAAAAAGGGCGACGTGAAGTTAGATAGGCTTGGTGTAGGAGTTCCTTATCAAGATAAGACGAATATCGGTAGATGGAACTGGGCCAAAAGAGATTTGAGATGTAGAGGCAACACTTGGTTTGTCCCCTACGAGACCATTTGGTCTAAAGAAAGGCAAAGGCCGCATCCGTCTACCTTTCCAGTGAAACTCCCTGAGATGTGTATTAAGCTTCATGGACTAAGCCGGACTAAGCTTGTCTTGGACCCTTTCATGGGAATCGGGTCAACGGCTGTTGCATGTAAGAAGTTGGGCGTGGACTTTATAGGGTTTGAATTGAGTGAGAAGTATGTCAAATGGGCGGAGGAAAGGTTGAATCTTTCCCTCCTTTAGGTTAATTGTTTGCATTTAATCAACTCTTTTCAAACAGAAGAATGTATTCGTGGACAGTATTTACGACAAAAACATACGGATAGCCAAGAGCGACGAGATTATTGTATGCCTGTCGTCTATCCCAGATAATAATATCATCCAATTTAAATCCGATTTTTTCCATAATATCGATGACTTTAATATGGTAAGGAATGAATATAGAACCTTTACGGATATCCTTGACAATTACAACGATATTTTTTCCTTCTTTTAATACGCTATAACACTTTTCGAAGATTTCCGTTAGGACATTCATAAATTCATCGAAGTCGGAAATATTACCGATGTCGTTCTCCAGAGAAGAATATGGTCTTGAGTCTCTCCCGTCTGCTGTTCTTTTTTGCCAAAGGACATCCCAATAAGGTGGTGACGTAATAATCAAATCGACGGAGTTCGGCTTGACGAAGTTTAAGATGTTCCTCGCATCTTCACAATATAATCTGACATCGTCAATTTCAAGCGGGATGATTTTCTGTTGCGATACTCTTTTCTTGGCAATTTCTATAAATTTGGGATTCACGTCGAAACCGATGCCGTGTCTTTCCAAATCCCTCGCGGCGACCATAGTAGTGCCACTGCCGACAAACGGGTCTAATACCGTGTCTCCTTTTTTCGTAAAAATCTCGATGAGTCGTTTGCATAATTCGAGGGGGAAGACCGCAGGGTGTTCCAATTTCATTTCTTGGTGAGTTTTCTCTATGCTCCATATACTGATGGAATACTTTAACCACGTTTTTCCGTCTAAGTCATTCAACGTTTCCTTCATCAACACGCCTCAATACACGATACTCCACAATCGTTCCTACAGGTATCCGCGTCACCCAATAAGAATCCGTATTATCTGGCGAATATTCTTGAACGAGAACTATGTATTCGGAATTGATGTCCCAGACAAGACCGTATGTCCTGGTCGGCACAGCATCCTTTAATTCCCTGAGTTCTTTTTCTGTCAGGCGGCTATGGTGCTCGGCATCTATCCACCAGAGTTCGACGATATCTCCTTTTTTCGCGCCGAATCCTGCCTTGACGAGAGATTGGTTAATCATTTTGTCCCCCGCAAATTCATCTAAGTTTTTCATTTCCTTTATTATTGATATTTCTTCCTCTTTTCTTCCTCTTTAATCCACTTCGACCAATCCGCCTTTAGTCTCCCCTCGATTATTGGGGCATATTCCTTTTCTTTCTCGATTCCTACCCCGTTGACCCCTTCGAGCATACACGCGATAAGGGTCGTTCCCGAACCTAAAAACGGGTCCAAAACGATGCCATTCGGTGGTGTAACTAGTCTAATAAGATATCGCATTAGTTTAATTGGCTTGATTGTTGGATGAAGATTTTGCTCTAAACCATATTCCCGTTCGCTTTTTGAAGCTTTTGCAGTATAAAAAATGCGAGAAATACCACTATAGGAATTTTCGCTTGATTTTTGTTCATCCAGTATCTTGCATGGACAATTTTCATCAGTATGAATAAGACAAGTCATATCATCTTTTTCACCAGTTCCGAAATATTCGGATTTGCCACCACCAAATTCACCGTAACCAGTAACTTTAGTTTGAGGCCAATGACTAGGAGAACCCGACGCCTTTCCGACAATGAGTTTATCACAGGTGCATTCTAAGATAAGATTGCTTGGGAAACGGCCCAGTGGCGATTGGTCATCGTCTTTGCTCAAATATGGGATTCTACAGGCATCGATGTTTATCGCGCCCGTACCATACTCTAAAACGTTCTCGGCGACAGTTTTCTTTGCAATCGGTTTCCTCGCAAGACAAATAGGCTCAACTGCGGGTTTTAGTGCGGTTCCCCATCCTTCAAATTTTCTATTATTTATTCTCGTTGATTTCGGGAAACCAGACCCATAAACCCACATTATTATATCTCTTATTTCGAATCCAGAATCCTCAATTGCACAAGCAAGTCGATGATATGTTCGCGGGCCACCGAAAGCCAAAAGATGAGCACCCGGCTTAAGCACACGAAAAACTTCGGATGCCCAATTCTGATGCCATTTTTGCATCTCTTGAGCTTCCCCGAGAGTATCCCATTCCTTTCCGAAAAAACCAAAGCCATAGGGTGGGTCGGTGATACAAGCGTCGAAATAATTATTTGGATATTCTTTAAGAATTTCTAAGCAATCCCCGATTTTGTATTCGATTTTTGGGGTCATTTTTCATCCTCTAGGATATTACTGATAACTTTCTTGATGTTATCTGTAGCTAATTGGATTTCTTCGACGGATTTGATGATTTCCATCAGGGCTTCGCCCGTCTCTGTTTCTGTATTTTGTATACGGGCACGTAGCTCGTCAAGTCTAGATGACCGCGCCGTCAGCAGAAGACTCCGATACATCTCGTTCGCCGACTGAAACTTTCCCCAGAGTTCTGCGCAATCCTCGCACATCGGAAACGGGGCTTCTTGCACTTCGTTTTTTCGACAGAATGGACACTTCATCATTCCACCACTCTAAAATGCAGTTCGCGGAGCCTGATTCTATCGTTTCTGCCGTAGGTCTTTACCAGCCACTCGCTCCATTCTCTGCGAGTCCAGTTTGAAAATGTATTTCTCGCAATCTCCTCATCGGAGAAAGACATCGCGTCTCTGGCGTCTCCGACTGACATTAACATCGCATAGCCGAGTGGACGATTCTTGACCATTATGGCGAATTTTTGACCGATTTGCTTTCGATAATAATTTATTTTTTCTGGAATGTCGGGTCGCCATATGGAAAAATCCTGTCCGGGAACGAAGTCGTTCAATTTTTCCCACATTTTCGAGAAGACTATTTTTCGATGCGTACTTTCACCGACCCCCGATTTTCAAGATAACTCCGATGATACATCACGTTAGCCGGTCGTGGGACGAGTTCGCCACTTTGGATGGCTTCGAAGGCATTTCCCAAAGTCATTCGAACAAATTCTGCCCCTTCGGTCTCTTCCATTTCTTTCATTATCTGTTTGGCTCGTTCTGGGTCAATTTTAGCAATTATCGTAAAGGCACTCCGTATCTGACGAATAAGATAGAATCTTTCTCTTCGTTCTTGCGCGACGGCTTCTCGGCATTTTTTGCACCTCAATGCACGCGGATGTAATGCACGGAAGCCACGACCACAGTCAATACATTTCTTCTGCATTGCGTGCGGTATGGTAATTTACAGTATTTAAAACATTCATAATTTAGTTAATTAATGCTTCACGCGACCGAAAAAATTATAAAAAGGGTGCCCAGAAAACTCAGAGCTTTAGCCCTGGGATGAATGGGTTAGGTTTAAATAGTCGTGTGCTGAATGAATGCTTGGGATGTTCCCTTGCAGAAGGATGTTCAAGTATGCGTGGTTGGAAAAGTTTTTCAACCTAACAGGCTAAAGGTTTTAGCTTTAAACAGAATTCTCAGTGAGTACTTTGGGCTTGTGAAGTGGTACCTCAGCTTCAACTCAACGTCAAAAATTGTTCTGCACGAAAACTGCTATGAAGCAGCCAAAAAACGCTCCAACCTAAACACGGCCCTAATCCAAACTGCGAGGGACAAGGCTGTTGAGATATTGAAAGACTTCGAAGAAACCAAGAAAGAGAACAGCATTTTAAGGCTTAAAAGGGTATCCATTCGCTTCGACAGTAGGTGCTACAGCTTCTCTAAGACGACAAACGTTTTAACACCATACTGGCTTACATTAAGCTTGAATAAAAGGGAAAGAATCAGCCTACCGATACTCTTCGGAGAGAAGTGGAGGCAGAGGATTGAGGAAGCTCTCAGAGGCGAATGGCATTTCACAACCGTTGAGATGGTTAAACGCGACGGAGAGTGGTATGCTCATTTCGTTCTAAAGAAGGCTGTTGAAGTTCCCGATGAACCCGAGACCGTTATAGCGATAGACAGGGGCGAGCACAACTTAGCCGTTGCAGTTGCATTATCGAAGAGCAATCCTAGCAAGCCCCTCAGGGGGCAGTTCTGGAGAGGCGAGGAGATAAAGAGGATAAAAGGACTATACGGTCATATTAGAAGGAAGCTTCAGGAGAAAAAGCTCCTCAAGAAGGTCAAGGAGCTTAAAGGTAAAGAGAGGGACAAGGTAAATCAGGAACTGCACATAATAGCCAACCAGATAGTAGAATACGCTAAACAGTTCCAAAACCTAGTGATAGTCATGGAGAACCTCAACAGAATCCGAAGTAGCTTCAATAAGTCTAAGAAGCTCAACAGAAGGTTCCACTCGCTACCCTTCAGGAAGCTTCAGACAATGATAGAGTACAAAGCCCTCCTCGAGGGCATAGATGTCAAGTACCTGACGAAGAAAGAGACGAGAGGTACGTCAAGAACCTGCCACAGATGCGGGCATGTTGCCCAGCTCAAAGGAAGGGAATTCAGGTGCCCAAGATGTAAATTGGTCTATAATAGAGACCTGAACGCATGTGTTAATATAGCCCATGCCTTAATGAGAGGCACGGGATGGGGGAATCGTGAGCTCCCCGAACCAGCATATGTGACTGAGGACGCAAAGCCCCAGGCGAATGCTGGAAGCTCCCGACTTTAGTCGTGGAGTAGCTCACGCTTTCAACAATGGCATAGCATAAGACGGGTAGAGGAAGAAAAAGTGAAATAAGGGGAATACATATCATTCCCCAATGCGAAAGGGATTCTATCATCATATCCACGGCGACCGGCTCCACGACCTCGCCATCTATTTTCTGCAATACGAAATCGTCAAAAAGGGCGGAATCCTACAAGAGCCGAGCATATACAAGAAAAAGATGTATTGGCCGTGTGAGCCCGACATAATCTTTACTTATATCGACAAGGGTGTAAGATACGTATATGTAATCGAAGTCGAGACCGATGCGACGAAAGCGAGCTTGGAAAAGAAGACCAATCAATATGTCTTATCCACGACGGGCGTCAATCTGACAATTATTAATCTCGCTGAAGCAGACGCCGAAACACAGACGAATTGGATTAAGTTTTCAAAGTGGCTAAGTAAACATCTCCCGATTTAAACCTTCCAAAAGTCCTTATCTATGCGTTCTCGAATCCAAAATAGTTCATCGTCTGCTTTGCCAATTAATTCGCGGTTAAGGCTCTTGAGCCTTCTGCTCTTTTTGCCATTTTGTCCTCTCCTAAGCGTTTATTCGCTTAAAAAGATATATTTTTCTACTTGTCTACGGATTTTCGTCGGTGAATATCGAAGTGAAAAACATTAAATATAAAATTACTGAATAATTCGTTTCCGATGACGCCCCAAACATCGTCGAAAAAGAAAACAACAAAGAAGACTACGGAAATGTCGATAAAAGTCGAAACCAAAGACCCAATTATTCCGACGCCGACCGTCGTCCCGCCCGTTGTTGCCACCGAAGTTTCCATCGCGACAGAAGAGAAAAAATTAGAAAACAAATGCCCACACTGCGGACTGCCGAAAAATGAATGGGAGGATATATACAATCGTTTGCGCCCCGACCTCCAGATAAAAAACGCCCGCAAGCTCTGTCCCAGGTGCTTCGAGCCCGTCGAATGGTAAGCAAAAGCTAAATACTTCTTCTCGACAAATAGCAACTTGATGTGGGTCGCAATAGTCGCGGATATTATTGTTGCTGAGGATGAAACAGCAGTAGGAGCGCTTCGGAAAGCCGAACAGGCCGGTTATCCACGCGACAGCATAGTTCTTCAACACATCAATGACAAAATGAGGGTGTAATCGTGCCGTTCTGTCAGGAATATACATACGAGGGGGAATGGTTCGGTTACAAAAGATTTGCACCCTACGTCGCGACAATAATTAAGAAAGACGACCAAAAGGTCAATGTAGTAATGGAGGTCGATTCTGGGGCGTCGATTTCGCTTTTGCCCCGTTCGTTCGCCGACGTACTCGGTCTCGACCTAGAATCGGGACAAAAAATAACCTTGGTCGGAGTTGGCGGAAAGGCGGTCGACGCATACGTTCATCGACTTGATATCGAATTTGGCGACATCACGCTTACGGATATCCCGGTCGCGTTTGCCTCAACAGATGTCGAGATACCGGCATTGCTCGGTCGACTCGGTGTATACGAAAGAACTGATATTCTGATGGATAATTTAAACGATTATCGTGCCCCGGCCGTGTGTATAGGAGAATCAGCAAAACCGCTACCGCCGGTATATCAAATGGAGACTACATCAATCGGAGGAATACTCTTCTTTCTTTTCTGTATCGTAATGATTTTTTATTGGGGGGAGTCAAATGCCTAAAGAAGACATCGGTCTAATACTGTTAGGAGTTACAGGCGCTTTCGGAGTATGGAGCGCGCTCAACACGTCTCCGGTCGGAACTGTGACTTTCGGAAGAGACAACTTTGAAGTCGCTCATACATCGATGCTCATAGGCGCCGGAGTCATCGGCACACTGGCCCTTGGTATATACGCACTATATGGAGAAAAGGGCAAAATAGCGGCCGTCGCCACCGGATTAACAGGTGTTGGGCTCTATCTCTGGTATAGACAGCTTCTTGGTGCCTCCGAGACGCCAACGTACTGAGGGAGCAGGATGCCCGTCGGGAGACCATACTTGCAGAAAATCAAAAGAAAGCTTCCTCCCGAGTATCATGACATCGCCGATACTATTGATTGTTATGTCTGTCGCGATTCGGGAATTCTTTTTCACAGAACGACCCCAAATGCCTTTTTTAAAATATATGAAGAAAGAGTGCTCCGACCGAGGGAGTGCAAGGCGAAGGTTCTTTCTTTCTCTCGGTCTCCGGCACTCGACTATGGTGGCGTAATTAGGCTCGTCTTTTTTGAAAAAGATATCCCGCGTAAAAGAGAAATGTGTTATATTAAACACGATGAACACGACACTCGCCTGCTCGACGCAATACTCACGAGATTCGTAAATCTAAAGGGATTAGGGTATTCGCCTGACAAATACAATATCGCTTCTGCTAGTCTCGGATTAGGTCCTTGGGCATTTGCAGAGGAATGTGAAGTCTTTTCGAAAACATGCATTCCACTTTTAAAAGCTATTAGAATCGAATATTGGCTTGCGAGCACACCCTTTTCGGCAGTCGCGGCAATACCACCGATTTTGGTATTATCATTAACTGAATTAGAGTTCAAAATCAAGGAAATTCAAAAGGTGAAGAAAATAGCAGAAGCCTGCGGAATTCCTTTCGAAGTCAAATCGAATTACAGAGTCGTAGAATGTGGTACGCGTTGGTTTCCCATAAACAGAAAGACATTGAATCAACTCAAGAATGGAGAAATTCCCCAAATGTATCCAACTCCGATACCCAAAAATCTTCAGACCCCCGCGTGGAAACATCGCGGAATCCCGATTAGGAACATCTAAAATATCCGATAAATTTATAGTCGGGGTCTTGATAAGTGGTCGCTTTTCTGCATAGGAAATAAGTTAGT
>Ga0207433_10002339_pt1 | contig 38698 bp, 29 predicted proteins | sample YelNatPaOPGAMG01_FD_187559 | JGI IMG/M metagenome (GOLD analysis project Ga0207433, IMG submission 187559) | Hot spring thermophilic microbial communities from Obsidian Pool, Yellowstone National Park, USA - OP-RAMG-01 (SPAdes) (version 3) | ecosystem: Environmental > Aquatic > Thermal springs...
CCAAATGTCTCATTTTGGCCACGCGAAATTCGGAAGAACCTAATATTCTTGCTCCGCGCCAATTGAGATTGTCAGAAATGTGAGCTTCAGATATCGACGAAAAGAGCCTTTAACCAGAATAAATCCCAGGTAAAAGTGTCACTGATGTATTTGCCCCATAGAGAATTTTGACAAGGGACCGAAGTTTCGGTTATTCTCTGAGGAGGAGGGGAAAATGATGTTCATAAGTATGCTCTTGCTTTGCGCCGCAATTGCGACTGGGACGCCAGGGGTGCTGGTGAGTCAGGAGTCCTTTGCCGACATGCCCACCTACAACATCTTCACGAACGAAGAGCTCCGGCGGGATTTCCTGAGGATGGAGTATAAGGAACCCCTTGGTCGGAGTGAACTGGGTTTCTTTCTTCTCATCCCCAAGACATGGGAGGAAGTGCCGATAACCGTTTCTCGGGAACAATTCGAGCACGATGACGAAAACCTGATTTCGCTGGCCTTGCTTCGAGCTCCGGAAAAGAAGGTTCAGGTCGAGGTCGCTTATTGCCGCTTACCCGAGACTATCGAGCTCGAAAAATGGGTGCCCGCCTACCTGGAAGGCAACGGTCTCGGTCTGTTGCGTTTCCAAAAGGGCACGTTTTCGGGACGGAAGGTCTTCGACACTCTTCTTAAGGCGCCGGGCGACTATAAGGTTCGGATGACGTTCTCCCGGCATGGGGACAAGATTTTTATCGTCAGCGGGTCAGCTCCTGATTCACTCTACGAAAAATACATGAAGGTTTTCGGCCTCGCTGTTGTCTCCTTTCACAAACTGTAATCATAATTAAAATGAGGGCTGGAGATGCGAATTCGTAGGTCGCTTATTGTGGTGCTTTTCCTCGGGTTGCTTATTATGTCGATACTCCCCCGATGCCGCAGAACGGCCGGCCAGCCTGTCGAAGGGTCGTACAGCACTGTTTCGGAATCCGAATGGGACATCATCCTGACCCTGAAAAAAGGAGGGACCGCTGAGATTCATGTGGAAAGCTGGGCTCCGGGAGACTACCAAAACCGCAGCGTCGTAAAAACTAAAGGCCGATGGAGACTCGACGAGAACATCATAACCGTCGAATATAACGGAATAAAAGACCGGCTGATTTTTGAGCCCCAGCTTTCGCTCTCTGTTTTAGGGTATAAGGGTGGCGCGGCGGGCCTTATCCAGCGCGGACCTTTCGCTAAGAACAGCATCCTTCGCGATTACCCTCTCTGGAAACTCCCCCACCCGTTTGCCCAGGGGAGGTGATGACCGAGCCGAAGCCGCCAATTTCAAGAACCAAAATTTCCAGAATTAAAAAAGAGTAAAGCTCCTTCAAGTCAGCCCCGCGTTCTAATTACGGGATGCAAAACTCGTTTGCAAAATCATCGATTGAAATTAAATTAACTGGCTTAAAGAGGGATGTTTTCAACCCCTTTGATTTTGGATGCTCTTGTCTCTTATTTTCTTTTTTCTCTTCTTTACTTCTTCGCCTCTATTCTCCGAAGGAAAAAATCGTCGCTCCTGCTAAAATGTGCTCAGGCTACAGCCGCCAAGATAAATCGCGTTAAACAGGAACTTAAAGGTACCATGAGGCTGGCCGCGGAAAAGGATTTCTGGCCCGAAAAGATAAAGCTTTCCCTGGCCCACTTCGGCTTCGATGGCCGCGACAGAACCTTCAAGATAATGCTGCCCTAAAGCCCAACCTGACCTTAACGGCGCCGCCGAATCAAACCAGGCTACAGGCCGGACATTTTTGAGCTGAGCCTCGGGTAAAAGGCGAAAGACCGGGCTATTATCAAAGAAAACATCAACAAACTCTGGCAAGCCAAAAGCAACTGGATGAAGGTTGTTTACCTTAGCTTGGAGGACAGAACCGGGAATATAAAATTTTTCCCGGGGCAGGCGTCTCTCTGTCCCGTCAGGTAATTTTTCGGTCAGCGCATCAGCTACTGGTAACTTCAGATGATAGGCTAAAGAGGTGGAAGAGCCAATAGTGATAATAGTCCCGCCGTCGTTGAGAAAAGCCGCCAGCTGAGGAATTGTTTTTTCTACTGTAACCCGACCGACTCGGTCTCGGTATTCAGGCGGAATAAGCTCTAAATTAAGCTGGCCCATACCCCTGAATTCTGAAAAGCCGCCTCTCCCGGCAGCCGGAATGGCGCCAGCCGGGAAGATAAGCACGTCAAACCTGGCTTTTAAATTACCCTGGTCTAAAGCTGGTGGATAAACAACTTCCAGCGGAAAAGAGAACTGCTCTAAGAGCCATCTTGTCCAGCCAGAGGTCATGGAACCGCCATAAACATCCCAGAGGCCAATTCTAACTGGTTTTAGCTTTAAAAGCTCGCCAGAAGGGTTAGACTCGAGACCATAGAAATTCAGACCCAGCTGCCGGCTGATTTTTTCCAATTCGGCCTTTGTTTCTGGCTTTGAGACAACATAAAAAGCTCCTGCCGGCAAGTTTTGAGACCCCGCCGCCACCTGGTTTTTAACTAAATAAACTTCGTGGCCAGTCAAAAGAAGCCGGTTGACCGCTATAACTGAATCATTGACCCGATGGTCAATTAAATAACCCTTAGCCTGTCCAGAGTCGATAATTTTTCCTGCTGGCGGCTTGGCTAAACCAGAGACCGCCTCAAAGGGGCCATCAAAACCTTCCAGAAGACGGTCAAAGACCACCCCCATCTGATAGGCTAAGGTCCAGCCGGCATTGTCGTAGGGCGGTATTGGCGGTCCGCCAGGATAAGCCAAATCATTCGGATGGTCCTGCGGCTCAAACATCGAGAGAATGTGGGGTCGGAAGGCTTGGTTGCACTTGATAACATAGGAGCCAGCTGGGTAAGTTTTGCCGGCAACGGAAAATTCTTTAGTGGCCCGGTGCACCTTAATTCCATTTTTAATCAAGGCATTAACGAACTTGGTAGCGGTCAGAAAATCAGCTTGGTCAGAAGGAATAATATAACCTCTTGGGTCGCGATAAGCTGGGTCGTGCAATAATTCATAATATTTAGCCGGGGCTGATTGCATCGCCCCCATCCTCATCGCTATCTCGGGTGGAACCTCCTGGGTTTGGCCAGCCTGAGACGAGGCTTTCTTTTGGTCTCTGGCGATAGCCTCTTCTACGGCCGCAATCCTTTTGGGAGTAATTGTCCAGTGGTCGCGACTGCCCCGCTCGATTGAATTTTGGCCCATCCGGTAGATATTAAAAAGAAAATTCTCTTTGAGCTTGGCTGCTAAGTCCAGAATCGCTCTATCAGCGGTAATCAGATAATCGATGGTTTGTTTAAAATGCCATTTTTGGGGCGCAACCGGGTATGGATAATCCCCTTTAGGCAACTGCCGCGAGACGATAAAAGGAATTTCTACTGGTGTTGGATTGCCTATGATTTCAGTAAGAATACCGATCATATTGTGGAAGTAAGCAGTTGACCTCAGCCCCCCATTCCACCAGGTTGAATAGCCGGCCCCAGAGCGCATCGTCGCTCCTGGCTTGCCTTCGGCTACGAAGCGGTTATGCATCGCCGCCCCGACTAAATCAACTCCCATCGGGACCAAAGGGTCGAAATGATAATTAAAAGGGTCGCGAAAAGGAGCGCAAAAAAGCACGGTCCCCGCCGGTCCAGTCTGATGATGGTTATAGACAATCTGGGGGAACCATTCGTGGTAAAGCTGGTAGCAAACGGCTTCAGTTTCAGGCTGAGTAACCATATAAAAATCCCGGTTATTGTCATGGCCGATATATTTTTGGTATAGCCGAGGGAGCCCACTGGTCGACCTTTTTGTCGGGTCGGGGTTACGCATGTACCAATCAGCCACCAGATCAAGGCCATCAGGATTTACCGGAACCGCCAGCAGGATGACATTATCCAGAATGCGTTTGGTCTCAGGGTCATTATAGGCGACCATTTGATAAACGAGTTCGATAAGCTGCTGCGAGCCAGCAACTTCTGTGGCATGCAGGCCACCGTCAATCCAGACAACGGCTTTACCCTCCCGGGCTAACTGGCGAGCTTGCTGGTCGTTTAGACCATCGGCTAAAGCCAAGCGTTTAGAGATTTCCTTGTATTTGGCCAGATTATTTTGGTTCTCAGGCGAGGTAATTATGGCCATAATCATTTTCCGGCCTTCAGCGGTTTGACCAATCTCTACTAACTTAAGCCGGCCAGAAGCCTGCTCTAATTTTTGCCAAAAAGCAACCAGCTGCTTGTAATTGGCCAGATAATAATCATCCCCGATATTAAACCCGAAAAGCTCTTTAAAAGTGGGAACATGTTGAGCCGAAACAGATAAATGCAGAGTTAGCAAGAAAGAAATGAAAAAGAGGGCGGTTATTAAAACCTTGTTCCTTGGCTTCATGGTTCCTCCTTTATCTTATTTGATTTTGTCTTATTTTTATTTAAAGCTAAAATCAAATTTATTAATCACCTCTTTATATCTCTTTTATTATCTTGGTCATTACCTTTGTTTTGTCTTCTCCTTGGCCCTGATCGTTTTTCTGCCGATATTCAATTGTGGTTTGGGCTCTCTCGTCTTAATTGACATGTCCTCTTTTTCTAAGCCAGTAAATTAAAAAACAACCTTTTTTCTTTCCAACCAGGGATTAGCGGATTTCCGAAGATAGCCACTCATCGTCCTTGATTACCGCTATAGTTGAAAGCTCGGTTGTCCCCACCTTGAGGCTTATCCGATATTCGCCCGCAGGAGCCGGCACGGTGATATATCTCGGGTCAAAACCGCCGAATCCCCTTGCTTGGGCCATTCTTTCTTCCAGCGCCTTTCTTTCGGCCTCACTTCTTTCCTGGCGAATCGTCATATTCCAGAGAGCTCGATGCAAACCCGGTGTGCTCTCGCCGTTAATTTCGTTAATCAATCTGTCTCCTTTCCAGACCTGAATCTTGACCTCGGCCGGAGCCTTGCTTTGGAGATGGTAATAGATGCTTATGGCGTTGGGCTCGCTTTCTCCATTAAAGTTAGCTGAACTCGAGTGTGGTGTGCGGTTAACCACCCAGCGAATCTTGGGCTCGATGGAGTAAAGATAGATATTTTTGGCCAGCACTTCCGGCGTCATTTGTTCTAACGGCGTAATATCGGCGATAAAAATGCCTCGCCCGTGAGTGGCCACAATCAAATCTCGGTCGCGGGGATGGATTTTCAAATCATGAACCGGTTGCGTTGGCAGATTATTCTTCATCTTAAACCAGGTCTTGCCGCCATCTAAGGTCACGTGAACACCGAGGTCGGTGCCGACAAAGAGCAAATTAGGATTGCGGGGGTCTTCACAGACGACATTAATCGATTCCTGGGGGAGATTGCCGTTAATTGAGACCCAGGTTTCACCATAATCAGTGGTTTTATACAGGAATGGCCTAAAATCATCATTTCGGTAGCCAGTAAGGGAAAGATAAGCTGTGCCCGCATAATGGCTGGAAGCCGTCACTCGGCTTACCCAATAGTTAGGATTTCCGGGGATGCGGTCGTTAAGCTTTTTCCAGTTTTTGCCCGCATCGCGGCTAATCCAGACATTACCGTCATCAGTGCCAACCCAGAGAACACCGGCTTCTAAAGGAGATTCATCAATGGTGGTAATAGTACAATATTGAATGTTTCCGTCGCCTCCCTTTCCTGTGGGCAATTTGGTCGGGTCATTGGTGGTCAAGTCCGGGCTGATTTCTTCCCAATACTCGCCGCGATATGGTGAACGAAGCAAAATGTTGGCCCCATGGTAAATAACATCACTGTTGTGCGGTGAGACTAAAATTGGCGCACACCAGTTCCAGCGCAGGTCACGGCGTTTCTGCTGATAGGAGATGTTTTTTCTTTCGCCGCTTACTAAATCAATTCTCTGGATTGCCCCAAACTGCGATTCGTTATAAAGAAAGCGGTTTGTCTTGCGGTCAAAAACATTATACATACCATCGCCGCCGCCCACGGTTTCCCAATCTTCTAACCTAATTGGGCCTCCTCCTCTTTTCGTGCTCGGTCCTTTGGCTGAGCCATTATCCTGCATTCCTCCGGCAACGTTATAGGGGTAAGACATGTCAAAATCAACCGCGTAGAATTGGCCCAAGGGGAGATTATCGGGATGAGACCAATTCTGGCCGCTGTCGAAAGTAATACCCATGCCGTGGTCGAAACCCAACAGCATATGGCGACTGTCTCGAGGGTCAATCCAGAGGGCGTGGTTATCACCACCAAAATTAAAAGCCCTGGGGTTCCAGCTTTTTCCGCCATCCTTAGTTTCATATACTCCAACCGATAGGACGTAGACGTGATTTTCATTATTAGGGTCAACAACGACCCGACCATAATAATAAGCCGGCGCGCCGCCAATACTCTGTTTTTCTGGACTAACCTTGCGCCAGGTTTCACCCCCGTCGTCGCTGCGATAAACTTCGCCGTCGACCATCCCCTGGCTTGATTTCCCGGCTAAGATTTCTTGCCACCTATCCTCAGGGCTCATTCCAGGTTTATTAGCGTTTTCGATGCAAGCGTAAACTATTTTTGGGTTCTGGGGATAAACAGCCAGACCTATGCGGCCGAGAATACCTCCGGGAAGACCGTTGCTTAGCTTTTGCCAGGTTTTGCCGCCATCAGAAGTCTTATAGATTGCGCTTCCCGGCCCACCCAACATGTAAGTCCAAGGCTTTCTCAATCGGTCGTAGGTAGCGGCATAAAGGATATCAGGATTAACCGGGTCAATGGCGACTTCGATGACTCCAATATGTCGGCCGTCGAGAACCGGGCCCAAAACCTTTTGCCAGGTTTTACCGCCGTCAGAAGTTTTATATAGCCCCCGTTCTTCATTTTCAGAATAAAGATGACCGATGGCTGCTACATAGACTATATCAGGATTTTGAGGGTGGATAACTATCCGGCCGATATGATGCGAATCTTTTAAGCCCATATTCTTCCAGCTTTTGCCACCATCCGTCGACTTATAAACACCATCTCCCCAATAGGTGCTGCGGGAATTATTGGCTTCGCCTGTTCCCACCCAAACAATGTTGTGGTCTGTAGGCGAGCAGGCCACCGCTCCCAGCGAGAAAACAGCCTCTTTATCGAAAAGAGGCTCAAATGTCTGGCCGTTATTAATTGTTTTCCAAAGACCACCTGTGGCCGTAGCGGCATAAAAAACATACGGGTCTTGGTAAGAGACAGCAAAATCCACAAACCGACCGCTGGGCCTGGTTGGGCCGATAGAGCGATAGGTAACGGCCCTTAGCCAATCGCTTATTCCTTCTGTCGCCTTTGGCTGGGCCTCCAGTCTCAAAATAGAACCGACCAAAGACCAAAAAAGTAAAAAAATAGAAAAGGCAAGAAGATAGCGGTTTCGCCAACGATAAAAAGCCCTCATCCTGACCTCCTTAATTTATGGCTATTTATCCGAAGCAGGTGGGAAAAAAATGAAGTCCAGGCGCTCATTATAGCGACCGATAAATTATCCCAAGTCCTTGGCCCATGTCAATGCTAAATAGGCTCTTTCGCCCCAAGCGTGGTAACCTTTTAAACTCAGAGCGGCTGTCTTTCCTTTAAAGACCCGAATCATGAAATCTTAAGCGGGGCATAAACGCATTTTAAATTGAAAACAGGTTTTATTCTCATTTTAAATTTTAAAGAGGCTAAGATAAGGCTTTATAAGGCCTGACTTTTCTCCAGATAGGAGAGTTCTTGGAGCTGAAAAAGGCTAATCTATGAGGACGAGCCCGCAAGAGTTTTTTTAAAAATTATTAAAATTATGGTCTTATTTGGCTTGCTATCGTTTGGTTTTCATTCAATATTTTTCGTCAGCCATTAAGCAGAAATAAATTAAGGCCGCTTCAGCCGAGATGTCTTCCTAATGGCTCAATCTTAATTAAAAACTCGGTGAAGCTTCCATCGACTGAGTTCATTTTACCCCAGTCTTTTTTTAACAATATTTTTTCTTGAAGAGGAAATAAGCCGGAAGCCCAAGAAGGACAGTAAAAATAGCAATAAGCGAAGGGCGTGGGCTCCGGAGGAAACCAAGAATAAGAATACTCAGAGCTGCCAGCATATAAATGACCTGAGCTATGGGGAAACCAGGTAATCGCAAATTATTTCTGGCCTGACGCCGCAACTTAAAAACTCCGGCCACGGCTAAGATGGGGAAAAGGCCTAAGGAAAATCCCATGTAAGTCAGGATATGTTCAAAGGTTCCAGAGAGGGCAATAATAATGGCAATAATCGCTTGCAGCAGAATGGAGAGCGATGGCACCCTCGTTTTAGGGTCGACCATAGAGGCGAAGGGAAAGAAAAGGCCGTCTTTGGCCATGGCATAATAAACTCGCGGTCCTAAAATAATAAAAGCGCTTAGAGAAGAAAAAAGGGCGAAGGCGATTAACAACGAAACAAACCTCTCCCACGAAGGGCCAAGGAGCTTGCCGGCCGCGGCTCCGCCCACAGAAATCACCCCTTTCATTTCTGCTGAGGGGAGGGCATAGAGGTAGAAAAGATTGAGGCCCAAATAAAGAACGATGACCACCGCTGTGCCCAAAAGAAGGGAAACAGGAAGATGCCGCCGCGGTCGCCTTATTTCCGAGCCCACGTAAGCTGAGGCGTTCCAGCCAGAATAGGCAAACATGACCCACATCAAGGAAAGTCCAATTACTTTTAAAGAAGCAAACGAGAAAGATGTCGGCTCATCAACCCTTAGATGGCTCCAATCGCCCCGAGAACTGGCAAACCCGAGACTCATGAGAAATACAATTAAGCCAATTTTCCCGAGGGTTAAAAAATTCTGCACCTTAGCCCCGAAAGATATGCCCCGGAGGTGAATTAAGGTGAAAAATAAAATAATAATTATGGCGATAATTTTTTTGGTTAACCCAGCGGAAATAATCACCCCTAAGTTAGAGGGTTGATTAAGCTGAGGAATAGTCCGGGCCAAATACTCACTGAAGCCGATGGCCGAGGCAGCGATGGGCGCCGAGAAGCCAACAAAAAAGGAGACCCAGCCGCTCAAAAATCCCGCCAAGGGATGGAAGAGTCGGGAGAGAAAAACATATTCTCCCCCGGCGTGGGGGAAGGCGGCTCCTAACTCGCCATAGCTAAGGGCGCCGCAAAGAGCGATTATTCCGCCAATAGCCCAGAGAAGAAGCATCAGGAGGGGGTTCTGCAGGTCACGGAGGAGGAGACCAGAGGTAGTAAATATGCCCGACCCAATCATGTTGGCGATAACGATGTTGGTCAAAGAAAAGAGACCTAATTTTTTTTCTAATTCCCCGGTTTCCGAACCGTCATTCATGTTTTTCTCCTTAGCTGTTTTCTTACCTTATGCTAAATTTGTCTCGACGGTCAAGCCTTCCGTGGCTGTTTGTCCTGGGTCAGATACATTAAATGACTCATTATAATCCTTTCAGTAGGGCCGAACGTCAATCTCTTTTCGGCTTAGAGAATTTTAGGTTTTTAGCCCTATGGACGACATGTGCCGCGAGCTTCAGACATCGACGAAAAGAGCATTTGACCAGAAAAAATGCCGGTTAAAAATCTTACTAATATATGGGCCCCATCCACTCTTTCGCCAAGAGGGTGTTAATTAATGAGACTCAAATTGGCTTTAATTACTTTAAAGGCAAGGAGATATGAAATTTTAGGCTGGGCCATAAGCGTATTTTAAATAAAAAAACACGATTTATTCTCAGCATAACTTTAAAGAGGCTCAGATAAGGCTTCATAAAGCCTGACCTTTCTCCGGATAGAAGATTTTTAGTGCCCAAGAACGCTAAATATTTAAAATAAAAGAGCCCTGGAAGCACCACCCTTTTTAAGGACGAGCCCAAGGGTCGTTGACAAAAGGGAAAGAAATTTTTTAAGATGGGGTGAAATAACCTATGGTCTGATGAGGAGGTGCGAAGTGAAAAAGGCAAGGCAGTTCGCAAGAGCGGCTTTATTTCTTTTTTCTTGGGGAGTTTTGTTTTCGGCCTTTGTTAGCCAAGAAGTTCACCGCGATGTTCCATATGTCCCTTCGCCACCTGAAGTTGTTGAAGAAATGTTGCGCTTAGCGCAACTCAAGCCAGGCGATATTCTTTATGATTTAGGCTGTGGCGACGGCCGGATTGTGGTGACCGCAGCTCAAAAAGCCGGAATAAAAGCCATTGGGATAGATATTGACCCGCAAAGAATCGAGGAAAGCTGGCAGAATGCGCGGGCGGCGGGGGTGACCAACCTGGTTGAATTTCGCCAGGGTGATTTGTTTACGGCTGATATTCATGACGCCTCCGTAGTGACTTTATATCTATTAACTTACGTTAATCTGAAGCTTCGGCCAAAACTCCTCAGCGAGCTTAAGCCGGGTACGAGGCTCGTTTCTCATAATTATGCTATGGATACTTGGAAGCCTGACCAGACAACAACGGTGGTGGTGGATGATAGCGTTCATACGGTTTATTTCTGGGTGGTGCCGGCCAACCTCACTGGAATTTGGCAATGGAGCATGCCTTTGAACCAGAAAAAATTGGATTGCCGCCTGGAAGTAGACCAGCATTTTCAGTGGTTCCAGGGAAAGCTGACAGTTGGCCGGGATACGGTGGTAATTCAGGAGACGAAGCTTGAGGGGCCAAAAGTTAATTTTCAGGCGGTTTTAACGGACCGAAACCAGAGAATCGTCCTTGATTTTTCCGGCCAGGCCCAGGGAGACCAAATCACGGGCACGGTAACCGTGAAAAGCAATAATGGCGAGGAGAAAATTCCCTGGAAAGCGACCCGAGACCCAAAATCCAAGAAACCCCTTGATACTGGCGAGTCTACCTGGTAGTTAATATTCTCCTTAGGCTCGCAGCCAATGGCTAAATTACCTTATTGCTGCCTAATATTGTTCTTAAGAATAGTTTATGGATAGTTAGTTTTCAAAACAACGGCATTAATTTTACCTCTGAGATTTTACGCCTTAAAAAAGATTAAAGGAGGAAGTTAAACTATGCAAAGCTTTGAAATAAATAAAGATGCCGTGCCTAATTGGAAGAAATGGTTAATTGCCGCCCGGCCTTGGGCTTTGCCTGCCTCAACCATTCCGGTGGGCCTGGGAACTCTTTTGGCTATAACCGTGGGCAAAAGTCAGTTTCATTTGGGTCGATTTCTTTTAGCTCTTCTGGCCATGATTATCCTTCATTTTGCGGCCAACATGCTCTCTGATGTTCATGATTACCGGCGGGGCTTAGACCGAGAGGTGACGCCGGTGAGCGGGGCTATCGTCCGGCAATGGCTGTCTTCGGCTGCGGTTTTAAAGGCCGCTATCGGGCTTTTTGTTTTTGGCTCTCTCTTAGGAATCATCCTCGTCCTCATGATTGGTCCGACTCTTTTGATTATCGGTTTAGTAGGCGTGGCCATCGGCGCCAGTTATCCTTACCTAAAAGCCAAAGCCTTGGGCGACTTAGCTGTTTTCCTTAATTTTGGGGTTTTGGGGTCGATGGGAGCCTGGGTCGTTCAGACGGAGAAGTTCTCTTTTTGGCCTGGTTTGTGGGCTATTCCCCAAGCTCTTTTAGTCGTCGCCATTCTCCACGCCAACAACTGGCGCGATACAGTAACCGATAAAGAAAAGAAAGTTTTTACTGTGGCCTCTTTGTTAGGAGACTCAGGCTCACTGAGGTATTATGGCTTTTTGCTCTTTGCCCCCTTTTTCCTTTTTCTTGCTTATATTCTTATTCCGCGTTATCTGGGGCCCTCCTTGCCGGCCCTTCCTCTAACGTTACTTTTAGTTTTGTTCAGTCTTCCAGCCGCTATTTCTCTATGGGGACGAGCTAAGAGACGCCATGCGCCTCGAAAGCCTTTAGATTTTATCATCCTCGATGGAGCCACGTCCCAGTTTAACTGGCTTTTTGGCCTTCTTTCGCTTGCTGGCTTAGGCTTGGATTTGCTACTTCGCTACCTATAGCCTTATGCCGCTTCTCCTTGGGCTAACACTCATAACTTGCCTATCTTTTCTTTCTTTGTTTCATTTCCATCAGGCTGGCCCGATTAGTTTCTGGAGCTGGATGAGTGGCCAGCTTCTTTTTCTTAACGGCCTCGTTTTTCTTTCTGACCCCAAGAAGTTCCAGCTTTGGTTAGAAGATTTTCGGAGGCGGCTGAGCTTAAAAATCATAATTGGTGTGTCAGCTTCCCTATTTCTTTATGGGATTTTTTACTTTGGTCGTTTTTTCCTTGGCCTGCTCCGGTCAGATAGTCTGGGGCAAATTCAAGGAGTCTATGGTTATAAAGAGGGCATGACCAGTTGGCAGCTTGGCCTGCTGTTGAGCATAATTATTGGCCCAGGCGAGGAAATCCTCTGGAGGTGGTTTCTGCAAGCAGAATGGAGTAAGCTGGTTGGCAAATTTCCCGGCTTTTTAATGGTAACTGGCTTTTATACCCTTGTCCATTTTCCCACTAAAAACTATGCTTTGATCCTGGCCGCTTTTGTTTGTGGCCTTTTCTGGGGATTTCTGTTCTTTCGCTTTAAGTCTGTAGTGGTCAATATGGTCTCGCATTCTCTCTGGGATTTGGTCATCTTTATCCTCTTGCCTCTCTCATGAATCGAGATTATGGCTAAAATTTGGTCCAAGAACCGCCTGCCCACAATTTTCGGGAACCAAAGCACGCCGAAGCGGTCAATTTTTAGGCGTATAACGATAATACCTGAGCCATAGAAAGCTGTTCGAGTTAGAGTCCATACCCGAGCATGCCTGGAAGAATGAGCTTCAGCTTCTCTGAATGCAAAAGCCAGGGAACCCCTCCTTAAGGGGGATATTGGGGGGTGCTTCCAACTGCCTAATTTGGCAATTTCTTTGCTATCGTTTCTCTTAAGCTCTCTTTCTCCGGCTCTTTCGACAAAAGGGTAGTAACTTATTAGACTCAGAGCGGCTGTATTTCCTTTAAAAACCAGGAAATATTTAATTTTACCCGGGCCATAAATGTATTTTAAATCAAAAACACGAATTTTTCTCATCTTAACCTTTAGAGAGCCTAAGATAAAGCTATGTAAAGGCCGACTTTTTGCCAGATAGAAGAGTTCTTAGAGCTAAAAATCGCCAAATATCTATGATAAAGAGCCCTGGAGGCGCCACACTTTTTAAGGACGAGCCTTATTCCTCTTGACAAAGGAGTACCTCTTCAGGTTAAGTAAAAGGTCGCTTAATTTTAAAGGTTATTCTAAAAGAGGAGGAATTTTTGATGAAAATCATAATTTTTGGTGGTTCTGGAGCCATCGGCCGGGCTTGCGCCTGGGATTTGGCTAAGTGCCCTGAGGTGGAAAAAATTGGGCTCGTGGGCCGAAGAAGGGAGGCCTTAACCCGAATTCAAAATTGGGTTGGTAGCCCGAAGATTGAAGTCCATGTGGCTGACGTTTTGGACCGGCGGGAGGCGCAAAAATTAATGCGGGCTTATGACGTGGGAATTATTTCTGTCCCGGATAGAAAGACAAGCTATAGAGTGATGCACAGTGCCGCAGAGATAGGTTTTAGCGTCGTGGATAACCTCGAAGAATACCACCGCCGGCCAGATGCTTATGAAACAGAAGGTCTGGAGGTGCCAGCCGGGATGTCCCTAAACGATTATGGCGATTGGATTGACGCTAAAGCCAAGGAAACAGGCGCCACAATCCTGGACGGGATGGGTTTTGCTCCTGGCTTGAGCAATATTACGGTGGGCGAAGGAATACGCAAGCTCGACCGGGCCGAGAAAGCAGTGGCTCGAGTTGGTGGCATCCCCTCTAAGGAAGCAGCCCAGCGCCATCCTCTGCGCTACATGATTACCTGGGCCTTTGAGCACGTGTTGCGGGAATACATGGTGAAGTTGAATATAATCAAAAACGGGAAGGTCACTGAAGTGCCGGCGTTGATTGACCGAGAGCGCTTCCGGTTTAATCGTTTTGGCCAAGATGAAGAACTGGAGTGTGCGGTAACGCCCGGCATGCCCAGCTTTATTTTTACCCGGCCAGGACTTCAAGAATTTGCCGAAAAAACCATCCGTTGGCCTGGCCACTGGGAAGGTGTAGACGCCCTTAAGGAAATAGGCTTTCTTGACCTCGAGCCGGTGGAATTTCAGGGAACAAAAATAGTTCCCCGTCAGTTCCTGCTGCATCTTATTCGGCCTAAACTGTTGCCCCGCGAGGGGGAGACGGATGTCTGCGTGATGTGGAACACAGTTACTGGCTTAAAAAACGGCCGACCGACCCGCATCGATTATTATATGTGGGATGTGGCTGACCGCCAATACGGTCTCTCCTCGATGGCCCGCGTTACGGGCTTTCCTCAGGCCATAGGGGCTTTCTTCTTGGGTAAAGGATGGATTAAAGAAAAGGGCATTGTCGCGCCCGAAGACGCCATTTACGGCGAGGTCTATTCTCAGTTCATGGCCGAACTCGAAAAGAGGAACATCCGGATTCTGGAGGAGATGACGGAGGTCAAGTAATTCAGAAGAAGCCAAGGAAGACAGCCAAGTTAGATTGGCTTCAGGTTAGCGTTTTCTTTTTGGCCCTTTTTTGGTTAATAATACCTCAGGGATTGGAGGCTGACCTGGGCGGGAAAGAAGGCTTGAAAATTCAGCTTATTCCCGTAGGCCAAGTAGATTCCACTCAGCTCGGCTTTCTGGTTAGCAAGTTAGAAGAGATATTTGGAGCCAAAGTATATTTTGGCTCAACCTGGCCCCTACCTCCTGAGGCTTATAATTCTCGGCGAGGCCAATATCTTTCAGCCCTCATTTTAAAACGAGCTCGAGCCTTTTTTTCTTTGGGGCCGGATGAAAAAGCCTTGCTCCTGACAGACATCGACCTCTACGCAGAAGGACTAAACTTCGTTTTTGGCGAGGCTGAGATAAACGGTTCCTGGGCCATTATTTCCCTCTGTCGGCTCAAAGAGAGCTTTTACAGCCGTCCAGAAAGAAAGGAATTGTACGAAATAAGGGCAGTCAAAGAAGCCGTCCACGAACTTGGCCATGTTTTCGGACTGCGGCACTGCCTTAATCTTGAATGTGTCATGTATTTTTCTAATTCTTTGAGCGACACCGACCGCAAAGGCTGGCGCTTTTGCTCCCGCTGCCAGGTTCTGCTTACTTCGCTGACCCAGTCAAGATAAGGCTGATAAATTTTAGAAAAGAAAAGATAAAATAACGATTTCAGCGAGCTTAGAAGGGGGAGGCTTCATACTTCTTGCCAGCTTTGGAGAAGACAATAGCTATGAAAAGAATGCGGGTCGACTAACCTTTATTCAAGCCAAAATAACCTTAAGAAAGCGGGCTGGTCAGGGGAAATTTTCCGGTGGTGGTCTGCCTGAGCTTGCGCAGGGCCCGGATTTCCAATTGACGGATTCTTTCCCGGGTTAACCCGAACCGTCGTCCTACTTCCTCTAAGGTATGCTCCTCGCCATCTTCCAGGCCGAAGCGGAGCCGAATGATTTCTGCTTCTCGGGGCGGCAGAAGCGTCAAAGCTGACCATAACTTTTCCTTGAGGTCATTTTGATAGGTTTGAAAGACCGGGGAAAGGAGCTTTCCGTCCTCCACGAAGTCTATAATTTGCGTTTCTCCGTCCGGGCCCACTGGCGTGTGGAGGGAAATTGGTTCCATAGTTTGGGCCAGGACCTCATTTAATTTTTCGAGAGGCAGGCGGAGGCGACGGGCCAAATCTTCATTCTTAGCTTGGCGGCCCTTTTCTTGCAGGATTTGCTGGGATGCCCGGTTTAACCGATGCAGGAGCTCGGTGAGATGGACCGGAAGACGAATAGTGCGGGCCTGGTCGGCGATGGCTCGGCTAATAGCCTGCCGCACCCACCATGTTGCGTAAGTCGAAAAGCGATAGCCCCGCCGGTAATTGAACTTAAGCGCGGCCCGCATCAAGCCGATATTACCTTCTTGAATAAGGTCAAGAAGCGGCAGCCCCCGATATTGATATTTCTTAGCAATCGAAATAACTAACCGCAGGTTGGCCGCCACCAAATCTTGAATTGCCTCCTCCATCATTTTCTGACCTTTTTTAACCCCCTGAAGAATAGCTAAGATTTTCTGGTTCTTCCGGCGGCTGACGGTAATTTCCAGGTTTTCTTCGATGGTTTTGACCAAAAAAGCTTTCATTTCAGGTCTCAAATGGAGAGGTTTAATGAGGTTTATCATTCGGCAGACAATGCGACCTCGGCGAAATCGATAACGGCGGTTTGTGGGCAAGGATTGGAGTTGAGTGTTAAATCGCTTGAGCGTTGAGAGGGAAGCGAGAATGCGGCGGCGAAATTGAGAGAGCGAACCTTCTCCCTGGGAGCGGTTATGCGGTTCGAACCAAAGATAAATGGTCTCAGGATGGCGACGCCATTGTTTCTCCCTTTTAATAAACTCCGCCCAAGAAAGAGGCGTTTGAACCAAGGCTTTGAGGATGAGCCTTTCCCCCCTCTCTTTTTTCCTGGCTAACGCGAGTTCTTCTTCTGGCTTCAGAAGAGGGACACTTCCCATTTCTTCCATGTAAAGCTGGAGAAGGTTGGGCTCCTCTGGCTCTTCCTTTTTCCCTTCGCCGGTTGCCCTACCAGGCCCAAGCGAGGGAGCAGATTCTTTCCACGAAAATTCTTCGCCCATTGGGTCGAAATCTTTATCCAGCAAGTTTTTTTCGGTCTCCAACGAGGCCATATCTTTAACTGAAAAGCCGATTTCTGGGTAATAATTTTTCATCGCACCTCCATATTCCCTATTAATTATATCGGAAAAGTAGAATATAAAGCAAGTTAAAGTTGCTGGCTGGAGCAATTAATAGGAGGGAAAGGAGGGGAAAACGGAGGGCATCTCACTCCTGTCCAGCCAGCCAAACAGGAGATTACTTTATTTATAGCATATAAGGCAAAGAAAATCAATAGGTTACAGGATTTAAGTGGAAAAAGGTGGTAGTCTTATCATGAGTTTAAGTGGAGCTTTTTATTTCCATTTGGCACCAATTTTGGCCAAAATATGATAAAATCAGGGCTAAAAGAGCGATGGTTAACAAAAATCGATTAAGAGAAAAAGGGGGGGGCACGGCTAAGGATAGAAGGCGCGAGCCTCGGCTCAAGATGGAAATAAGAGCCAAGATAAGGCTAATCAGCCCAAAAAAGATGGCTGAGGATGCCGGGCCCAAGGAGTTATGGGTTTTTACTTCTGAAATTTCCGCCGGAGGAACCAGAATTCTGGTGCCCGTTGAATTCAAGCCAGGAGAGCCAGTAGATTTGCAGCTTTTCTTATCTCGGATAAGGAAAGCTATTAGATTAGGGGCCGAAGTGAGGTGGCAAAAAATGACCCAGGTGGGCGGTCTCTATGAAACCGGCCTCGAATTTACTAAGATTTCTCCCGAGGATAAATTGGCTTTAATGGAATTTCTCTACCTTGACCGAAATCAGAAAAGAAAAAAAGGAGGCGAGGTTTGATGGCATCGCGAGAAACGCTTTTAGGTTTTGCTTTGGTCTTGTTTTTCTGCGGATTTTTTGGTCTCTTCCTGACCAACTCCGGACAAGAAAGGACGGAAAAGCCCATCCTCCATGGTAAACACTGGGTGGCCATAACCGGAAAGCCTCTTGCGGCTACCACCGGCGCCCTGATTTTTGCCCGGGGAGGAAATGCGGTTGACGCGGCCTGTGCCATGTTGGCGGCGGTCTGCACCATGCATGATGTCCTGAGCTGGGGAGGGGAAACGCAGGCCCTAATTTATAATCCGCTAACCAAGAAGGTTATCGCGGTTAACGGCTTGGGCGTGGCCCCAACTGGAGCCACAGCCGATTTTTATAAAAAAAGGGGCTACCAATATCCTCCAGCTGACGGCCCGCTTTCCGCAGTGACGCCTGGAACCCCGGGCGGGCTGATGGTAATGCTGGCCGAATTCGGGACGATGAGCCTGAAGGAGGTCTTAGAGCCGGCGATTCAGATGGCCGAGGGTTATCCGATAGAAAAGGATACGGCCGACAGGATTGAAAAGGATAAAGAAAAATTAAAGCTGTGGCCCTATTCCAGAGCAATTTTTCTCACCCACCCAGGGGAAAGTCGTGAAGCCCCCTGGCCAGGGGAGGTCTTTCGTCAACCGGAGTTGAAAGATACTCTTCTCAAGCTGGTGGAGGCGGAGCAAAAAGCCTTGGCGGCCGGGAAAAATCGGAAAGAGGCTATTTATGCTGCCTATGACCGCTTTTATCGAGGCGATATCGCCCGAGAATTTGTCCGAGGTTGCCAGGAACAAGGTGGTCTTATCACTCTGGAGGATTTGGATAAATGGCAGGTTTATCTGGAAGAACCGGCCATGACCACTTACCGCGGGCTTGAAGTTTATAAGCTTAATTGCTGGGTTCAAGGACCGGTGATGCTGCAGGCACTGAACATGCTGGAAAACTTCGACCTCAAAGCCATGGGCTATAACAGCGCCCAATATATTCATACGATTTATCAAGTAATGAATTTAGCCTTTGCTGACCGTGATTTTTACTATGGCGACCCTTATTTCCCGCCTGAGGAGCCGATTAAAGGACTTCTTTCTAAGGATTATGCGCGGGAGAGAATTAAGCTTATTAATCAGGAAGCCAATGACCCTGAGGTCAAACCTGGCGACCCCTATCCTTATGAGGGGAAAAAGAATCCTTTCCTTCATTATTTGGAGAAATGGTCTAACCGAAGATTCTTAGAAAAAAATAAGGGCCAGTCAGGCCAGATAGAGGATAGTTTCTGGCGAGGGACAACCTCCATTCAGGCCGCTGATGAAGCTGGCTGGGTTGTCTCAGTAACCCCGAGTGGCGCCTGGATCCCCTGCGTCATCGCCGGCCGGACAGGAATTGGGATGAGCCAGAGGGCCCAGAGTTTTGTCCTGGAGGAGGCCGAGAATCCATTTAACGTTATCGCTCCTGGCAAAAGGCCCCGGGCTACGCTAACGCCTGGCTTGGCTTTAAAAGATGGCCGGCCCTATCTTTCTTTTGCGGTCCAGGGTGGTGATACCCAGGACCAAAATCTGCTGCAATTTTTTCTCAATATCGTTGAATTTGGGATGAATGTGCAGCAGGCCTGCGAGGCGCCTAATTTTAATAGTTTTCAGATGCGCAGCTCCTTTGACCAGCACGATTGTTCTCCTGGAAGAATCGAGCTTAACGAAAAAACGCCGGCCGAAGTAAGGGACGCCTTGAGCCGAATGGGCTATAAATTAACTTTTAGACGCTACACTTCTGGTCCGATCAATGCGATCTATTTTGACCATAAACATGGCACTTTCTGGGGCGGCTCGAGTAACTACGGCGACGACTACGGCGTCGTCTGGTAAAAAATTGGGCCATAAATTAATTTAATTTAAAGGAGGTAGAGAGGTGGTCAAATTGAGGCCAAAAATTTATACCAGCATCGCTACCTATTTTGTCCTGTTCTCGTTTTTATGTCTTTCGCCTCTAATTGGGGCTGAGTCAAAATCCTATCGTTTATTAACCACCGAGACCTTTATGGAGATGGAAGCAATCAGTAATCCCTCTATTTCGCCTGATGGGAAACAAATAATCTTTGCCCGTTCCTGGGTAGATAAAATGAACGACCAGACTCGCTCCAACCTGTGGCTGGTAGACATAGAAGGCAAAAGAGTGCGGGAGCTCACCCACGGCAATTGGCGAGATTTCTCGCCCGTTTGGTCGCCAGACGGCCGAAAGATTGCCTTTCTTTCCGAGAGGGATGGTTCAACCCAGATTCATGTCATGTGGCTTGATACCAAAGAAGTGGCCCAACTCACCCATCTTGAGAGGGCGCCCAGCTCTCTTACCTGGTCGCGCGACGGCAAGCAGCTCGCCTTTACCTATTTTGTACCTGATAATAACCCTATTCTGCCGATTAAACTTCCTCCGCGGCCGGAAGGAGCGAAATGGGCGGCACCAGCAGTTATCATTGACCGTCTTTCCTGGCGCTCCGATGGCCGCGGCCCCCTGCCGAAGGGTAATACTCATATTTTCACAATTAATGCTGAGCTGGGAGGTACTCCCCGCCAAATTACTACCGGCGATTATTCCCATAATAACCCTGTATTTTCCGCTGACGACAGCCAAATTTATTTTTCGGCGATTCGTAAGCCCGAGGCCGAATATCAGATGGGCGATTCAGAAATTTATGCGGTTGATTTAAAGACCTTGGAAATTAAGGCCCTGACTGACCGCAAAGGGCCTGATTCTAACCCGATTGTTTCTCCCGATGGTCAATGGATTGCCTACACCGGATATGATGACCGCAACTACACCTCTCATCTTTCCAGCCTTTATTTAATGAACAAAGATGGCGGAGCGAAAAAACTCTTAGCTGGCAACCTGCCCAGTTCCCCGGACGGCATAACCTGGGCTCCAGATAATACCGGTGTTTATTATTTAATGGCCGAGAAGGGTGAGTCCAACCTGTATTTTGTTTCTCTCGACGGCAAGGTCAAAAAAATTACCCAGGGAGGGCAGTATGTTTCTGATATTTCCATAGCGCAAAATGGCCAAGCAGCGGCCGTCATCTCGACCTTTCACCGGCCAGGATATTTGGTCACTTTTAACCTGAAACAGCCGATTGCGGTTAAAGAATTAGTGGACGTTAATCAGGATGTGCTGGAAGGCGTGAAGCTGGGTGAGGTAGAGGAACTTTGGTTTAAATCATCCGATGGCTTGATGATTCAGGGCTGGCTGATTAAGCCGGCCGAGTTTGAGCCCGGCCAAAAATATCCGCTCGTTCTCTGGATTCATGGTGGACCATGGGCGATGTATAACGTCGCTTTCAACTGGGAATGGCAGAATTTTGCGGCTAACGGCTATGCCGTCCTCTACACTAACCCCCGCGGCAGCACTGGCTATGGTCAGGATTTTGTTAACGGTATTCAGTTTGCCTATCCAGGTAAAGATTATGATGACTTGATGGCTGGAGTTGACGCCGCTCTGGCCAAAGGTTTTATCGACCCCGATAACCTATTTGTCTGCGGTGGTAGCGGCGGAGGAGTCCTAACAGCCTGGATTGTTGGCCATACCGACCGCTTCCGGGCCGCCGTCTCGATGCGGCCAGTTATCAACTGGCATTCCTTTGTAGGCACCACTGACGGTCACATGTGGTACCGGCAATTCCAGAAGTACCCTTGGGAGGACCCGCTGGAATATGCTTTGCGCTCGCCACTCCATTATGTCGCCAACGTTAAAACTCCAATAATGATTATGACGGGCGAAGCCGACCTCAGGACGCCTATCGGCCAGAGTGAAGAGTATTACCGGGCTCTTAAAATGCTCAAAAAGGAAACGCTTCTTGTCCGGATGCCGGAGGAATACCATGGCTGGAGGCGGCCGTCGCATCGCTTGGCTCAGCAGCTTTATCTTATGGCCTGGTTTGAAAAATATCGGGTGAAACCTCAAAAGGAAAATAAGAACAAGGAATGAGCTGAAAGATAGCTGATTATTGGCTGTTCACCGTGAAAGCTTGTGTTTAAAAAGGGTAGTGCGTGAAAAGGAAGGAAGGAAGGAAGGAAGGAAGGAAGGTAGGTAGGTAGGTAGGTAGGTAGGTAAGAAAAATAAACAAAGAATGGTGGGACCTATTTTTTGTTGGGCCAAAAAATGAAGGCGCGGAGATGATTGCCAAGAAAAAAACCAAGAAGAAATTAGGGAGAAATAAGAAATAAGGGAAATAATTTTCAGGTAAAAGAAAAATTTTAAGGAGAAGAAGATGGCTTTTATTAAGGCAAGGAGGCAAGGTAATTATTTAGTTTTGATTTTTCTGCTGGCCATTTTTTTTCTGCCGACAATCTTTTTTGGCCAGAGAACGGGTTATAGCCGTGAAGAAATGGTCCGGCGACGCTTAGCCTTGATGGAAAAAGTCAAGGATGGCTTAGTCATTCTATTTTCAGCCGTCATGGAGCAACCGGCCGCCCATTTCCGTCAGGATAACGACTTTTTCTATCTAACAGGAATTGAAGACAAAAATGCGATTCTTGTCCTTCAGCCAAGAGCAAAGGAATCAGTTCTTTTCTTGCCTCCCCAGACCCCAAGAGAAGAAATGATGGAGGGGCCAAACTGGTTAAAAGAGGCCAATAATGCGGAGCGGCTTGGTTTAACCCGCGTCGCCGAGCTGAGCGAGTTTGAAGAGTTTTTAGCCCGTAATATAAGCCGGGTTGAGCCCAAATTTTATCTCCGGTTATCGCCCTCCGACCAAGTAGATATGAGCCGTAATGAAACCCGGATTTTTGCCGCCAGGAAAAACAGAATCCATTATAACGACCAGATTTCCCTTGACGAGTATAGAATCAATAAACTCCGCGAAAGGTTTCCTACGGTTGAATTTCGAGACCTGGCTCCCTTTATTGACGAAATGAGGCTGATAAAAACCGATGAGGAGATCGCCATTTTAAGACGGAATGGCCGACTTTCAGCCGAGGCGATAAAACAGGCAATGTTAGCCTCGCGGCCAGGAGTTTACGAATATGAGATTGAGGCGGCGGCAGTTTATTATATTTTAAAGGGCGGAGCTCGTGGCCCGGCCTATGCGCCAATTGTTGGCTCAGGGCCAAACACTTGTATCCAGCATTATAATAAAAATTCGCGGCGGGTAGAGGCCGGTGACCTGATTCTAATGGATTTTGGCGCTGATTTAGACCAGCTTTGTATGGATATCACTCGTACCTGGCCTGTATCCGGGAAGTTCAGCCCGGAGCAAAGAGAGGTTTATGAGATTGTGCTGACAGTAGAGAAGGCTTGCCTTGAGGCTTATCGGCCGGGAATTACGGCGGAAGATGTAAGGCAGCACGTGGAGAGAGTGTTAAAAGAAAAAAAGATGGATGGCCGTGGCCAGCGGGGCGGAATTGGCCATTATGTCGGCCTGGCTACTCACGATGTTGGTCCAGCCGGTGTGCCGCTGCGGCCCGGAATGGTCTTTGCTATCGAACCAGCTCTTTATTATCCCGAAAAAAATATCGGGATTAGAATCGAGGACACAGTGCTTATCACTGCCGATGGCTGTGAAGTTTTGACCCAAGACGTACCCAAGGAAATCGAGGCCATTGAAAGGCTTCTGGCGCAGCGACCGGCAATCAAGTAAAGCCGACGTTGGTCCCGCGGGCAACCTGTTTTAGTAAATCTTTATTCAACGGCCCAAGGAAAAAGAGACGAGAGAAAGGATGGTCCTAATCGTTAAGGAAAAAAGAAAGGACAAGAGCTTTTTTTCTGAAATCCCATCCTGGTGGAGTTCATTAAAAGCCCTAAATCTATTAAAGATAGAAACGGCTAAGCCTTTAATCATATTATTTCCTTCGCCCCTGGCAAAGGAGGAATGAGCCTATGTCCATGGTTAACTTAAGAGTCAGGCCTCACGTTTGCCGTCTTCTTCTTTTCAGTTTTTTAATGGTCGTGGTGTCGAGCTGTTCCGGCCTTACCAGGCCAGAAGAAGTGGGGATGTCCAGCGAAAGGTTAAAACAGCTCGATAGGCTGATGGCCGAATGTCTCAGGCAAAAGTATTTCCCGGCCGCCGTGATCGTTGTTGGTCGTAAGGACAAGATTGTCTTTCGTCAGGCCTATGGTCACTCCCAATGGGTTCCCGCGCCGAAACCCATCAAGATAGACATGATTTTTGATTTAGCCTCTTTGACCAAGCCCATCGCCACGGCTACCTCAATCATGATTTTAGTGGAAAGAGGCCAGCTCAGTCTTTGGGATAAGGTAAAAGATTACGTACCTGAATTCTCAGTTTATGTAGATAAGAATGGCGAGAAAGGAGAAGAAGCCCGGCTCTACCATCTTCTTACTCATACCTCAGGCCTTCCGGCTTACACTGATGCTCAGGAAGTGGCCAAGACTTACGGTTCTCCCTGTCCGACTGAAACCTTAGTCAAACACATCGCGGCCTTGAAAAAGGAATTTGCTCCTGGGCAAGATTTTCGCTACAGCTGCTTAGGGTTTATAACCTTGGCCTATATAATAAAAAAAGTAACCGGGCAGGACTTGGCTGCTTTTGCTTCTGAAAACATTTTCAAGCCCCTGGAAATGAAACGGACCAGCTTCAAACCGCCGTTATCCTGGAAAGAGCATTGTGTGCCCACCGAGGTGATTGATGGCCAGCCGCTTATTGGCGTCGTTCACGACCCGTTAGCCCGACTTCAGGGAGGGATTTCAGGTAATGCCGGTTTATTTTCCACTGGAGATGACTTAGCTATATTTGCCCGGATGATGCTTCATCAGGGCGAATTTAACGGCCGGCGCATTCTAAGTCCTTTGAGTGTAAAAAGGATGACGGAAATTTTCCCTGATGTTCTTTTTTCTGGACGCGGTCTGGGTTGGGACGTAAGTTCCGTTTATTCCAGCAACCGGGGTGACCTCTTTGGCCGGTCTTCCTACGGCCACACCGGCTACACGGGGACATCCATGTGGATTGACCCGGAGACCGAAACCTTTGTTATTTTTTTAACCAACCGCGTCCACCCCGATGATAAAGGAGTCATAATCCCGGTAAGGTCGCGAGTAGCCAATATTGTGGCTGCCGCCATTATTCATCCTTAGGAAAAGGCTATGCCTCAAGAGACCTTTTGTCCTCAAGAAAAGGAAGTTTACGCCGTTTTGGAAAGCTTAGGGATTTCCTTTACCCGGGTTGAACATCCGCCGGTTTTCACTGTGGCTCAAGCCCGCGAGCATTGGGCCAACCTGGAAGGAGCTCGCTGTAAAAACCTCTTTCTTCGCGACGAGAAAGGGAAAAGGCATTTCCTGGCAATTATCGAGCACGAAAAAAATGTCGACCTCAAAAAGTTGGCTTTGAGAGTAGGGGAGAAAAGGCTGAGTTTTGCCTCGCCCGAAAGACTCCGACGTTATTTGGGGGTTGACCCTGGCTCTGTTTCGCCCTTTGGGCTGATTAATGATAAGAAAAAAGAAGTGGAGGTTTTGGTTGATTCTGACCTCGAGCAGGCAACGTTTGTCAATTTTCATCCCAACATCAACACCGTAACGATTGGCTTGAGCCTGGCCGATTTCCAAAGATTCTTGCATTGGACGGGAAACCCGGTAAGATTTATTCGGCTATAAAAAGAGAGGCTCGCCATTTGGGCCATCGTTTCTTGTGGACAGGGGCCAATGGCCGCTCATACCTATTTCACTCTAAAATATATCCTGAATTATTCCCGGGTAAGACTCTACGACGGCAGTTTTAACGAATGGAGCAACTTTGACCATTTGCTGGTGGAAGTAGGGGAAGGCAGGAAAAAAGAATAAATAAAAAAAGGAATTATAAGGAGTTTTACTCTAAATGCAACTGTGGCAGCGAAACAGAGCCAGAGTGTGGCTGGTTATTCTGTTTCTTTCTTGGGCTCTCAGCTTTTATGGGGAGCAGAAGTCTAAGGCTTTTAGAGGCCATGAGGAATTCTTAACTAATGGGCTTAGGCAAATTTTCTTGGAGCTGCAGCCGGTGGCCCTGGTTACGCCAGAGGGACTGCGTGTCTGGCAGTCGTTTCTGGGCCAAGACCCGGATGATACTTATAAAGAAGACATGCTCTTTATCATCATTCGGGACGCCGCGGAGGAAAGCCTTCTTTTAATTCAAGTTCAAAAAATGAGGCGCCATCCTGATAATCCCCGCTGGCAGTCAGGCTTAGAGGCGAGGTCTGTGGCGGCGGTTATCAAGGGGGAAAAGGTAGTCATCGAGAATTGCGATTTTTCTCCCGAAGAGTTAGGCCGGCTCATCCCCGACATGCTCCAATCGATCCGAGAGAAGAAAAAAATGCTCGGGATAAAAATTCATTTTGTTGCTAAGGAATAACATTTTGGGGAAAATAATAAGGCACTTTGGCGCGCCCGTAGCTCAGTGGATAGAGCGGTGGACTTCGAATCCAAAGGTCGGGGGTTCAAATCCCTCCGGGCGCGTTTTTGCTTTATTGAGCTTAAATATTATCAACGAATATTATCAGGAAGTTAGACCAAAAGACGGCAAGAACAACTTAACTCTTTTATTTTAAATTATCTCCTTTTAGCCCCAAGCTTCCATTTCTATATTGCTGCCCTGCCTAAAAGGAGGACAGAAAGGATAAAGCCAATAGCCGCTGTTTTCTTTTGCTCACCCCGAAAAAACGTCGCAACTCCCTCGATGCGGTCATTCCTGGAAAATAAATATAAGAAATCTGGTATGACATTTAACAGATATTCTTTTATAGTATTTATATAAGAAAACTTAAATTCTCACACTCCAAAAATATTTTGAAAATTTTTATGTTTTTATTTATATAGAAAGCAGTTCAATAAAATGGAAGAAAAAAATATTAGCCTCCTGATTGGGGAAAGAGACCCTTTCTTTCGGCGTCAGCTGGAACGGATATTAAAATCCCATTTCAACCTTATCTTTGTTGAAGATGGAACAGAAATTTTAACTAAGACTAAAAATATTGGGCCGAATTTAATTATTTTAGAAGCGCTACTTCCATCTGTCGACGGTTTTAAAGTCTGCCAGCAGCTCAAAGGCGACCCGGAAACTAAAGCGATTCCGGTGCTGTTTTATACTGTGCTTCGGGCTGAGGCCAGAGTCCGGCAAGCCGGGGCTGACGGTTTTCTTCTCAAACCGCAGCCACCAGAAAAACTCTTATCTTGGGTCAAAAATTTTTTGATAAAGCCAGAAAGTAAAGGAGAATCAAAATGACCGAAAGAATTACCCTGGGGGTTCCTAATTTAGACCAAATTCTGGGTGGTGGCCTTCCGGCCTACAGTTTAGTTTTGATTAGCGGCAACCCGGGTAGCGGTAAAACGATCTTGAGTAACCAGATTGTTTACCAGCTTGCTACCCCGGAGAGGCGAGGCTTAATCATCACCACTGTTTCTGAGCCCTTATCGCGGCTCCTTCGTTATACTCAGGAATTTAAATTTTTTGACCCGAATAAAGTTGGTGAGTCCATAATCTACGAAGATATCGGACCGCATCTCCTGGGGGCCAATGGCGAAAACGCCTGGGATAAGATAGAAGAACTCATTTTAAAGAACCAACCCGCCTTTCTTGTGATTGATAGTATTAGAGCCATTCACGATTTGAGCGTTTCGCCGGCGGTTACTAGGCGAGGCTTTTTTAGACTTGCCTCTCTTTTAAGCACCCTTCCTTGCACCGCTTTCTTAATCGGCGAGTATGACGGCGATGAATACGCTCCTACGGTGGAAGCTTCGATTGCGGATGTCATTCTTCATCTGGAATATCGGCCTGTGGGCCTGGGAAGCCGGAGAATAATCAAAGTTCTCAAAGTTAGAGGAAGTGATTTTCTCGCTGGCGAGCATACCTTTAAGATTAATTCAGACGGCATTACTGTTTTCCCTCGCTTTACTACTCCGGCTAAGCCGTTGGTCTATAAGCCAGTGACCCAGCGAGCGCTGGTGGGCATTCCAGGATTTGACGATGTCCTTTTCCCGGGTGGAATTCTACGTGGGACAACGACTTTGGTTGCCGGCGACCCGGGTGTGGGGAAAACGGTCACGGCGCTCCATTTTCTTTTAAACGGTGGGCGCCAGGGAGAAGCGGGAGTTTATGTCTCTTTCCAGGAGGACCCAAACCAATTTGCCACTATTGCCAACAATTTCGGCTACGACTTAGAAAAAATGATTAGGGATAAGCAGCTAATTTTACTCTATAACTCGCCGGTAGAAATTGATATCGATGAAATGGCCTTAAAAATAATTGCCGCTATTCAAAACATTCAAGCCAAAAGATTAGTGGTTGATAGCCTTAGCGACTTAGCTTCAGGGGCCCGGGGAGACCCGGACCGATTCTATAATTTTGTCTATGCCTTTGTCCAATGGTTAAAAGATAGAACGGTCACGGCTATGCTGACCAATGAAATGGGCCAGCTTTTTGCCAACGAACTTACTCTCACCGGAAGAGGTGTTTCCCATATAGCCGATAACTTGCTTCTGCTACGTTATACCGAATTAGAGGGGGAAATTCGCCGCGCTTTAACTATTCTGGCTTGCCGGGGAAGTGACCATAGTAAAAAAGTTTATGAATACTTAATTTCTGAGAAAGAGGGTCCCAGGCTCGGCTCTCCCTTGAGCAGCGCTTTTACTCTGTTTCGACCAACAACTATTCAAGAATGAAAGGATGCTGAAAAGAGTAACTCTTGAAGCCCTTCATCAATTAAGCCTTATTCTGGGCAACACCTTAGATTTAGCCCACGAGTGTTCAGTTTTGATTAAATGGCTAAATGATTTTATCCAGCCTAAAATAGCGGCGCTTTTCTTGGTGGATGAAGGCCGCCAAAACCTAATTTTAATGGAAAGTCTTTATCTTAAGCCTAAAGAAAGGAAGTTATCGCTTGGCTATGACCCCTGGGAATGGCTGAGGAAACAAGGGGTTAAAGTACCCCGAATTCTCGGAGCGCGGCATATTGCCTTACCTATTATCTACGAGGGAGAACTTCTCGGTCTTTTGCTTTATGTTAGCCGACGTCGGGGTCGGGCTGGAGAAGAAGAACAAAAAATGGTTAACTTGGCCGCAGGCTATTTTGGACCTATAGCCCGCAACATCTTTCGTTATCTCCAGGTCGAAGCCCTGGTCGAAAAAAGAACAGCGGAATTCAGGCTTTCAGAGGAGCGCCATCGCTACATCTCGGAGTTAATTTCTGATTATGCCTATGCTTTCTTGGTATCACCAGAGGGAAAATTAAAAGGAGAATGGCTCAGTGAATCTTTTGTCCGTGCTTTTGGCTTCACTCGAGAAGAAATCGACGCCCGCGGGGGCTGGCAGAGTATGGTTCATCCGGCCGATTTGCCCACAGCCATCCTTCATGCTCAAAAAGTTACGCTTGGGCAGCCTGATGTTTGCGAAATGCGTTTTATTACCAAGCAGGGAGAGATTCGCTGGCTTCGCGATTACGCCCGACCAGTTTTCGACAAAAATTTAGGCCGGGTCGTCAGGATTTTCGGGGCGGCCCAAGATATCACTGAGAAGAAAAAGAGAGAAGAAGCGCTGGAGAGGCAGTTAAAAGAATTGGCAACCCTGCAAACGTTTGGGAATGTTTGCGCCACCGCCTCGGACGAAGAAAGCCTGATTGCCGAATTCATGAAGCTCTTCGGTCAAACCTTTTATCGTGAAGACTTTGGCCTTTATTTAATGGATGAGGCGGCCAAAGGCCTTCGTCTGCACCGCTACTACCGTCAGAGCTCAGGTTTAGCCATAGACTTTATTCCCCTTGGCGAAGGCATCATCGGCCAGGTGGCCGAAGAAGGCAAGCCCAAAAGGGTGGCCGACGTGCGTCAGGAAAAAAAATATATTGCCGCTAACCCGAAAACCCTTTCCGAATTAGCTGTTCCGGTCAAAAGAGGTAATAAGGTCATCGCCGTGATTAATACCGAGAGCGCCTATCCCAATTATTTCACCGAGGATGATGAACAGCTGCTTGTGACGGTCGCCTCCCAGTTGGGAACAGCCCTGGAAAAAATAAGGTTGGAGCGGGAAACACGCCAACGTTTGGCCGAACTTGAAGCTATCAATAAAATATCAACCGCCCTCCGCCAAACAGAAAAAACCTCTGAAGCCCTTTCTATTTTATTAACAGAAATTTTGGCTGTTTTGGGCCTCGAGGCTGGAGCCATTTATTTATATTATCCCGAAACTGAGGAGTTGCGTCTGGTGGCTGGCCGGGGCTGGCTGGAGGCTTTCGAGCAAGAGGTTATAGAGCCAGGGGAAGGCATAGTCGGGCATGTTTTTTCCACCGGCCAAGCTTATTTTACTCCCAATGTGAGCCAGGACCCCCTTGCTTTGAAGCCAAAAAAGGGCTCAATTCCAGAGAACTGGCAGGCTTTCTGTCTTCCGATTAAAGTAGCAGAAAAAACCATGGGCTTGATTTTTGTTTCCGCGCCTGCTTCTCGGCCCTTAGAGAAAGAACAAACTAAACTTCTCTTTTCTTTGGCGGAAATAGCCGGGATAGCTTTACATCGGATTCGCCTCTTCGAAGAAACGCAGCGCCGTTTAAAATATTTACACGCCCTCCGCACCATAGATTTAGCCATCTCCGCCACGACTGAATTAAAAGTAATCCTGGATATTTTGAGCGAGCAAGTAAAGACGCATCTTGAGGCTGAGGCAGCGGCCGTTTTCCTTTTTAATCCTGTTCTTAACCAGCTGGAATATGCTGCTGGCAGCGGCTTTCGCACTCATCTTAAGGACAGCCTGCGCTTTCACTTGGGCGAAGGATTTTTGGGCCAGGCCGTTCTCGAAAGGCGTCTTTTCGTCTTAACCGAGGCAGGTCTGAAAGAGGAGCTAAGTATCTTCCAGCATTTTTGGCAGGAGGAAGGCTTCTCCCAAGCCTATGCCGTTCCCCTTATAGCTAAGGGCGAGATTAAAGGTGTTTTAGCTGTTTTTCGGAGTGGGCGGTCTTCCCCCCAAAAGGAATGGCTCGAGTTTTTGGAAGCCCTGGCCGGGCCAACGGCCGTGGCCATTGCCGACAGCCAGCTCTTTGAAGAATTACAAAGGGCTAATATCGAGTTAACAGTTGCCTACGACGCAACTATTGAGGGCTGGGTGAAAACCTTGGACTTAAGAGATAAAGAAACAGAGGGGCACACTCAAAGAGTAACTAAAATGGCTCTGCAGATAGCCAGGGCCATGGGAATAAAAGAAGAGCAGTTAGTTCATATCCGTCGCGGGGCCATCCTTCATGATATAGGTAAAATCGCTGTGCCTGACCAGATTTTATTTAAACCTGGGCCACTCGACGAATCCGAATGGGCTATTATGCGTCAGCATCCCCAAATTGCCTATGAAATGCTTTTTCCCATCAAGTTCTTAAGGCCAGCCCTTGATATTCCCTATTGTCACCATGAGCGGTGGGACGGCTCTGGCTACCCTCGAGGGCTTAAGAAAGAAGAAATTCCCCTGGCCGCCAGGATATTTGCGGTAGCTGACGTCTACGATGCTTTGACCAGCGACCGGCCCTACCGCCGTGCTTGGTCTGAAGAGGAAGCTATAGTTTTTATTAAGGAGCAAAGCGGCCGGCTTTTTGACCCCGAGGTAGTCGCTGTCTTCTTAGAGAACCTCAAGAAAAAAGGATAGGTGCTGGCTATAAGGGGTTTTGGGGGATAAATAGCGAAAGGAGGGGGTTTATGATTTGTTTTTAGCCAGCACCGATTATAATTATGCCTTATCCGCTCTTTTTTGTCAACTTTACCGGCCATTTCTTTGGCTGCTTTCTTTTTTGTCCCCAAAGCTACCAACGGTAGCTGAGGACCGTTTTTTTCGCTGATAAAGTTCATTAGCCGCTTCTCTTCCATTTTTTACTAGTAGAGTTGTGGGCCACTGCTTAGAGGCAAAAGCAAGGGCAAAGGTTTAGGCTTCCCAAACCAGTTCTCGAGGTATCTTTTATCCCCCGAAGATGTCTGAGCCTAAATTGGACGAAGAGAGAGGCCAAGAGTTGTCTAAAGACTCCCTGGGCTTCTGCCGAGGTCAGTGAGGTGAGCTCCGGAGATGCCGAGAGAGCTAAGACCAAACGGTACCGAAAACCCGAGCGAAAGCAAAGCCATCTCCAAAGCATCGTTGTTCGCCTCGCCCAAGAGGGAGAGAATCATTTAATTTAAATCGAGGTTAGACAGTTTGGGTGAGAGCCGGTGAGGTGAGCATTTCCCCCTGCCTGATGATTGACAGGAAGCAAGCTAATAGTGATAATAGAGGCCGAAATGGACCTTTCCCGATGGGAATAACCTTGGATAGAGGGGGTGGCCATGGCTAAAATTCTCTTACTTGACTTTTCAGGAGAAGAAGCGCGACAGCTTCAGGCCGAAAAATGGGATGTGGAGGCGTTCGAAACAAACTGGAAATCAGGTCGGGTTGAGAGTTTAGTCCCGCCACTTGATTGCCGGATAGTCTTTTTTCAACTTAATTTGGGAGACGCAGGCTCGGGTCTTCATGTCGGAGATGCGGCCAATTTTGAGGCTATCTTGCTTGAAGGAGGCGTGATCGTCGCCTTCTTGGGCGCTGGTGAGGAGTTTCATTTAGAGAATTTATTCGGGCCAATCCCCAGTTTAAAGCTGGAAGCTAATAAAAGACCTGCCCTCATCAATTCTGTTGCCGAAAGCCCGGCCGGACGTCTCCTCCAAGAATTTGCCTCGCATATCGTCAAGTCCTATGAATTATTCCCTGATGAAGATGAGACTAAGGAGGTTCTGTCGCTCCCAGAAGCGCAAGGAATGGTAGCGGTCGAAGCCCAGATTTTGGCCCGGAATTATCGACGGCGGCCAATAGCCGCGGCCCTGCGGAAAGGGAAGGGATGGCTTTTTCTTCTTCCTTGGTTTGGGGAGAAGAACGTCGAGGTGGTGCGCTATATGCTAAGACAAACTCTGCCCGCTCTGGTTCCACCGCTTTTTGAGGAAAATCCCTTTGCCTGGGTCGAGAGCCCTGATTATTATTTCCCGGCTTTAATTAATGTTTTTAAAGAGATTCAGGAAGAATCACGGCGGCATCGTGAGACCATTTTCAGGTTAAGAAACCAAGCCGAAGAATTAAAGAAAAACGAACAGGAGCCTTTTTTCCGATTGCTGACCAGCCAGGGAGAAGACCTGAAAAAAGCCGTTTTTAACGCTTTCACTTACCTCGAATGGCCCCATGTAGTGGATGTTGACGAATATTGGAAGAGGGTTATACGGATTAAGGAAGAAGATATCTGGCTAATAGATGACGCTAAAGGTCGAACAGTCGAGGAAAAAATCAGGACCAGCCCTTTATTCTTGGTAATTATTCGCAGCGGTCCAGGGTCAGCTCCGGACAGCGACCTGGTTGTTCTCCAGAAATTCAAAGCTCGACGGATGCAGGAGTTCGATAACACCAAAATGAAAGCCTTGCTCGTCGGTAATTACCATTTCCGCCAAGATGCTCGAAGCCGACCAGTTCCCTTCACTTCCGAACAAATCGAAGAAGCGGTGGCTGACGGTAATGGTCTTTTGACTACAGCAGAACTCTTTTTCGCAATTAAAGCGGAAAAAGAGAAGAAAATCTCCAAGGAGGCCATTCTCAAGGCAATTCGAGAAAAAACTGGCTTAATTTCCTTTGACCTTTTATAATAAAATTAAGCTGAAGGCAATTGGGGATGGATGAAAGGAAAACGCTTAAAACTATCTGCTTTCATTGTGGGGCGACGAATCGTTTTCCGGCGGAAGCTGTGGCCAAGGGGAAAAGGATTCTCTGCGGCCGATGCCATAACGCTCTGCCTGAACCGGGAGCGGTTCTTGACCTCTCGCCAGAACGAGTTTATATCCTGGTAAAGAATGGGGGTGTGCCCATTCTCTTTGAATTTTACTCGAACGAATGTCCTCATTGCTTGCGGATGAAACCGATTCTGGAAAGATTAGCCCGCCGCCGAGCAGGAGAAATAATGGTTGCTCGGGTTAACGTTGACCAGTATCCAGAATTAGCCTCAGGCTACGGCATCAACTCAGTTCCCACGTTTATCATTGTGAATCGAGGGACAGAAATAGACCGTCTTTCTGGCTCCAAGGAGGAGATGGAATTCTCTCTTTGGGTAGCCAGCCGTACTTGACGCCTCTTTATTGCCTCATCCATGGTTAAGTAATTGATTCAATGTCCAATTGCTAATTGCATAAATAAGTGAATGGCAATCATAAAAGTTGTTCTAATTATCAAGAGGTTGCCCAAAAATAGAAAAGGCCACGTAACTATTATTTGCTTGCAATAGAAAGGCTATAAGCAGGAGTGCCGAAGCGGGGACTCGAACCCCGACTCCCATATTAACGGGAACTAGCCCCTCAAGCTAGCGTGTCTACCAATTCCACCACTTCGGCCTCCCTTTTATTTCTGAGTTTCGGGTTTATTGGCCGGGGTCTCTTTTTTCTCTTCCTTCGTCGTCGGAGCAGGGGCCGTCGACTTCTTTTCAGTCGGCGTGGCCGGCGCTGATTCACTTTTCTGCGTTTCAGTTACTGCTGGGGCTCCTTTCATGACTGATTTTTCGCCCTTAGTCGAGAGAAGCCAAAGGCCGATGGAGGTTATCATGAAAAGAATCGCGGCTCCGGTTGTTACCTTGGCCAGGAGGGTTGTCGCCCCTCGCGGACCAAAAGCTGTCTGGCTGCCGACACCACCAAAGGAGCCGGCGAGGTCAGCTGCCTTGCCTGACTGAAGAAGTACCGCCACAATCAAAACCACGCAAATAATAACATGCAATAAGATAATTAGCGCGCTCACTCTTTCTCCTTCTTGGCTCTCAGAGCTTGCTCGATAATTTTAATAAAGCTTTTAGCCTCGAGGGAAGCCCCTCCCACGAGGAATCCGTCGATATCAGGCTCAGCCATTAAGGAATAAGCGTTTTCCGGCTTGACTGAACCGCCATAAATAATTATAGCACAGGAGGCAAGCTCCTGACCATAGCTTTGGCCCAGGATTTGCCGGATAAATTGATGCACTTCTTGAGCTTGCGACGGCGTGGCATTCCGGCCAGTACCAATAGCCCAGACCGGCTCATAGGCCACCACTACCTGGCTGATTTCAGTCTTATTTAAACCGTTTAAATCCTGTTTTAGCTGGCTTTCAATGCGTTGAAGAGTTTTCCCTGAGTCCCTTTCCTCGAGGGTTTCACCGATGCAGAGAATAGGGAAAATTTGCTGTCGTAAGGCTGCTTTGAGTTTACGGTTAATCATTAAGTCATCTTCACCCAGAATCTGTCGTCTTTCCGAGTGGCCGACGATGACATACTGGCAACCGACGTCTTTGAGCATAAGGCCGGAGATTTCGCCGGTAAAAGCCCCCTTTTCCTCCCAAAACACATCCTGGCCGGCCAGCTGGACCGAACTTCCCTCGATGGTTTTGGCCACCTCGCTGAGGGCGGTGAAGGGCGGACAGAGGACAATTTCCGCGCCGAGGAGCGAACTTGCCGCTCTGACTACTTCCGTGGCCAGCTCTTTGGCTTCTCGCAGCGTTTTATTCATTTTCCAGTTGCCAGCAACGAAGGAAATCCGTTTGGAAAGCTTATTTTCTGAAGCCATCTTCATTTAACCTCGTCTTATATTTATTCCAGGGCTTCGAGTCCGGGCAAGGTGCCATAAGCAATAAATTCTAAGCTGGCCCCACCTCCGGTGGAGACATGAGTAACCTGGCCTAAGACTCCGGCCTTTTTTAAAGCGGCCACAGAATCGCCGCCGCCCACAACGGAGATGGCCTTAGCGGCAGCAATGGCCTTAGCTATCTCGACTGTGCCCTTGGAAAAAGGCTCAAGTTCAAAAACCCCTAAGGGTCCATTCCAGAAAATAGTCTTAGCTTTATTGAGGATGGCCCGAAACATGGCAATTGTTTTCGGGCCAATATCTCCGGCCATCACGTCAGGGGGAAAAGGGAAGGATTCCAAAACAGCCGTCGTGGCCTCGGCTTTAAGAGACGGGGCAACCACATGGTCAATCGGGAAATAGAGATTAGCCCCTCTTTCTTTGGCTTTTTTAAGAATATCTGAGGCTGTTGGCAACTGGTCTGGTTCCACCAAGGATTGGCCCACTTCCATGCCTTGAGCCCGGAAAAAAGTATAGGCCATAGCCCCACCAATGAGGATATCGTCGGCCTTAGCTATCAGGCTTTCAATGATGGGAATCTTGTCGGAAACCTTGGCTCCTCCTAAGACAGCCACGTACGGTCTTACTGGCTCCTCAATGACCTTACGCAAATAAGTAACTTCCTTTTCCATGAGGAAACCAGCGGCTTTTTCCGCCACGAAATGAACCATCCCTACCACCGAGGCATGAGCCCGGTGCGAAGCCCCAAAGGCGTCGTTAACAAAAATGTCTATCTGAGAGGCCAGCTGTCGGGCAAAGGCTTCTTCATTGGCTGTTTCTCCTGGATGAAACCGAAGGTTTTCCAGAAGAAGAATTTCTCCAGGTTTTAGTTCCCCTTTGAGCCGCTCAACTTCTGGCCCTACCACCTCTGGCGCCAGAGAGACAGTTCGACCTATTAGTTCCTGGAAGCGAACGGCTACCGGCTTGAGGCTCAGCTTAGGGTCATATTTTCCCTTGGGCCGGCCTAAATGGGAGGCCACAACGAGCTTAGCTCCTTCATCCAAGATATAACGAACTGTTGGTAAGGCAGCTCTAATTCTCGTGTCATCCCGTACCTGCCCAGCGTCATCCAAAGGGACGTTGAAATCAACCCGGAGGAAGACTCTTTTGTTGCGAAAATCGAGGTCGCTGAGAGTTTTCATGGTCTCACCGGCTGATGTATTTGATGAGGTCTCGCAATCGGCAGGAATAGCCCCACTCATTGTCATACCAAGCGAGAACCTCCACCAAGTTTTCGTCGACCATTCTGGTAAATGGCCCGTCAACGATGGCCGAGTGGGGGTTACCCATGAAGTCAACGGAAACCAATTCCTCTTCGGTATACTCAAGAATCCCTTTAAGTTCACTTTTCGACGCCCGTTTAAAAGCCTCGTTGACGGCTGGGACGGTCGTTTTTTGCTTTAAAAGAGCTATGAGGTTAACGATCGAGATGTTAGGCGTCGGAACGCGGATGGCAATGCCATCGATTTTCCCTTTTAGTTCTGGAAGAACTAAGCCGACAGCCTTGGCGGCACCAGTAGTTGTCGGAATCTGGCTGACTGCTGCCGCCCGGGCGCGACGTAAATCTTTATGGGGCTGGTCCAGAATTCGCTGGTCGTTGGTGTAAGCGTGAATAGTGGTCATAAAAGCCTTCTCGATTCCAAAAGCGTCATGAAGCACCTTGACTACAGGCGCCACACAGTTAGTGGTGCAGGAGGCGTTAGAAAGAACATGATGTTTTTCCGGGTCATAGGCCTTCTCGTTTACTCCCAAGACGATAGTGATATCAGGGTCGGTGGCGGGCGCCGAAAAAATAACCTTCTTGGCCCCGGCTTGAAGATGCTTAGAGGCGTCAGCTTTGGTCTTGAATTTTCCCGTAGATTCGACGACGACGTCAACTCCCAATTCCTTCCAGGGAATGGCCGCCGGGTCCTTTTCCGCAAAGACTCTTATTTCCTGGCCGCGAACAAGGATTGCTTTCTCCGTAGAGCCTATTTCCTCGGGGAAAATTCCCATTATAGAGTCGTATTTTAATAAATGGGCCAGGGTTCGGGCATCAGTTATATCGTTCACGGCGACAAAGACTAAATCGGGGTCAGTGTAGCTGGCTCGGAAAAGGCTTCGGCCGATCCGGCCAAACCCGTTGATTCCTACTTTAATAGCCATAACATACCTCCCGGTTAATTTTTTTGAGCTTAATTAGTATCATAAATAATTCTAAGAATCAACGAACGCCAGATTACTCAGCCGGGGAGTCGAAGGTTCTCTCCGCCCTTCCAAGCCGAAAGCGGCTAATATAGGCCCATGCTTTCAGGCAGAGCACTATCTTAGCGGAGCTAAAAAGGAGTTAACAAAGGGCCTGCGGGCGGGAATTTCTTAGGGAAAATTATCAGAAAAATAGGGCGACATGCATGACTGAACCGCTGAGCAAAGAAACGCTCAGGTTATCATCCACTCCCCAGGGAAGGACTTCAGTTATAGTTGCCACCAAGGCTCCCAACAAGATAACTGGCAATGCAACCTGGAGAAAGGGGTGGAGAAGATAACCCGACATCAAGCAAGCCGCCAGATGCGCTAAGCTTCCCTCCAGGGTTTTCTCAAATAGCGGAATCCGGCCAAACTTAAGACCGTAGATTTTACTGAAAAAATCACCAAATACCAGAAAAGAAACCGCGGGGGCAGCGATATTGAGGTCAAAAAGAAGCATGGTCAGAAAGAAGGAAAGCAGGAAAAGAGTAATCGAGGAGAACTTGCGCCATTCTTTTTGCCGGTATATTTGGCGGACCTGGATGAAGAAAAAACGATTGATTCGGCCAGAAGTCAAGCGGAGAAGGTCAGGAAGAAGAAAGAATAAGGTCAAAACCCCTATCAGGGTAAGAGCAATCTTTTTCTCCAATTTAAAGGACAGAATTACCAGCAAGAAAGCCAGGGGGCGAAGATAAAGGCGCCAGCCGATAAGCCCTTTTTCAGCGAAATTAGCTGGCCGCCAAAGGCCTTGTTTCCAGATATTAAATAAATTAACCCCAAAAATGTAGACAATTATCAGAAGGAGGAAAATTTTGGGGGCGGAAAGGGGAGCAAAAATTAAAAGAAGAAAAAAAAGAGCTGGCAAAACAAAGGCGCCGACAAATTCACCTTGGCGGGAAATCCAGGCAAAGATGATGACCGCCGAGGCTAAAAAGGCCAGGGACAATAAGGGGAGCGTCCTGGCTATATAGAACTGGCCTAAAAAATAAAGCATCAGTCCCGTCGAAGTAGCTACTCCCTGGCCGCCGCGAAAACCAAGGTAAAATGGCAAAACATGCCCCAAAATCGCCGCCGCGGCGGCGATGAAACCACCGAACAGCGAACCAGTGATCGCCTGACCGATAACCATCGCCACCAGCCCTTTACTCACGTCAATTAAGGCGGTAATAACGGCGGGGAATAACCCCAGAACATGAAAGGTGTTAACTGTGCCCGCGTTCTTGGTTCCATGCTCGCGAATATCAAAGCCTTTCAGCCACCGGCCTAAAAAATAAGCGGGCGAGAGACAGCCGAGGAGATAACCCAAAAAACCGGCAATGAGGAGAGTCCAAAGAAGGTGAAAATTCATTCGCCGTAAAGATTATCTTAGTCGCCTTCTTTTTCAGATGTCAAATAAAGAGTGGCTTAGTAAGCATCTCTATTTCCGTGATGGCATTTAATTTGCATAGCAAGCCAATTCCTCCTTCCTCTGGCGCCAGTAAGCATCCCACTCGCCATTGAGTTTCAGCAAGCGAAGCTCGAGCAGGGGGTTGAC
>Ga0207433_10002348_pt1 | contig 38603 bp, 56 predicted proteins | sample YelNatPaOPGAMG01_FD_187559 | JGI IMG/M metagenome (GOLD analysis project Ga0207433, IMG submission 187559) | Hot spring thermophilic microbial communities from Obsidian Pool, Yellowstone National Park, USA - OP-RAMG-01 (SPAdes) (version 3) | ecosystem: Environmental > Aquatic > Thermal springs...
AACAACTGTGCTTTTGTTGTTAATCTCATTAAAAATCTTTCTTTTAACTCTGTTTTTATACTGTTTAAATAATCTTGTTTATTCATTTTAAAACCTCCTTATATATATTATAAATCGTTGCCGTAAATCTCTTCTGTGCGGGAAACATTAAAGCCCGCCTTTTTTATTATTGTTGCGGGTTCGTTTATATAGTGTTCATAACGTTTGCGTGCTACTTTAATCGCTTCTTTTGTCGTGTATTTTTTTACTAAATTTATCATCTTGGAAATGCTTTCTATCAACTCATCAGGGGACGACGCCCACGGAAGCACTCGCACCTCCACCGTTTTGAACGGACGATAGCAATTATAATTTAATGCAAAATAACGACTCCCATCCTTGTAATTATACCATAACTGCTTAAAATAAACTTGCAAATTAAAATCCCCTCTACAATAGCCATTGTTTAATCTGTTTATATATTTATCCCCCAGCCCCCCAAATACTTGTTTATATTCCTTTAAAAACTCCCCATACAGCCACGCCAGCGCCAACCCATTTTCACGTGGACGAAAGCTAAAATGTAAATGGTTACCGCAACTCTCATTTTGCTTAAACCCCGACGACGACCAGTAATCTTTTAATTTGCAAGAAAAATCTTGAAACGACGACAACGTAAACAATAGTTTAACCTCATATACGTAATCCGTTTCAAGTCCCATCAGACTGCCATCCTCCCCAACGCCCTGACAGAAGGGAGCCAGCATTCTTTTAGTTTCACTTTCTGTCGCATAGGAGCCGCCTTCCAGTTCTAAACCTATTTTATAAATCATTGTTTTTTACCTCCTTTATTTATTTATAATTTTCAATTTCAATAATTTTATAATATTCATATTGCCAGATTGTTGTTAATATATCTTGCAACGTGTCGGGACGGTAAAAATAGCCCGCCTCCACGACCCGCCCAATCCCCCTGTTGCCAGCCCCCGCCCATTTATTTATATCATCAAGCACCCCCGCCGTGTTGTTGTCGCTGTCGCTGTCGCTTGCTTGCTTCAACTCATACCAGCCCCAGCCTGTCGCCAGAGCCGTGAGACAACGCAATTTATCCGTTTGTTTAATGCTATTCTCAATGCTGTAATAATCCCCCCCGTATATTGCATATTCTTTTTTTACCAGTTTTATATATCTTAAATCAACAGATATATAAAACTTTTCAGTTTCTATGTAAAATCTTTTTTGTTGTAATATATTCATTTTTACTCCTCCTCTTTATCATTTTCTTTTATAACATCCCCGCTTGGACTATACAACCGCCACACCCCATCCCTCCCCAAAATCCAGTTACCAACCCCCTCATCCCACCAAAAACCCCCGCCATACTCCCTAAACAACCACGGGGACGACGACACACGCCCCCAGGCTGTTTCCTCCCAGCCATCGCCCAGGTAATGCTGTTTACCTGTATTTACATTATATATATATACCTTATTGCGTGTCAACCTCGCTAATGCACCTAATTTATCTATATCATTATATTTTTTTATAAAATCTATAAACACCCACGAATCAAAAGCCCCCTTTATAGGCACGCTAACTTCCAGCCCTAATAACGCCCGCCAGTCCTCAACGTTATTCACAATGCCATTTACTGCTATAACATATCGCCCTGTTGCCGTGTCAATCGCCCACATATGCACGTGCCGTAAATCCATCAACCCGCTTGTCGCCTGTCTGAAGTGTAATACCAGCCCTTTAAATTTATCTACATTTTTATACAAAAACTTTAATAACTGTTTCAACCCTAAAAATTTATTTATATAGCATCCCTTACTACTGTGCCATAAAACGCCACAACCATCACTATTCCTTGTCCACGCATCTTTTACAATGCTAAAAAACTTCTTTTTTTCTTCCTGCATTTTTTTAATGTTTACTTGCCAAATTACGCACATAATAAAAACCTCCTTTTTTTAATTTTTTTAAATAATAACAATAAACCACATTATATTATATACGTTAACTAACTTGTATTATACATTATACAGCACCTCTTTCTTTAAAAATTTAAAAACTACATTTTATATATAGCAATAACTGTGCCACGTTTTGCTGTTTTGCAATTTTTTAAAAAACCCCTTATTTTATTATGCTTTCGTGTTTTTCGTGTTTCGCATCGTGCCAGAAGTTTCACATTGTAAAACGCAACTGTTAAAATTTTAACACTGTTAACATCAAAAAGTTAACTGTGGATAACTCAAAAAACCCTAATAAAATAAAGCAAAAAATAGTGTGGATAACTATGTTAACTTTTCGTGATTTTCGTGGTTAACATTTTTTCGCATCGTGAAACAAAAAACCGCCAGCCGGGAGTTCCGCATCGTGAAACATATATTCCACATTACAAAACTAAAATTTAACGAAAATAAAAAAAATTTAAAAAATCACTTGACAAATTTAAAACTATATGCTATAATATATAGGAAAGGCAAAAGAGAGGTTTTGCAATGCGAAACAAATCGCCTTTTTGTTTCGCATCGTGAAACAGGGGCTGGGCTGGGCATAAGACAAACGAGCCAAAAATTAAAATGTTCTTTAATAGGCAAGCCAGAGAAACCCACGCCCCAGTAAAAAATAAAAAATTTTTTATAATAATATATTGAAATTAAAATCTAAAAACCCCTTTATTTTAAAGGTGGTTTTCAGATTTTGAAAAACTCGGTTTCGTATTATGAAACCAAAATTAAAAAAAATTAAAAAAAACACTTGACAAAATTGAAATTTTATGCTATACTTAATATGAAAATAAAAAATAGCAGGAGGTGAAAAGCGGTGGGCAACCGCACAAGCCCAAAAAACTAAAAAAAATAGGAGGACAAAAATGGAATTAAAAGAATTTTTAAAAAAACACGATATGTTGGATGGCGACAGGGTGAGATTAAACATATGGACAAGCCACGGGGGAACATACATAGCCCGCTTAAAAGGGCTGGATGGAAAATATATATTTGATAGAGAATTTGTGCGGTATGATGAAAAGAAGACGAGCAGGTCTGGGAAACACGGCGATGTGTGGTATAATATGCAGGCGTTAAGAGATGGGCTATATGAAATAAGAAACCCGAGAAGCGGGAGATACGGCAGGGAAGGAAATATATACGTGCTGATTAAAAACGGTGAAGCCGCAGAGATTGACTTTAAAGATGCAAAAGATTATTTCAAAAAAACACTTGACAAAATATGAAAATAAAATAGCAGGAGGTGAAAAGCGGTGGGCAACCGCACAAGCCCAAAAAACTAAAAAAAATAGGAGGACAAAAATGGAACAGGAAAATTTAAATCAAAAGCCCCAAGAGTGTGCTTGCTGTGGAGGAGCGTTATCAAACGATGAGAACAAAAATTATTATTTTGATAACAACACGCAGGCATATTGCCCGAAATGTGCTGGCAAAAACATAAAAAAGATAGATTGGTATGCCCCTGAAGAAAAAATTTGGAAACAATTGGGTTTTGTTAATGCAACCTTTTATAAAGTCAGAATAGAAAAATTAAATGACATATTTAAAAGAGATTACCCAGACATTTATAAAAAATGGATAAACTATCCGCTTTGGCGGAAAATATATATCGTGCAAAAGTTTATTAAGGAAGGAAAAATTTGGTAAAATAAAATATAGGAGGTGCTATATGGACATAAAAAAATATGGGTTTAAAAAAATAAATGAAAAAGAGTATATATTAGAAAAAAAGATTACAGCAACAAAACTTTTAAAATTGCTTGAAAAATTTAGTAAAGAATTTGGCGAATGCGTTATATCTTTTGATGAAATAAATATGACCGAAAATTACGATTATCCAAATGTTAGTATATATGTGCCAAAGAAACTAATTAAAAATGATTTATATTAAAAAATAAAAAAAACAGGAGGTGGTTTTGATGTGCGTTATAATAATGGAACGGAACAAAAATATGACAAAAAGTGAGTTAACAAACGCTTGGCTTTCCAATCCAGATGGTGCAACTATCGGCTGGGTTAATAGCCGAGAGGGGGAAATTTACAGAGGCATTATGACTTTAAATGATTATTTAAAGTTATATGCTGGGCTTCCAAAAAAGGGTTTGTTTATACATCATTTTAGATATGGGACATCTGGGGCAAAGATTAAAGGGTTAACACACAACTTCCCTTTAATTAAAACCGAGGACATATCGGTTTTTGACAAAACATATTTTAAGTTAAAGAAAGGTGATGAAATGATGTTTTTATCTCATAACGGAATTTTAAACAATTGGGAAAGCGACTATGAAAAATTAAAACCAATTTTAGGGTTCCCAGAGATAGCGGAAACAGAATTAAGCGACACTAAATACCTTGCTATGGTTTATAACTTTGCAAAAATTGGGTTAGATGAATTTAAAAAGATTTTAAAAAAATACGGGGGGAAATATACAATTTTAAAAGTTGGGGAGGCGTATTCAATAGGCGGGTTTATACAGTATAAAAAGGATGCGGAGGTTAAAGTGTCCAATACTTACAGTTTTGAAAGAAGATGGTCGTATAGTTTTTATGATTTTTAAAATTTAAAAAAAAGGAGGTATAACAATGGAATTAAAAGAATTTTTAAAAAAATATGATATGTTGGATGGCGACAGGGTGAGATTAAATATATGGACAAGCCACGGGGGAACATACATAGCCCGATTAAAAGGGCTGGATGAAAAATATATATTTAATAGAGAATTTGTGCGGTATGATGAGAAAAAGACAAGCCGTTCGGGGAAACACGGGGATGTGTGGTATGATATACAAGAGTTAAGAGATGGGCTATATGAAATAAGAAACCCGAGAAGCGGGAGATACGGCAGGGAAGGAAATATATACGTGCTGATTAAAAACGGTGAAGCCACAGAATTTGACTTTAAAGATGCAAAAGATTATTTCAAAAAAGGACTTGACAAAAATTAAAAGTTTTGGTATAATTTAAAAAAAACAAAAATGGAGGTGTAAAAATGGCAGACGAATTGAAACTTGAACTAACACAAAGGTTAAAAGTGGTTGCGATAAATTTAAGCAACCATCCCAGCGACAAATGGTCGCAGGAACAAAGGGATGCTTTTTATTCTCTTGCGACAAAGGATTTTCCGCTGGGCGGAGTAGATTTCCAAATAATTGATGTTCCCTTCCCAAATGTTGCCCCAAACCTTCCAATTGCTGGCGTAAGAGTTTTAGCAACGGAAACATTAAGAAAACTTATGGACTATAATTACAAATACATTATGGTTCAAGGGGAGTTTACGTTGACATTTATGTTGGTTTATGAGTTGTTAAAACAGGGCAAGGTGCCAGTTGTAGCAACGACAGAAAGAATTGTGGAGGAAAAGGGCGGACAGAAAATAAGCACGTTTAAATTTTGCAATTTTAGGCAATACGATATTATTTAAATTAGGAGGTGCAAAATGAGATTAGAAAAAATAGAGTTGAACAACGGAAAATTTTTGTCAAGACAATATGGCAAATATGACCCAGATTTAATTATCGTGTATGATAACTATACTGATAGTGACAGCGACTATCAGTATAGAAAACCACAACAGGAATTAGTAAATAAAGTAAAAAAGTTTTATGATGTTAAAGAATTGGAAATATACAGGGGGGATTATAGGGTAAACAAAAAGGGGAATAAAGTATTTGAATTTAAACCCGATGGGAAATATTTTCTCATCGGTGCCCACTGGGGCGGTGCATTTAGCAAAACAATGGGCGGATGCACTATAAAATACGAAAAAGTTTATTCTATAAGTAAAATATCAAATGGCGGGGGTATGGGGACTGATTGGGAAGTAGTGGAAGTAGAAAAATATTTAGCCGCTTTTGATACAAAAAATATAACAGAAGACCAATTTTAAACGGAGGTGATGAAAAATGTTAGGCAGACCAAAAGGGAAAACATATTCCCGCCTGATGCATTTTTACATAAGCGATGATGAATTTAATACATTGAAAGAATATGCAAATAAAAATGCAATCTCAATGAGTCAAGCAATACGAAATCTTATTAAAAAATTAAAACAGGAGGTGCAGTATGAAGGAAATAACCAAGAAAGAAGTTGAACAATTACCATTACAAGTTGAAGAAACAAAGCCAGAGAAAGCAGAAACAAAAGAAAATTTGATTGAATTAGCAATTAAAGAAAAGGTAGATGTGGGCGTTTTGGAACGCCTTTTGGCTATGCAAGAAAAAGTGAAATCTGAACGGGCAAAAGAAGAATATTTTTTATCAATGAAAAACTTGCAAGCCGAGATGCCAGATATAAAAAGAGATGCTATTATTAAAAACAAAAATGGCGGAATTAGATATAAATATGCCACGCTTGATACTATAATCTCCCAAACCAAAGGGCTTATTGCGAAGTGGGGTTTTTCATATCAATTCGCAATTGAGCATAAAGAAAAGTCAATTGTTGTTTCTTGCATAGTAAACCATATAGCAGGGCATACCGAAAAAACTTCCGTAGAGATACCATTTTATAATGATGAGTATAACAGTATGAATAATATACAGGAAATAGGGGCGACAATTACTTATGGGAAACGCTATGCGTTTTGCAATGCATTCGGCATAGCATTAGAAGGTGAAGACACAGATGCAAATATAAATAGGGATGAGAATAATTTAGATAAAAAGGCAGAATTGTTTAATTCTATTATAAAAACAGATGCTGGGAAAATTGCAATTGAAAATTTAAAGAAAGAAAAAGGGTATAAGTTGGTTAAGGATATGCCTATTGAGGAATTAGAAAAAATAAGCAAAACAATAAACAGCGACCAAAAGCAAGAAACAAGAACGGAATTACCAAAGCCCACAGAAAAAGCAAAATGCACGGCGAAATTGGTTGAATTATACGAATTAAAAAAAAGAATCACGAAAAAACTGGAATATGAATATTTTTTAAGGTATGTTATGAATGAAAATGGTTTACAGGCGAAAAAATATGATGCATTAACAGATGAAGAATACAAATCAATTATATCTTGGTGTGAAGATGAAATAAGAAAGGAGATAGAAAATGAAAAAAGATAAATTTGAAGATGATATTATGGATGAATTTTATGATTTAACAAATGAATTTGATATTATTTTTTCACGCAGGATAAGAGAAAATCCGCTGATATTAACTCATTTTTTTGGACACATTTTAAATATTTTTGTAGTTATCGGCTTGCTATCAGAAGAAGGCAGTAAAAACATAAAAAAATTATTGGCGGCTGAATTAAAAAAAGGAATTGATTCGCAATTTAAAAAAAATTGAGAGGTGAAATATGAGAACGACAAAAACACAACAGAAGAATACATACAGTTATTCAAAACTAATAGATTTTTTAAATTGTCCCAGAAAATATAAACATATTTATTTAGAAGGCGGGCAAGGGGCAGTCCCAAATGCAAATTTAGAATACGGGCGGAAAATACACGAAAAGGCAGAATTGTTATGCAAGGCAAAAGACCCAGATGAAGTTAAAAAAATACTTGCCGATATGCCAGATGAGTTTGAACGTGGGCTTGCCTATGCAGAATATTTTGCAGATAAGAAAGTTGTATTAGCCGAAACACCGATTTATATAAAAATCGGGAAATATAAAATTGAAATGCATATAGACAACGCCCACATCACACAGGATGGAACATTGCGAATTCTTGATATTAAAACTGGGAAAATCTATATAGATGAAGAAATTCTTGAAAAAAATATTCAATTGCTTATTTATACTTGGGGAGTTTTGAAATGGATACAAGAACAAAATATCCCTGTATTTAATATAGAATATGGCATTTGGTTTTGGCAAAAACATTATCATAAGTTTATTGAAATTGACTATGCGAATACAGATGCCATAGAACAGTTTATTTTAAATACAATAAAAAGTATTGAGAAGGAAAAAGAATTTAAACCAAAAGAAAATGAATATTGTTATTCTTGCCCACTTTTTAAATCTTGCTATCCAGAAACAATTCCTGACACACTGCAAGAAATAAGAAATAAAGTAAAGTTTTGGACAGAAAAACTGGAAAAGAAAAGAGAAGAATTACTTAACGAGTTTTTAACAAATAAAATAGACAAAAAATATAGCGAAAAAGATATGGGCTATTATTTGCTGGTTGAAAAAGAACGCAACGAATATGATATTGACAAATTTCTGGAAAAGGTAAACAATGATATTGATATAATTAAAAATTTTATATCAATAACAAAAACGAAGTTAAAAGAATATAACGTTGAATTAGAACCAGCAATAACAAAAACGCAATTGGAAATTAAATTTGAAAAAACAATAAAAGGAAAGGAGAACAACGATGAACAAAAATAAATTTGAAATTGAAGATGATTTAAAAGAAAGAATTGCAGAAGCAGTAAATTATTTGATTATTAAAAACAAGAATTTTGAAATCCCAGAAGGGGCAGATGTGTTATATGATAAAGCCGAAAGGAAATATTATGATTTAAAAACTGGGCAATTGGTTAAAAAGGGGCAAAAAGGAATTTATAGATAAATTGTTATTAGGATTTGGGTGGGTTTCGTTTGATGTCATAAAATTTGATGAATATATGCAAACAAAATTTGGATATGATATAAGGAAAGATGGCAGTTTAATGAATTTTATAGAAAAAAAGTTTGGAAAAGATGCGGTTGAGTTGATAAAAAGATATTTAAAATAGGAGGCGTAAAATGATTTTTATTTTATTTGATTTTTCATTGAGTCAGTTTGAAAAAACTTTAAAAATAGTTTTTGATGCAAAAGGAATAAAATATGATTATAAGGAGTAGGAAAATGGATAATAAAATAATTAAAGAATTATCAAAAATAAAAACAAAGAGAAATAAAAGATATGGGAATGAGTTGTTAAAGGATGAGTTATATATTAAAAGCGGTATGTATATAAAAGCGAAAAGATTGCAAAACGAAATAAAAAATAATAGCATAAATAAAGATACAGTTTACGACCTTATGAATTATCTTATATTCTGGTTGGAGGGGAAATATGATAATAAATGGTGATAGCAAAATAGAGTTAAAAAAGATTGCAGACAATTCAATTGATTGCATTATAACAGACCCACCTTATGGTTTGGGTTTTATGGGCAAAGATTGGGATAAAACCTTGCCAGATAAAGAAATTTTTTCGGAATGTTTGCGTGTTTTAAAGGCAGGGGGATTTGCTTGCATTATGTCAGCCCCACGCACAGACCTTTATTGGCGTATGTGCCAAATGCTTGAAATAGTTGGTTTCCGAGTTGACTTTACACCGATTATCTGGGCTTTTGCAACTGGCTTCCCGAAAGCATTAAATATAGGGAAATTAAATAAAAAATTTGAAGGGGCATATGGTGGTTTTCAGCCGAAACCAGCGGTTGAAATGATTATAGTTGCAATGAAACCGATGACCGAAAAAACTTTTTTAGCCCAAGCAATGGAAAACAATAAAGGGATAAGTTGGCTTGATGATTGCAGAATACCATACGGCGAAAATGAAGAACCGTATGAGCAAAAAATTAGAGGTAAAGAATTTACAACTTTTAAAGAATTAAATTATGGCTTTAAAAAAGATGGCGTTATTGGTTTAAACAACGAAGAAGGTAGGTTCCCAGCAAATCTTTTAGTTAGTGATAATAGTATTGACACAGGGAAAATAACAAAAAGCGAAGGGGGAAAAACCACAAGGGATACAGCACATTTTAATAACTCAACATTCAAAATGCAAGGGTATGGGGATGAAGGAGATTTCAGCCGTTATTTTGATTTAGATAAATGGTTTGAGGTGCAATTTATAATAACCCCCAAAGCAAGCCGAACAGAAAAAGAGAAAGGGCTGGATGAATTTAATTATAAAAAAGGCGGGTCTATGAATATGGATTATACTGGACACGGGAATTTAAGAAATAAAATGTATAAAAATAATCATCCAACAGTAAAACCAATTAAATTATTTTCTTATTTAATAACAATGTTTACAAGAAAAGGCGATATTGTTTTAGACCCGTTTATGGGAAGCGGGACAACTGGCTGTGCGTGTGCTATAACAGATAGAGAATTTATAGGTATTGAATTAAACAAAGATTATTTTAATATTGCAAAAGCAAGAATAGATTATTATAAAAAAGAGAATGAAAATTTATTTACTGGAATGAAAGGAGGTGAAAAAAATGCAAAATAATAAAGATTGCCGAGTAATTGGGCTTGTTTTCAAAGGCGAAGAAGAATTGATCGTTTACAATGAAATTAAAAAGATAAAAGAAAAATACGGGTATCCATTGCAAGTGATTGTAAAAAGTATTTTAAAAAACTATTTTAAAGGGGCGGAGGTGAAATTTGATGAAAAAAAGATATAGATTTGCTGGTATAAGTTTCCATAAATGGCAAAGCGAATATATAAAAAAAATAAAATATCACGCTAAAAAACTTGGAATAACAAGCACCGACTTCATACGCAATTCCGCAATTTTTGTTATAAAACTTTTAGAGAAAGGAGAAAAAAATGGAAATTAAAAAAATTCTTGGCGATAAAATTTTAATTGAATACATTGACACAGATGAAAATTATAGAATAAATAAAGGGAAAATAATTGGTATATCAAAATATTCTTTCCCGATAGTAAGAGCAAAAGTTTTGATGGTTGGTTCTTATGTCACAGAAGTAAAAAAAGATGATATTATTTTTGTCCATAAATATTCTGGGAAAGCAATAAACCCAGAATTAACCCTTGCGATTATAAGGGAAGCCGATGTTGTTGCAGTGGAGGTGAAAATATGAACTATGTTTTAAACCTATTGAAAGATGATTTAAAAAAGAAAATGAATTATAAACAGGAATTGATAAAAGAAGGGAAAGAAGATATTGATATTGCTTTTGTGGAAGCCCAAATAAAAGAATTGATGAGTGCTATTCAATATCTGATTTACAAGCAAAAGAAAGATTATCAGGAAAAGTATTATGCTAAAAAAGGAATAAAGAATATCAAAAATTACGGGAGGATAAAAAATTATGATTAAAAATATACTTAATGTTCTTAAATTAGAATTAAAAGGGAAGGAGGTTATGAGTGGAAACAAGGCATTAAACAAAAACAAAGATATAGTTTTGGAACTATTAAAAAATCAGGCAAATATGTCAAATTGCCCTGATATCCCAATAGATGGCAAAAGAATTAAGTCAATACATCTAATTTTTTATTTTAAAAAAGGTGGAAAGGGGCATACGATAAATATCGGCAAAAAAACAGATATTTTAGGGTTTTTGTGGCAAGCAAATATAATTATTTATAGAAGAATAATGTGGCGATTTTATGTAAAAGTTACTTATAGTTTTTTATATATTAAAGAACCAAAACTGAAAATTTTAATATATTACAAATGATTATTTACGAAACAAAAAAAGCAGTTTATTATTTTAAAGGGTTTGATAAAATGATTTTGTATAAAAAGAAAAGAGTTATATTGCTTTTTGAACATTTATTTTTTCCGATGATTAGTAAATATGATAACAGAGTTGTTATATACGGTTATAAAAACGCATATACAATAAAGACAGCCAACCCTGATTTTGTATATAAGTTGTTAAATTTAAGTATGCATAGGTTAATAAATATATATTATAATTAAAAGGAGGAAAAAATGTATTGGTTTAAACATTACACCGACTCACTTGATGATGGTTTTATCATAGATTTAATCACAAATTTTTCTGGCGATGGTTATATGGTTTATTTTGGGCTATTGGAAATAATTGCAAGGGAAAGCGATACGCTAACTGAACCAGTGAAAATAAGTTATAATGCTTTATCTAAAAAATTCCAACTTGATGTTGCAAAACTAAAAAAGATATTTGAATTTATTGCAAATTATAAAAAGATTATAATAAATCAAAATGGCGAATTTGTTGAACTTTTATGCCCAAAAATGTTAGAACTTGCCGATGTTTATACAAAGAGGAAAATAAGATGGGAAAAGAAAGAGGAACCAAAACAACAGAATATAAAGCAACCAGAAAAAAAAGAAAAAAACAATTTAATGCCAGAGATAAACAATATTGTAAATGCTTGGAATGAATTTGCAAACAAGCATAAACTGGCAACAATACAAAAAATAACACCAACCAGAATAAGACACTTAAAAGCAAGATTGCAAGAAAAAGAATTTGATATTAACAAAATACTTTACAAAATATCTAACAGCAAATTTTTACTTGGTTTAAAAAATGATTGGCAAGTATCTTTTGACTTCATCATAACCCCTTCTTATATAAAAATTTTAGAAGGGAAATATGATGATAAAAAAGAAAAAGAAGAATATATTGAAGAAGAAAGCAGAGGAACCGTAAATGAAATAGGAACAATTGAAAGCATTGATGAGATAATGAGAAAATATAATTCATAAAAGGAGGTTGAAAAATGAAATATGGTTATATTTGTGCCCCTTACAGGGCGACTTGCGAAGCAGAAAAAGAACGCAACATCAAACGTGTCCAGCAATTTGCCAAAGAATTATATAAAAAAGGAATAGTGCCTATATTTACTCACGGCACATATGAGTGGCTTCCAGAAACAGAGGAAAACAGAAATAAAATTTTAAATTTATGCTTTAAACTTATTGATATTTGTGATATAATATATGTATTAAGAAAAGACAATGGAAAAGGCAAAGTTTTATCTGAAATAGCAACATCAGGAATGATACAGGAGATTATGTATGCAAAAAGCAAAAAGAAAAAAATTATATATATATAATGCCATTGCTGGGTTTAACCCCTCTGATACACACCCTTTTCAACCAGAAAGTCCTTCCTATTTTCCCAGCAATGGCAAAATTAAAAAGGAGGTTATAAAATGAAAGAAATTTTGTTAAATATATTGAGAGATTTTAAAACAAAGCAAGAAATACTTGACATTTTATATAAAGAATATAATATAGATATTGATGAAAGAGCATTGCGTGGTATAATAAGAGATATGGTTATGGCAGGTTATCCTATAATAAGTGAATGCAGAAGCAAGATAAGAGGTTATAAATTGGAAATGGATATAAATAAATTAAAAGAAGCGGAAGCAAAGTTAAGACATAGAGGAATTGCTATTTTGCAGAGAGCAGAAAAATTGAAAGAATATAGAGAAAGATATCTTATGAAAGGGCAGTTAACTTTAATATGAAAACTTGGTTGGCGATAGCCCTCTTTAATTTAACTACAACTTATATAATAAGTATACCTCCACAAAAAGCACCTCCTGATAAAGACCTATCGCCAACCAATATAAAATATAATCTGAAACGTTTAAGCGAGGGCATAAATGAATTTTAAAATATCGGTAAATATAAAACCAGTATCTCTTAATGTAATATTGCGTATGCATTGGAAAACACGGTCTGATATGCAACAGATTTATGATTTATATATTATGAAAGAAAAGAATGAATTGCCAAAAGAGATAAAGCAATTGTTCCCATTAAAAAAAGTAAATTTTGTAAAAATTATTTATTATTTTAAAGATAAAAAGCATAGAGATTATGATAATTATTCAGGCAAATTCATATTTGATGCATTAAAACATAATGAAATAATCATAGATGATAATTGCAATATTATTCAATCTGTGCAATATCAAATTATATTAGGGGCAAAAGACGATTATTTTGATATAATAATTGATTTTTAAGCCCCAATTACAATTTCTTCTTTATCCCAAACATTTTCTTGGGCATATAATTGGGCTGGCGGTCTTGTTTCATAAAGCCCATATTTACTTGTGCCATCTCTATCAGGTATTCTTTTGCCGCCGGGGATGGCATTCCCTATACGCCCAGCACTCTCAACGCAAAACAATTTATCTTTATCCTGAATAGATGGCAAATTCCATATAAATTGATTTATAAAAAACCCAACAATTGGTATTTTTGTTAGCAATGCTTTATATGTCATCCCTCTTATTCCTTTCCAATCATATTCTATTTTATTATTTAATTGCTTCATTGTTTCATCCAGCATATACATTTTATCTGTATCTAATAATCCTTTCAATCTTTTTATATGCAATTCATACTTTTCCCAATTTGTCAAATATTTCTTTACTTTTTCAATAACAACCGCTTTCCCATTTGCACAAATAACCATATTCTTTTCCCCGTGCATATCAGGGATTTTAACTTCAACGTGGCAAAACTCCCCTGTTCCAGTTTGAGTTAAAACGCTCCCAATAAACTTCCATATTTCCCACCATCTTATTTTTTCTTGTTTTACTTTTACAAAAATATAACTCCATTCTGGGATGTTTTCTAATGCTTCTTCAAATTCCTGTTTTGTCATTGACAATCACACTCCTTTACTATTTCATCTTCATATAATAGTATCTTCTGTTTTGTTAAATATATCTCTACCAAATAAATTTTTTCCCCTTTTTTGTTAGTATAAATATCTACAATTTTAGAAGTTTCATTCGTATAGGCAAGAGGTCTGCGACTACTTAAAACCCATACTCTATCACCTATTTCATAACAGCATAACAACAAAAAAAATAATAAAAATTTTTTAAAGTTTTTCACGATTTCTCCTTTCCAACATATTTTTAAATTTCAAAATTCTAACATAATATTTTTTATTATGTCTTTTCCCTGTTTTCCAATGAGAGCAAATTTTATAATAATCCCCATCATATGTCTTTTTTAATATTTTAAAAAATCTAATTCCTAATTCTATATTATTTTCGGGTTTTTCCAGCCATATTCTATTTTTTACTCCAAATTCATTTTTTGCCGTATAGTATAATATCTGAAAAACCCCGTATGAAAATTCATTATATTTTTTTTCACAGGTTATTAAGTTCTTAAAATTGCTTTCATCTTTTATAAGAGCAAGCAAAAAGTTTTGGTCTTTATAATCTATATTATATTTTTCAAATTTAGCATATAAAATCTGTAAAATTTTACCAAATTCAGAATTTGGGGCTTGGCATAATTTATAATTAAATAAAATAAAAAACATAATAAGCCCAGCCCAAATAATTTTACGCATATCATCCTCAATCTCTCTCTATTTTTATTTCCATACGTTCGCTTGTGTTGATAGCAAATACGCCAAATAACTTGTCTAAAACTTTCGCCAATGCAATTCTGCTATTATATAATCTTGGTTCATCCTTATTTAAAAATCCAACCGCAATACAACCAGAAACATCTTTCGCAAAATTCCCAGCGTGTATTCTTATTCCTGTTCTACGTGGAACAACCAATTCTGGCAAATACCGTTGGAAATGCTCGCTATATGTTATGTTTATTGTATATTTCCCTTCTGGAATACTTTTTTCAAAATTTTCCAGAGTATTACACAAAAAACCATCATCTGCATATAAATTCCCAAGAATTACATTATCTTTTTTTTCATAAGAAATTCTTTTTAAAGTAAAAAGCATATTTTACCTCAAAAAATCAAACACATATTTTATTATAGCAATCGCAAACGTTATTGTTGCGGTTACTATAATAATTCTGGTTTGTTTTTTTATTTCCTGTATTGGGCATCTATTTTGCGTTTCCTCAACCTTCTTTAATCTAAAAACAAAACTTTCCTCTGGCTTCCCGTTTCCGATTAAAATAATTCTCATATTTTCAATTTTTTTATTTAATGCCGAAAGTTCCTCTAAAATAAACTTTTGACTTGTTTTTAATTCGCCAATCTCTTTTTCAATTTCCATTATAACCCCTTTCTTAATCTTTTCGCAAGGATGCCTGCCGCTCTTAAACTTCTATTCCTGCTATGGATTGCAATTTCAATTGCTCTTGATAAACTAACTCCTTTTCTTGCTGCCAATCTTTTAATCCGCCCTGGTCTTTTAATTGCTTTTTGCAACCATTTTTTTGCCATAATTTATTCCTCCTTTCCGAATAGTTCTGGTTGTCCTATTTCCTTTGTATTAAATAAAAAATATCTCCAATCATCCTCATTATACCAGCGTGTTAATCTTTTTAATTGAGTCGCCATAGGCATCATTTTGCTTATTATATCCAAACTTGCACTTCTTGGATTATCCCCAACAAATATTTTTTGGAAATCATTAAGCACATCAAACAATGGGTTATCGCCTATATAATAATCAAAATTCCTATTTGCAAGCACAGATGAAAAGTGAGTCCCAAGTATAGAATTAAGAGCCATCGCAAGTAAATAAGTTGCTGTCATCCACCGCAATGTTCCAACTCTTTCAAGATTATTCATATTATTAAACGTCTTTTTAAACCCTTCCAAATCACCTTGCCCCAATTGTTTCAATGCTTTTGACATTATATTCTTATATGCTGGCATTTGTTTATAAAATGTATGTAAATCTTTCAAAACCAATCTTGCTTGATTATATGCAAATGTTCCAAGATGGAATACAACCTTTCCAATATCAGTTCTTAATATCTGCGGTTGATATAATGCCGAAGTTCTAAAATTATATGTATCTGAAAATTCTTTTGCAAGATAATCAATCATTTTCTTTTCCAGTCCCATTGCCTTAAATCTATCTTTATTCATTTCCTTATAAAACTCAAAAGTCCCAATTCTATTTATCATTTCAGTTATGCTCATATTTGACAATATAATTCGCCCAACATCTAATTTCCCGAAATCCACCACCCCTTCTGTTCCCAATCTTGTTATTTCATCTAAAACGCCAGCCCTTGCATATTTAAGCCGTTCTTTTGGGTCTAACAATGCTTTTATAACTTTTGCATATGCTGTTCCAAAAGCACGTATTGTATCTAATGTCGGTATGAGCCCAAGTTTAAATTTCCCTTCTTTTGCAATAGCAAACATTGGCTGGGTTAAATTTATAATTCCAGCCCTTACGGAACCACCGAGCACAGCAAGATAATTAAGATATTTCATTTCGTTTATAATTTTTTGAGCCATCTTTTTAGGCAATATTCTTTCCGCTGGTATTCCTTCAACATCACTTATAACCTTTTGGGAAACTGGGTCAAAAACATCCCCTTTTACAAACATCATTCCACCGCTTTTATATACTTCTGGATTTCTTATCCCCATTTCCCTTGCATAGTGTTTTATCATCAATTCAGAAAAAACTGGTATTGTCCCAGTTGTTATTAAATGTTTAAGTCCAATATCCAATTTTGTTTCTCTCCCCATAAGGTCAATAAACATATTTTCAAGATAAGCCCTAACCTCACTATTTTTTGTCCCTCTTATTGCTTCTTCCAGAGCATTAAAAATTCTTGCTGATGTCCCATATTTTAAAGCCCTAAAACTTTCCTGCACATAATTCTGAACTGTTTCAATTGGATTTCCAGCCGAATAACCAAAAGAGTTTGAAACTCTTTTAATAACAGATGGGTCTAACGTTTTCAATTCGCCCAACGCAACAACTTCTATTGATTTTTGCATCTTATCAAACTGATTTATTCTATTTAAAATTTCCCTTCTTTTATCATCCTTAATAAAGTTTATTCTGCTTATAAAACTTTTGAATGCTTCTTTATCAAGTGGGCTCGGGATAAATTCTTTTCCACCAAAATAACTTTTAATCTCTCTTGCCAATAAAATAGCCACTGTTGTCGGGTCTAAATTTTCAATGTTTTTCATTTCAGAAAATGCTTCTTTTAATATATTATCCATATAAAAATTAAACATATCATTTTTCCAATCAAGCCCTGCTTCTATTCTATATTTGATATATTTCGGGATTTCATCTACGGCAAGAATATATTTCATTGTTTCAGGCGTATCAACTTCATTTATCTTTCCCCCAGCCCTTCTAATTTCATCTATCATAATTTTCCCATAATATTCTGGGATGCCTTCTTTTGAATTTATTTTATTTTTCTCTATTGCTTTATTTATTGCATCTATTAACGTGTTTGTAAACTCTGCTGGAGTTTCAAGGGAAGTTTTAAGAGTATTAACTGCTTTAACAAAATTTTCTTTTGAAACACGCAATTTCTTTGACGCTTCCGAGATAAGGTCTGGGGTTAATTCTTCCACGACATAGTTTATATACAAATTATATAACTTACGCCCTTCTGCCAAACTTTCCCAGAATTTATTAGTCCAATCTGTTTTCAATAATAAATCAACTTTTTGATACATATTCAATACATCGTGATGTATATATCTATCCAATGTGGCAAAATCTGGATAAATCTTTTTGATTTCCCCCCAACGTTTCATTATCATAGATAATTTACTTGCAATATCTTTTTCTAATTTTGTTGCATCTTTTACCGCTTCTGGGTTTTCTAAAAGGTCTGTTATATTTTTTGGATTTACCTTTTTCTCTTTTATCCCTTTATTTACTATATTCCCTAATTTTTTTAAATATCTCAAATCCGTCTCAACCATTGATTTAAAATGCAATGTTGCTGCATCTTGCAATTTTGGTATAATATCAAGTCCTAAATCTGTTAAAACCTCTGCCTGTGTTTGCCCTAACTTTTTTAAAAATGTTATTGGAGTTGATGCAATACGAACAATTGCATCATACATACTACTTTCAATGCTGTCGCCCCCACGCCCTTCAATCGGGCTACGATTTTTAGGCATTTCATAAATTTTTTTTGTAAGTTCCATAAAATCTTTCTTTTTTGCCAAGTCATATTCTTTATAATTAAAATTAACTTTTAATTTATTCTTTATTTCCTCTTTTTGTTTATCTTTAAAAGAAGCCATTTCTTTATTTACATTTTCTTCAAGGGCATTCCAGAAATTGTTAAATGCTTGTCTTATATCGCTATCCGCATTCATTATATTAAATTCTTTAACAAAATTTTCAATATTATTCTTAAAAATCTCGCTACGTATTATTTTTGGATATTCCCCTAAATCAGAGTCATTTTTTATTATTTTTTCATATATTTGGTTTAATACATTATATACCCCTTTCGGATATTTATCTATACCCACTTTTACAAAATCCCCTATTGGCAATTTATATTCTATTCCAAGTCGTAAAATTTCTTTTAATTCATCTTTTGTTATTTCATTATTTTTTATTTTTTCAGCCAGTTTTTCCATTGTTTCGGCATCAAATTCATATAATTTCCCTTTACCTTCAACGAATTTATTTATATCATCCATAATACTTGTTAATATTTCAGGGGCATTTTCTTTATTTAATTTCGCCTCTTTTACTTTATCAACTATATAATTTTCTATTAACGCTTTTGTTTTATTTGAAAATTTTGAAAACTTATTATATTTGGCTTTTAATATTTCCGTTATTTCAGAGACAATATCTTTATAGACATCTCTTACAGCCAATCCAACTGTTGGTGGTGGTTCTTTTTCTAATGCTTTTTTTTCCGCCTCTTCATATATTCCTTTTGCTTCTTTTGTATCTTTTGTTAATCTATCAACTGCATTTAATTTTGTTTTTTCCGCCTCACTTTCAAAATTTCGTATAACCTCCCCAGCATTTTTCGGGTCTAATATTGCTTCAACAATTTCATTTTCTGATTTTTTCATTAAATCAATAAAATCCACAAAATTCCTTTTTGGGTCTTCTTTATATATATCAGCAACCTTTTCAATATTTTTTTGCAAGGCATCTATTGATTTTTTATAATAATCTTCAATATTTGTATTACTAAATGCATTACCAAACATATCTCGCCCTATTTCATCCAACTTTTCCCCAGCAATAAATTTTATTCTTTCTGTTAAATTCTCAATGGTTGGTTGAGATGGGTTAAAAATATAATCCATTTCTTTGTTAATCTTTTTAAAATCTTGTCCAAAATTTTCCAATTCTATATGAGATTTAAAATCATCCATTGCATTTAATTCTTTTAATTTATCGCTATGCTTTTCTAAAATCTCATTTAATTTTTCCAATGTATTTTTATCTTTTGTAAAATCTATAACATTTTCAATCTTTTTATAAAAATTATATAATGGTGGGTTTTTAATTATTGTTTCCCCAGTTTCTACATTTTTTACCACAGTTTCCCCTATTAAATTATTTATTTTTTCTTGTATATTATTTCTTAATCCATCCATTGTATTTGTAAATTCTGGGGTAAACTCTTCTGGCTTTACTACTTGGTCATCTGCATTTATTATATTATCTATTTTCTGTTCAGGAGTATCTCTTACAACTTCCCCTTTAATTCTATTAAACTTCCCAAATTTTTTTAACACTGATATTGGGTAATAAAAACTTAACATAGCCCCGAGTGGGTCTGTTGCCGCCTCAAACAATATATCTTTATATTTCCCTTCTGATGCATTTGCTATTGAATTTATTGAAAAATTTGCTGCCATACTAACTCCCATAGTATGCAATCCCAATTCAGATGCTCTTTTAATTGTTTCTGGTAAAGCCCCAATTTTATTAAGTCCCCCTGCTCCAATTAGGGCTGTTGGCACTAAATTTTGCAACCAAGATAAAAACTTATTCCCAGCAATAGGGGATAAAGCATTTATTTTAAGCAATATATCATTCTTTTTTATAGGGTCATCAGTATTTACATATTCCTGCATAAGCCCTTCAAGTTGAGCATAATTTTTTTCTTGTGGAATATTTGGGTCAAATACGCCCAACGCCATATCTTTAACCCCACTCCATATAGAATAGCCAGCCGTTCCAAGCCATTTCCCAACAGTTTTTAAATTTAATCCAATATCATCAGGGCTTTGTAAAACCCAATCTGGCGGTTTATCACCTAACTGCATTGCTTCATTTATTCTTTGCTGTATAACTGGGTTAGCCATATACATCCCAAGAGCAAGTTTTTCTGCTGTTTGTGGTTGTTCTGGGATGCCAATCATATTACTTTTTATCATTTCCTCATAGTTTATTCTTCTTAAATTTTCTATATCTCTTGGATATATATATACTGGCATTTTTATCCTCTCGTCTTATGGGCGTTGCAACTGTTGAGGGCGTGGGGCTTGATAGGTATTTATAGTATTTGGTTCGGTCATTGTTTGGGTTGGTGTTGGCGTTGATGTTGCCTGTGTCATTTGCCCCTGCTGTCCCTGATTTTTATTATAATTATTTATAAGGGAAACAATGTTAAATAGCCCTTCTCCGCCACGAAGCCCTAAATCTATTAAACTTTGTAAACCAAGTAAATCAAGAGCGGTCGCCCCAGCCTTTTGTATGCCATTACTTGATATGGGTAATTGGTTAATAGCATTTTGGATATTTTCAATTTTTATATTTTTTGCCTTACTATATATATCCTGTGCCGCCAAATTATAATCTGGCTTATATTTATTTTTGTCTAAATCTATCGCCTCTTTAACTGCTTGCAAATTCCCCATTAAATCTATAAATTTATTCCATTTAGTTGGGTCTTTTTTATCTACATAATATCCCAATGCTCGCCATTGCAAATTAGCATCTAAATTATCCATATTCTCTTTTAATTTATTTGCTTCATCTATATACCCATTCTTTAATGCTTCGTAATATTTGTCTATCAAAATTGAATACGCATTTGATATCGTTCTTAAATCTTGGTCGCCTTGCGTTCTTATTGTTTTAAAAGCATCTCTTAAATTTTGTTCTTTTACAACATAATCCCCATTTTTGTCTTTGATATATATTTTATTAAGTTGTTCTTGTTTGCTTTTAGCAATTGCATCTGCGACTTCTTTTACAGAAACACCCTCTTCCTTCCCACCGTATATTGCTTTAAGTTTTAGAAGTAGGTCTTCGTTTTCCTGTTTTGCCCTTAATAATTGCGGATATGTTGTCCCAAACATAGCATATGCTATGCCCATTGGGATTTTATCAATCTTGTCTAATTTATCCATTGCATACTTTTTTAAAATCTTGGCTGTTTCCTCATCCCCTACCACTTCTGTTAAAGCCGATAAAGGCGAAAATACGCCAAGTTGCCCAACAATTTGTTCGGCTTGTCTCCGCCTTTCTAATAAATTATTTATTGCAAAAGCTGGGTCAACTGGGATAGATTGCCCAAATATTTCTGATATGCCAGCAATTGTTCTGCTTGCCCCTTCTGGGTTTATTGTTCCCATTGCTTATCACCTCTCCCCAAATATATAATTAAACATTTGGCTACCAGAATTCCCGAGCATCCCTTGTGCTAATTTATATGATAAGCCATATATTGGGGTCATAAATAATGGAGAAGCGAATTTTATAGCCGTATTAAGTAAAGCCCAATTTTTTGCTTCTTCTTCCTGCCTTTTCGCTTCTTGCAACGCCAAACTTTCTTGCATTGCTGGGAGATACGTTTGAGCATATAAATTGCTAATTCCTCTGTTTACTGCTTCATTTACTCCTATCAATGATGTTGGTAAAAGTCCAGATGATAACATCCCCCTTCTTGCAAGTTGTCCATATATCTGTTGTTGCATTTCCTGTCCCTGTCTCTGTATATCACTCATTCCTTGCTGGAACATTGGGGCATACATAGATGCAACTCTTGGGTCTAAATTTCCTGTATTAAAATCTGCCATTTTAAACCTCCTCTGTTAAATTTGCATAATACCATTTTCCGTTTATTTTATAATAAACTCTCATTTGCCCGTTTTTATTTACGAATTTTTGGTCACCATCTTTTCCATACGAATTTGATAAAGAACCAGTGGTTGTTATATTTTCTTTTCTTTTTATTCTTTCAATTCCTTGTATCTTATCTTTAATAGCATTTATATCTCTATTATCAATTATATCATTTTTTTTACTATTTTCAAGTGTCATTTTTTGCGTTCCCAATGTTTTTTATATTTATTCATTGTTGCATAAAAAACTTGCTTTCCCTTTTTTTGTCCATAAAATTTCTGCATTGCTTTTAAAACTTTCTTGCCAGTTTTTGTTAAAGGCATTTATTCCCTCCTGTCATTTATATTTGTAATGCTAATAGCGGGTTTGCGACTATCTTCTACTGGCATTTGAGCATAATCTTTTGTTTCAATATATAGCCCTACATTTTTGATTGTATAATTAAAGATTTGAAAATAATTTTGCGATAAACCAGAAAAAATAAATTTTAATGCTATTTTATCCCCATATCCAATTATTTTTTTATGCGTTGTATAATAATCCTCATCCTCTTTATAAAATAATACAAAATCCCCTGGGTTTTGATAGAATAATGGCTCTGTAAAATAATGCAATTGTCCACATCTTAATCCTTTAAAATCATCTCTCTTTATATAAACGCCACTTAAATAATCATAATTTAAATATGTCCCTGCATATTTTTTGTCGGTATAAACTTCAATATGATATAAATTGTCCCGACCACTCCGACTATATGCATTATAAACAAACTTCAAATCAAATAGAATATATTTAAACCATTTTAAAATCCCGAATAAATTAAAATCAAAACTTTTAGTGGAATAATAAAATGGTTTTTTTGAGTTTACATATTCCCAATCCGTTAAATTATATTTTTCATATATACTTAATTCATCAAATTCAAAAATTTTTTGATTTTTAACAAAATTTATTTGATTTCCAAAATCAAAAAACCAAGTGACTAAAACATCCCATCTACTCCATCTTGGGAAACCATTATATTCATCAAGAACAAAAACAACGTTGTTATAATTTGAATTTATATTCATTTTATCTACTGCCATTGAAATATAATATTTCCCATCTTTTACAATAGAAGTTATATTTTCATAAACTGGGGGTAATTTTATCATAGAATAATAATATTTTATAATAAGCGTATTAAATATATCTATCTCATAAGAGCCATCGCCCGAACTATATGCATCTCTTACTTTAATCTGTATATAAACATCTTCTGTTCCATCCCCACCAGCCCCCTCATTTATTATTCCCCCATTTTGTATTTCAATATAATCGCTCCAACCACCATTTCCTATTTTAACTTTATAATAAAATTTTATTTCACTGCCAGTTATATTTTTAGTATAATCGCACAATAATGTGCCAAATCTTGTTACCTTTCCAAGATTTATTTCTTTTGTTTCGTAAATTGCTATATTATCGGATGCATTTGCTATTACCCATCCAAAATTATTTATAAAAAAATATTGATGAGCCAAATAATAACCATCCCCATCAAGCGACTGTATTCTTACTGCAACAATAATATTCCCAAATGGGTTACAAAAAAATGGGTCTGTTTCAATTGTTGTCGTGCCAGCATCCCCAATATATATTGTATCATAACCTTTAAGCCACTTTTTTCTATAAACCCTTACTCTCAATTTAATTCGCCTGTATTTTAAATCATTTGGTTCCCATATCCCATTTTTAGTTGTTGGATAGCCATTGTCATAATAATTGTTAATATAAAATGTTTGATTATTTTGAAATGTATAGCCAATAATATTCCCAGAAATAAAAACTCCGACATTCCCAGAACATTTTATTTCTCCAATTTGATTATCATTATTTCCATCTACAATTTCAATGGCAACTTTATCTATAAAAGTTTTCCAACTGTTAGGTGTATATTGAGTATTACCTCGTGCCGCATTACTATGAATCTCCCATTCTACCCCCCTATTCCCAATATCATTATCAGAAGACCAGTTATCATTTTTTGACATATAATCCCAATTGCTTGTAAAAGCACCATTTTTGCAAATTTGTCCACTACTACCTTGTATTTTTATCATACTCCCAATGGGATAACTTATTTCACCATTCAAATCACTGTTTTTTGTTTTATAAACAAAATCATTGCTGGCATATTTCATATTTTCCCAACTATCATCCCCGTTTATTCCAATTCTCAATGTTTTTTCAATGAAAGCATTTATTTGTCCTATTGAATTTTTAATGCCATATAATATATTATCCCCAACTGGATATATATTTGTCCCATCAATTTCATAAAAATTGCTATCTGTGGCTAAAAAAATTATTTTCCCATTAAACTCCCTTATGCTTTCGTGGGAGCCAAACCCAATTTCCTTTGTTAAATTTGTTAAATAAAAGTCCTGTTCATCCCAACCAGAAAAAACGTAAATTGCCTTTTCTGTCCCTATATATAATTTATTTTGTAAAGATATTGCCCCTGTTATTCTTTGGCTTATGCTTTGGTCTAAATAAAACACATTTGTCACGCCAGTTATAGGGTGTGTAAATTCTGTTTCATCGTCTAATCTTGAATAATATACTGCTAATGGATTTGCATATGTTGATACCATAAACAATCTGTTATTATGAACTATTGGGTAAATCCCTTTTGGGATATCAGTTTCTTCTGCGTATGTATTATTTTCAACATCATAAGACCATACATTATCAATCCCATTTGTCCCATATATTTTCCCGTTTATAAAAGCAAATCGTGTTATAACAGAATTTTGATTAGCGTGCCCATCATTTATTTTAGTCCAATTTACTAAATCAGAGGATAAATAATGATATTCATAATCGGATAATACTACATAACTTGCCCCGCTTGTATTCACAAATGTATAGCCATATTTAGGAGTAAAAGTTAAATCTGATTTTTTTATAGTTCCTTTACGTGGAAGGATTATATTTTCTTTTGTAAAATCTATATTCCATAAATCTGGGCTTTCATTATCTCTTACTAAATTGGGGTCTGGGGAAAGATGTAATCCGCCCGTAAATATACCTTTTTCCCCAGACGCCAAATTTATTATATTTTGTTTTAATAATGGTGCGGACAATCAATATCAACCTTCTTTTTTGCTATTTTTTTTGATTTCTTTTTCTGCATCTTTCTTTTCTTCTTTTACAACAACTGGTTTTACATATGGCTTTGATATTGCAATCTTATAATTAGCCCCTTGCAATTCTATAACATCTCCATTTTTCCCTTCTGCCACCACTTTACCATTTACAACAATTTTCTTTGTCTCATCTTTTCCACATACAATCTGGACTTTTGGCATATTTGTTGCCTCCTTTCATATAAATTTTATATCTTCTTTGTTTATAGAGTCCAAGTCGTCAATTGCTTCAAGCATATCTTGTTTATAATCCTGATACAACTCATCCCTATCTATTCTTTTTAAAATAAAAATAACCCTGTCTATTATTAAACTTTGCATTTCTGGTTCAATATATGTATCTAAATCAGTATCCGTATTAAAAATTGACTCATCCAAATTATCCCATTTTACATAAATTATATTCAAATAATAATTTGTTGATGGTGTAAAATTCAATTTTAAAACTTTTACAAAATCGTTTTGAGAATTATTTATTTGCTGTTTATCTATCCAATAGCCATATTTAACAACATTTACATCTTTCATATCAATTTTTTCAAGTTTTATAAAACCCTCATTTATCTGATTTGTTGTTGTTAATTCATTTTGTCCATAATAAACATTTATTATTTTATAAGTATTTCCCAATGCTGATAAATCATAATATAAATCGCCAGTGCATTGTATTGTATAAATTCTTTTCCCAGCATCAGTTCTTTTTTCAATATATTCCAAAGCCCCTTTTATTTCATCAACTATATCAGTATCTGAAAATATTGGATTATAATTTAATGCCTTTTTTATTCTATTTAACATATCATAACTTGTCATTTTTATTCCCTTTCCAATTCTCTTTTTATCAATTCATTGTATGCTTCCGCTGACATCGGCTCTATTTTTGCATTTATTTTCCCTACATTTTTTTTATAAAAATCTTTAAAATCTTTTAACACTGCCTGTTTAAATGCTTCTTTATTTGCAATTTTTCTTTCTTCATTGCTATTTATGGCTTGTTTCATTTCATATTTCAGATGTTCTATTGCCATAATATCCTCCTAAAACCCCCTCCCCACTGGGGTTTTACCCCCAGTGGGTTATGGGTTAAAATTTATTCTTGTATATCAGTTATTTTTCCGTGAGCATTACGTTTCGTTGTTACTAACTGGCAGTCAACCCTTAACAATGCCTTGTATAATTCAACTTCGCCAGTTTCAAAGACAGGTATTAAAATACCATCTTTCCCGAGAGGGATAAATCTGGTTGCGTTGAACATACCATTTTCAGAGCCGACTAACTGACGTATTTCAAGATATTTTGAGTTAACAAAGAATATCTTCCCTTTTGGGGCAAGATAATCAACAAAGATTTCTTTATTGCCCCATTTTACCCCTTCAAATCCGCCATTCAGCATAGTAACATTAACAATCATTCTCTGGTCTTCAAGCAATGCCGCCATTTCATAGAAGACATTTTCGTTTGTTATAATCATATCAAATCCGCCACTACGTCTTCCATAAATCAGCATTTTATCAAGCATTTCCTTGTCTAATGCTCTTGCCACTCCGCCATTTTCATTAACCTTTGCTCTCCATAAATACCAATCAGATGCTCTTACCCCCTGCAATTCATCTAATTCTGTGCCATCATCAGCAATCCCATTTAAGCCCATTATTGTGTTATTGTATTCATACTGATTGGTTATATATTCACCACCACTTGGTAATGACCCAACTATCGGCGTTGTATCTATTGTAATCTGGCTATTTTCTGGGTCAACTGCGGTGATAACATATCTACCAACCAATGCCCCAGTTGTGCTATCTCTTGCATCTATATACTGGTTTATATCAAACCACAGCATATTTGGTGTATCAAGAGTAATAACCCCTGCGGCATAGGATGAAACTGTTCCAAGAACGCCATCCCCTTTTCCAAACAAAGATATATTGATATTCTTTTCAAGAGTATCAATAACGGATTGCGTTTCGCCTACCAATGCTCCCATAAACGCTAATTCCTCATCCTGTGGAGCATAACCAATAGCATCGCCATCAATTTCCAAGAAAGCATATGCTTTCTTTAAACTGGCTGTGCTAACCACGTGTTTTGTTCTCCCAGATTTTGGGATAACATCTGACTGTGCTACACCATTGTTTCCACCCATTCTTAACCTTACTTCTACTTCCCTTCCAGTTTCCTTAATACCTACATTGCTTGCCTTTAATCTGTTTAAAGTATACACATCTGTCCACATCTGGTTGTTTATTCCGCCAACCAACTGTGTTTTTAAATATTCATTCACTACTGTTAAATCTACTGCCATTGTTAATTACCTCCTTTAATTTTTTCTTTAAAGTTAGAAAAATCCTTAATTATAGAGTTATAATCAATTTTTAAATCATTTCTTGTTTCAGAGACATTTGCAACTTTTGAAATTTGAGATTTCCCCAGAGGGGTTTTCTCTTTTTTCTTTTGCTCAATATATTCGCTTAATTCTTTCTTTTTCTGTTCTTCTTTTGCCTTATATATATTTTCAACAACAACATCAACCGTATCTAATGTAATTTGCTCCCCTTTGTCAGCCAATGCCTTTAATTCCTTCTCTACTTCATCCTTTTTAATCTCAATTCCTTTCGTATATTTAAATAAGGACAAAGTATTTGAAATTTTGGCATCCAAAAGCATTCTTGCGTGCTGTAATTCTTTTTCATCCAAATTAACATTAGCATTTGCGTTTTCGGTTGTATTTGTTGTTGCGTTTGCATTTGTTTTTTCCGCTCCTTTTTCTTCTGCCTTTTTTTGGGCTTCGGAACCTTGTGGGGTTTTTGAAGCGGTATTATTCCCAGTATTTTCTTTGGCTTTATTTTTTAATGTCTTTACAATCTCTTTAACTTCTTTAAAAGAAACAATATCATCACCTATTTTAAACTTCTCATTTTCACCGAAGTATTCTTCTGGATATATAATTTCATCTAAACTCTGCTCTTGCGACTGCGTCTGTTCCTGTTGCTGTGCTTTTTCATCTATATTTTTTGTTTCATTTTTTTTGTCTTCCATTGTTTCACCTCTTGAAACTTTTTTTTAAATTATATCAAATTTTATTTGTTTTGTCAAGTTATTTCGTAAGTATATGCTTAAATGTCTCAAAGTCATTTTTAACCTCATCCAATGTTATAAACTCTTTTTTTTCAATTTTTTCATCAATTTCTTTTCTATCGTTTTTCAATATATTTTTCAAATCCTCATCAGACAAAATTTCGTTTATAATTATACTATCTCCAGTTTTGTCTAATGAAACAAAGTATTTCCCATCTGCTTTCTTTTTAAGTTTTTCAAAGAGTTGCACCTTCCTCACCTCCTCCCTCTTGTGTTCCGCCTGACGGAACAGATTGTTTCGCTATTTCATTTAAAATTCTTTGTTTAATTAAATCCATAGCCGTTCCACCACCCATACTTGCCTGTTGCATTGCCATCTGCTGTTGAGCCAATGCTTGTTGCTGTTCTTCTTGATATTGAGCCATAAGCAACTGCACTATATCTTGTGGCATATTTTTTAAATCAAGTATAATGCCAGCAATCATTTTATTTTTATTAAGCAATTCGCCTATTGCACTCCAATGCATATCTATATGTGCCCAGAAAATTTCTCTTAACTTTTGCAATCTATTTTTTTCAGTTGTTGGCATATCTGGGGTTATAAAAAAATCACCGCTTCTTAAATCATTTATATGTTCCTGTATATGTATTAAATGATTTTCATATAAATCAACTGCTGGGATTTTATTTTCCCTTATCAATTGATTTTCTTTATTTGCCCGCATAATATCATATCTCTGCAACCCATACACCCCCTCTAACTCCCCAAATTCCAACAATCTTAATCCAGTCCATTTATCAATATAGCCCATCGCAATCATCCTGTCTATTTGCTGTTGCCTTATTGTTCTATTAGCCGAAAGTCCATACATACTTGTTAATTTTATTTCAACTTCTTTCAAATCCTTCCCAATAAATTCCCCATACACATAATTTCTATTTCCAAAATAACTTATAATTTCTTTATTATCTTTTTTATTTCTTATGAAATCAAGATATAAATTTAACAGTTTTGCAATCCCATCATAAAAAGATATTATTAACTCTGAATTCATTGTATCATCTTGGTCTTTTAAAAACTGATATGACATTGCTGGGGCTCTGCTTCCTATTGGTCTTGCAAAACTAACATCGTGCAATCCAGATATATCCTTTATCTCATTATCCAGATAACTTAAATTTAAGAAGAAGTATTGAGAAAACTCCCCTGGGTTTAAAAACGCTGGCGGGGCGGCACTACGCAAATTCGCCCTAACAACTGAAACCCTTTCACTGCCAAATTTTTCTTCCTGAATTTTTGCATTTTTATCCAAAATAAGCAATGGTTTGGCAATCTTTTTGCTATGTTCATTTAATTGCCAACGCCTTGCATTATATTCTTTTAATTGTGGTCTTAAATAAGATATTAAACTATTTGAATAAAATTCGCCCAATTCTAACTGTTTAACAAAAATATATGGCAATTTACCATTTGGTGTTGGATTTTCACCTTCATCCAAAATCTCTTTTTCAGTGCATTGTATAAAATATCCATTTTCATTATCTTCCCTTGCAATTTCGTAATACTCATAAATAGCGACATATTCGCCATTTACTTTCTCGCAAGTATTATAATCATAAAACCCGCTCATTGTTTTAACTGTATCAAATTTTCTATTAAATATCTTTTCCGCCTCGCTTTTCTGCAATAAAATTCTTTGTATTGTAAAAGCACTCTTTTCCAGATAATTATTCGTATCATCTGCAACAAAATCAAATATCGGCACAACAACAATTTCAATATCTGTTTCTGGGATAATTTCTGTCTTATTATCAATAACGATATATTTTTTCAATGCATTATTAAATATTTTAAAAACCAAATTTCCAGTTGTTATATAGTGTATTCTTGCTTCTCTTATTACATTATCTTTCATCTTTTCGTATTTATCATTAGCCAATGCTTCCTGCACTCTCAAATCAAAACTTGGTATTTTATCATATTTAGAAGTATCAACAGAAAACATTGGTCGGTTTGCCATAAGTTGTGAATTTAAAGCCCTAACAATTGGGAAAATTCTATTTGTCCTCATTTCATTCATTTTTTCAAGTTTTTCTATGTTTATTTCAATTATAGACCCAACATCATTTAACATATAAATTTTATTATTCTTCTTATACGATGCATAATTTATAAACCAATCTTTTTCTAAATCGGCTCTATTCCTCTTTGCCGCTTTAAAATAATCTATAATCTTTTTAACTTTTGCGTTGCTATCTTTTTCTTTGTATAGATACATTTTTGCTCCTATAATAACTAAAAATTTCAAATGGATGTAATTGCAATGTCGGATTTGGCGTAAATGTATAAGTTGGTGTTGGTGTTATAGTTGGCGTATTTGTAATTGTAAAAGTTGGTGTATTTGTTGCTGTATCAGTTGCTGTAAATGTATTTGTTGGAGTATTTGTATATGTTGCTGTATTTGTAAAAGTCATTGTATTTGTTCCAGTATTTGTTGAGGTGTTCGTAATAGTAAATGTTGGTGTGACTGTAAATGTATTTGTTATTGTTGGGGTATTTGTTGGAAGAGAAGGGAAGCCCCCGTTATAAATTTCATCTGAAACACCAGCATAATCAAACCAACCATAATTCCCTTGTGCCCCGACACCATTCCCATTAAAATATAGAAATCCCAAATCACTTCCAGTAAACAAACTATTAGAATTATTTAATGTCCCTTTTAATTCACCATTTACATATAATTTATATTGTGTCCCAGTAAATTCTATTTGATATCTCACCCATTGTCCGTATGTTGCTGTTCCAACGCAAGAAAGAGTATTTATAAAATTCCACCACGCCAATCCATCATTTCCGCATCCGCTATTTCCAGTATAAATTTGTATTTGCATCCAATATGTCCCTGTTTTTTTAAATATAGCATCGGCATCAAATTGCCCAGCCCCTTCCCTGTCATAATTAAAACTATGAGCAAAAATTGTAAATCGTGATTTTGTTGACATTAAAACATTTAGGTCTGGGTCAACTAATAACTGGCAATTATTTCCTAAACTTGAATTATCTCCACCTTTTCTTGCATAAAAACTATAATTGCCAGAAAAAGTAATTGTATTAGAATAAAAATCTGATGTTGGATTAAATTGCCTATATAAATTATATTGAGATGATACAGAATTATTTGTATTTTGTTCCAAATCATATAAAGCAATTATTCCGCAAAAGATATTTATTGAAAAGAAAATAAAAAATAAAAACAAAATAAATTTTTTCATTATTGTGCCTCTTTCACAGGGAAGCCAAGTTCTTTTGCTTTTGCTTTTGCCATCGCCGTATTTGTAAATGTTTCAACAATACAACTCAAATTATTTGAAAAATCATTTTTCTCCGTAAAATTATTTACATCATTTATTACAGTATAATTTTTAAATTTATTCAAAAATGCATTTTTTTGTATATCATCTTTAAATTGCAAAATAATTATACATTGTTTTTTATTTTTTGAATATTCTATGCTTGTTGCTATGCAACTTGTATAAATTTCCTCATCAACTTTTGGGACTAAAATCCCATTTATATTTACAGTATTTACTTTAATTGCAATCGTTGTTTCAGCAATTATTAAATTCAAAACAGCAAATATAAATATAATCCCAAAAACAATTTTTTTCATAATCGCCTCTTTTTATTTAATAACTTCAAATCTAACAATTACAGTTGCCGCTGCACTTGAATATAATGCAAGGGTATATTTAACATCCTTTGTCATAATAATGTATTTATTTGGCATTAAATAAACCCCGCCAAAATTTACTATTTTAGATGTTGCTATCAAATGCCCAGTATATGTATTCCCTTGATAATCGCATATTCTCGGATAAATATTATCCATATTAGTTAACCCATATTTTAAATAATTGCAATAATATGGAAAAATATTTGGATTATAAATTCCAGTAATTTCAGTCCCTTCATAAAGATAAATATCAGTTGTCTGGTCAGCAATGATAGATATTGCAACCAGCGTGTCTTTTTTTTCGCAAAAAAGTCCAATTGTTCTATAACCAGCATCTTTTTCAATTCTGTATGTCGCATATACCGTTTCCCCTTTTATCAATTTATCTAAATCATATGGAACAATTTTTTGATATAATGCCGCTTTGTCTTCTGCACTGTATGGTGTTGGCGTTGCTGTTACTGTTGGGGTTTTTGTTATTGTCGGTGTGTTTGTTATTGTTGCTGTATTTGTTATAGTTGGGGTGTTTGTTTTTGTATATGTATTTGTTGCTGTTGCTGTATTTGTTTTAGTTTTAGTTGCGGTTGGCGTTGGCGTATTTGTTTTTGTATTGGTTATAGTCGCTGTCGCTGTCGGCATATATAAATAAATTTCATTAGTATCATTTACAAGCATTGGACTATTAGTCCCGCAAAATTGAGAATTAAAATATATATAATTCCCAGAACTAAAAATTTTAACATTATTGTTTGGCAATAATGCTTTATTTGTTGTATAAATTATTTTTATTTTTCCAGTATAACGGGTTAATGAACTTATCCCAATATCTAATTTATATGCTCCACGTTGGCTTTTAGTAATTGAAGAAATTGTTCCGTTAATTGCAGTTACAGTAACTTTTATAAAATCACTAAAATATGATGAGTCAACACTCATTTCAAGTAAACCGTTATTTATAGACAAATTTGTATTATTTGTAAAAACGAAAGTGAAAGTTTGTTCCCCACTTGTTTTTACAACCTGCAACGGGCTCCCTTCAATTTTTCCTTTTCCGCTGTAATCAGAACACGCCGCATAAGATTTAACCATCGCAAATAAAAAGAACAATAAAATTAAACTAAATAATTTCTTCATAATTTTCCTCCTTTTCAATTGTATCAATAGTTTTTATTTCATTCCCATTTTTAAGAATTTCATCATCAATTTCTGTTTTTTCTTCTTGAACAACATTTTCTTTCACAACAGAATTTTTATAATCCTCATAAACATCTCTATTAAACGCCAAAAATTTTTCCTCTAATTCCTTTTGCAATCCCAAAAATTTTTCAAGGATTTCTTTTTCTTGTGCTTTGTTTATTTTTATGATTTCAACAAAAATTTTTAAATAAACAAAACTTACTATAATCAAAAGTGAAAGCAAAACAATTATTAAAATGTTTTCCATAAAACTCCTTTCTTTTAAATTTCAATTATATCCTCAATATCTTCATCGTAATCTTCAAGAACATCACCAGAATTATACACCATAGAATTATTTTTTGCAAGTGTTTTTTGCAAATTTTTTTCATCATATTCATTTACAACGCCTTCATCAAACAACTCTATCAATCCCAAAGTTTCATCATAAATGTCAAGAGAATATGCAATTGTATCCATAAGATTGTCCCTATTCCCAAATGGGAAAAAATCAAATTCCTCTTTTAGCAAGTTTTGTATTATATCAGTTTCGCCATAATACTCTGTCTTATGAATTCTACTTTTAGGAAAAACAATTTGTTTGTTTTGCAAATATGGTTTCAACTGTATTATCCTTTGGCTTTTAATTCTATTATTCGGTGATATACTTCCATCAACATCCACATCATCCGCCCCATAATTTTTTTTCTTTACTTTCAAAAAATTTATCAAATGTTCCTGTGTGCTTGCATTTTCAACATACAATGTTTTAACATTATATTTTTTCATTAACTCAAAAATTTTTTCACACAATTTATTATCATCAATCTTGTCAGAATACATATCAACAACATAAATTTTATTTCCATAAATTCCGAAAATAGAAAAAGCCGTATCATCATTCCACTGATTATTTTTCCCGCTTGCTGGGTCAAGAATTGCAATCTTATCAGTCAATTTATCTAAAATCTCATCATCCTCATATCTTGCATAATAATCAAAATTAAAAATTCTTTGTTTACTTGATTTCGGATAATTCATCCAGTTGCACCAAAAATAATACTCATCAGTTTCTTCAAGATGTTTCAAATACTGAATAGAATATCTTGCTGGGAAAATAGGTTTGCCTTCCCAGATATTATCAATATCTTTATACCCTTCAATTGCCTGTCTTATATAGCACTTAAATCTTCCGCCTTTATCAACATTATCTTTTTCAATAATTTTCCGATATGCATCATCGTGATGATATATATTGCCAAGCACCAAAACTCGCCCGCCGGGGTTCAACAAACTATTTATTGCTTCATTCATTGTATCATATGCTTTTTGTCTTTGCTCAAATGTTTTACTATTTGTCCTGTTAACGATATCATCAAAAATTATATACGTAAAATGTTTACTTGTTAATGCTTCATCAAGCCCACCGATTTCAATTGAATATGTATTTTCCCTCCAATCTTTTTCCGCTTGGGCTATCAACAACGCATCCTTTGTCCACATCCTCTTCCCAACAAAATTCCCAAACCTTCTTATAAACCTTTCATTATTTTCAAACACACCTTTTACAACCATAAGCATATCTCTTGCCTTTTCTTTTGATGATGAATAAATCAAAATTTTTTCAAATGGATTTTTCACCAGCGTATAAATTATATTACTAACATTTCCCAAACTTGTTTTAAAATGTCCTCTTGGCAAAAACGCCAACTTATAAAAATAATCCCTGCTTTCAATAAAATCACAAAATGGTCTATGGAGTGGTTCGTATAAATCACGATAGCCAAGAAAATATGCAAAATCATATAAACTCTTATCTGCATTCAATTCTATTTTTAATTCCAGCAACTTGTTATATTCTTTTTGTAATTTATTTATTTCATCAATAATTTGTTTATTTGATTTTCTACTCAATTTCAATCCCTCTTTCTTTTGCCATTTCCTTTAACTTTGCTAATTTCTTTTCAATATCAACAGATTTTTTCTCAACTTCTTCTAACGCCTTCGCCCGAATATCGCTCGTTGCAATTGCTATATTCTGCGTTGATTGTCCTTCTAACAATCTCATCTTATCAAACAACATTGCAAACAATTGCATATTATCTCTCAATGACCCCTTTGCAATTTTTTCTTTTGTCAACCCCAACTCCGCAACATCATTCAACTTTGTCTTAATAATACTTGCAACTGGTGAACCAACCCCATATAACAAATGCCCCAAATTTTCTTTAATCTTAAAAACCATTCTCTTTATCGTTGATATTGTCCCTGGGTTTGCTTCCTTCCCAGTTCGGTCGCAAACAAACTTATACAATTCCCCACCTTTCAACCCCATCTTGCACGCACGATACACCTCAATGTAATCTGTAAACTTATTCTTATCACCAGCAATTCTCTTTAAACCTTCTACCTCTTCCATACTCAACTTTATGCTATTCTCTATCTGTCCTGCTATTCCATTGTTTTCTTTTTCTTCCATTCAAACCTCCATTCTCTTTTTTTTACAATTATACACAACAAACTTAATTTTGTCAACAAAAATCTCCTTCCCCCTACAACCCCCTTTGCATAACACTATCACTTCTTAAATAATCTATAACTATATAAACACTATTTATATTTTATTTATTTTTTTTTATAAATATATATAATCTTGTTGTTGTTGTGCTGTGGATAATGTGCATAACTAATAAACACATTGTAAACACAATGTTCGCACAATGTGTTGTATGTGGATAACTTTGTTGATATCTTGTTCATAACCAACCCCACAAACAATAAAACAAAAATCAATGTGGATAACCTGTGGATAACTTCCGGGATGGCTAAAATACATAAAAATCTTGCTTTGTGGATAACTTGTGGATATCTAATTTTTCGCCTTATTTTATTACCATTTCTTAAAAGCCCAAAAATCCGTGTTCGCACATTGTTCGCACAATGTATGAATACTGTTCGCACAATGTTCACGCCAGATAAGATAAGAATAGAATAGATAAGATAAGAATAGATAAGAATAGATATATATATTCGTCAACTTACGTTGACGCCAAACGCTGACTTTTTATTTCCTTTAACCTAAAAACCTTAATTCTTTAAAAACCTCATTTTTAGCCATTTTAACGCTTTATTCCTTCCACCCCGCTATCTTACCCCTTCCAGCAAAAAATATTTCAACCATTGCCCTAAAAACCGCTAAATCCCCCCATCCCTATAACCTCTTCTCAACCTCACATCCCAATTTTTCACTTTCTTTGGCGACTGAAAGAGTGTGCATTAAGGGGGGCAGGGGGCGGGGGAGGGGCTCGGGCTAAATTTTAAAAAAGCAAGCAATTGCAGTAATAAAAAAGCATTGTAAACATTGACTAAAAATGAAAGTTTACATAACTTTGATTATACGAAGTTGGATGTTGGACTTGAAACGCTGGACTGGTAAGACAAACGTGCGAGAAAAGTTTCACGATGCGAAACACGAAAGTGAGCATATAAAACAATAACGGCAGGCAAAACAAAATAGCAGGCAGTAGGTAAGCGGCAGGCAATAAACAAACGCAGGCAAGCAAGCAGGCAAGCAAGAGCAATAGGCAAGCAAGCAACGGCAGGAAGTAAAGCAGGCAGGCAATAAACAAACGCAGGAAGTATTGCAGGAAGTCGCAGGCAGGAAGGAAGTAAAGCAGGCAGGCAAGAGCAATAGCAGGAAAGCAAGCAGGAAGTATTGTAAACAAACGCAAGCAATAAAGCAAGCAATAAAGCAAGCAGGAAGTAGGCAAGCAGGAAGTAAAGCAAACAAGAGCAATAGCAGGAAGTAGCAAACAATAAAGCAAGCAGGAAGTATAAACAACGTAAAGATTATTTATAAAAAAAGACAAAAGGAAAATGTAAAGGTAAAGCATATTATAATGTTGTTATTGTTATTGTTGGTAGTATATATGACAACGGCACTTTTGGAAGGTAAGCAGGAAGGAAGGAAGGCAAGCAGGCAGGAAGGAAGGCAAGGGGAGGCAGGAAGCCCGCCCTTGCCTGTTGGTTTATAGTTTATAGATTGTAATATGATATTTTAGGTAGTTTAAACAAAAACATTTTTTCTTGCAGGTCTTTATCGTTTAGAGGTAAAATTAAAGTATTGTTAATAAAAATTGTTTCGTTATTCTTTAATACTTTACAAAACCCCTCAAACTTGTTTTTTAAGATAATATCGCTATAATATATACTATCTTTTATGTATTTTAAAACGTTGTCGCTTGCTCTTACTGGCTGATGCATCTTTAAATCTGTAAGATTGCGAGAGCATAAGTAAATGTTATTTTTACTGTCTTTAATAATAACGCAATTATTAAAAATATAAAAATACTTGTTGCTTTTGTTGTCATAGACAATTGCAAGTAAAAAACTGTAAAATTGCAATTGCTCAAAAATTAAATCTGTGTCGCTGTTGTTGTCTGAATAATGCTCAAAAAACTGTAAATTTACTTTAAGATTTAAATCGTTGTTGCTTGAATTAAAATTAAATGCGTTGTTTACAATGTTTTTTAAATCTTGCTTTATACTGTCGCTCAAATAACTATATAATTTATAATCTAACATAAAAAAATTGTCGCTATAAAACTGTGGCAAGGCAGGACTTGTAGGGGAGATTAAAACGTTGTATAAAAAATAATTATCATCGCTACAATCCCACCCCGCATATAACATTATAGCAATATCGCTATAATAAAGTATTGTCTTTTTCGTGTCGCTGTTGCTGTCGCTATGCTGTATTGCTAAAAACAACTCTGTATTGCTTTTTAATTTATCTAACAACTGTGCTTTTGTTGTTAATCTCATTAAAAATCTTTCTTTTAACTCTGTTTTTATACTGTTTAAATAATCTTGTTTATTCATTTTAAAACCTCCTTATATATATTATAAATCGTTGCCGTAAA
>Ga0207433_10002349_pt1 | contig 38585 bp, 50 predicted proteins | sample YelNatPaOPGAMG01_FD_187559 | JGI IMG/M metagenome (GOLD analysis project Ga0207433, IMG submission 187559) | Hot spring thermophilic microbial communities from Obsidian Pool, Yellowstone National Park, USA - OP-RAMG-01 (SPAdes) (version 3) | ecosystem: Environmental > Aquatic > Thermal springs...
TTGCCGGCCACACTGCGGAACATCTTGTCCACGGGCAGCTTGTCGCCCCAGTTCAATACGGCCTTGGGTTCACCCTTGACCTTCTCTATGGTCACGTCGTGGATGAACAGGAACGTATCTATTGTCGAGTCACCGATGGAAATTATGTCGAACATAGGTTTTATATCTTTTATTTTTCAAACTTCCCCACTACCCAATCAAACTCATTCTGCCAATTCCTGCTCGGACAGCTCCAGCCAGGGCTTTGAGGATAAGGCCTGCCACTGGTTTCCATATCGTTTACCCCCAAGACGTAAAAGTCCCCTCTGTTCGCACTGCAACCGCTGGTCCCCGCTCCATAACGGTAATAACGGTAATTCGCGCAAGAGGCGTTAATTGACGGGTCTTTGATGTCTTGAGCGATGATCCCGGCAGTCCTTAACGCGCTTACAAACACCCCGTCCGCGGTAGTGTCCCATCCCGAGCAGGATGAATCGCTGTTTGGGCTGGGATAACGGTTATTGATATTATAGTATAGATCCAAAGCTTTCTGCATCTGGGCCATATCTGCCAACCTTTTCGTGTCGCGCGATTTTTTTCTTGCGTCATTAAGCGCGACCAGAACCACGCTCGCCAGCAAACCGATTACGGAAATAACCACCAGTAGCTCTATCAAGGTAAAACCTGCTGATTTTATTTCTTTTGATTCCTCGACATGGATCATTATCCTTATTCAAATAACTAATAATTCAAAACGGATATATTAGTTTACTGGCATCTGCCGGTGACCCAAGCAAACTCGGTCCCCCAGTCCCTTAAGGATGGGTCGCTCGCGGGGCCGCTAGTCCAACCAGATCCATGGCATTTCCAACCCGGGCTGGCAAAGGTCGCGAGGGATTCAAAACTGTTTATCCCCAAAACATAGAAAGCGCCGCCATCACACACATCGGAACAAACGCCTTTGGGGTAGAAAAAATACCTATAACCATAAGGGGAACTGCAGGCGGTTTTTGACCCTCCTGGGTCATGAGGAGACTGTTGAATTATGCCCGAATCGATCAGGGGCGCAATGAAAGGTTTGCCGTCATTATTGAAATCTATCTCCGAACTGTCCCAACCACCGCAGTTATACGGGGCGGCGCTTTCGCCCTCCCCATATTCGAAAACCGTAGGGTACGTTCCTTTGTCACTCAAATATAAATCCAATGCCGTCTGCAACTGTTTTATGTCGGCTATCCGCTTGGTGTCGCGAGCCCTTCTCCGCGCCTGGATCATGGAAGAAAATACGATGGAAGACAAGAGCGCTATTACGGAGATTATGACCAATAGTTCTATCAAGGTAAAACCCATTTGGCTTTTGATCGTTATTTTTGGTAGTTTGTTTTTACGTATCCCAATTCATACGCCTTTCACTGCTGAATGATTAAATAGGGAATATCAAATTTATTTTTTTATCTAAAATTTTGCCTTAAATCAAATAATATTGATTTCCGCTGTTAATTTTTCGTATGCTTCCAGGATATCTGGGGCCTTAACCAGGGCCGAGCCAACAATTATCAGGTCCGTGCCGGCTTGGGCGACCTGTTTAATGTTCTCCAGGTTTACCCCGCCATCCACTTCTATCAAAGCCTGGGGAATAAGGCGCCTAAGCTCCCTGACCCGGTCGTTGGTTGGCTCAAGAAAAGCCTGGCCCTGATACCCCGGCACGACCCCCATCATCAGGTATTCGTCGACTTGCTTGAAATCGACCAATACAGACACGGGAGTATCCGGATTAAGCGCGACTCCATTCTTCAATCCCAGGCTTTTAATATTATAAAGAGCCTTGTTCAAATCGTCCTTATCCTTATACGCTTCGTAGTGCACTATCACGGTCTTGAAACCCGCGATCTGATAATCCAAGAAATCCTGCGGCTCGCTTGTCATCAGGTGCGCTTCCCAGTGGAATGCCGGGTTAAGCGGCTCTATTTCCGTGACCGGCAACATCTTGTTCGGCACAAATTCACCGTCGCCAAAATCCACCTGGATCCTCTCCACGCCCGGTAATTTGACCACGCGGGACTCCTTCTCCCGAAAATCCTCCTTGGTCTTCTCTAATATCGCCGGAACAATTTGCGCCATAATATTATTATCCGAAAAATTAAATGTTTCGATTTAGTAGTGTTGTTGTTTTTCTACTTGAAAGTTTCGGACTCAATTTTGGTGATTTTGTCGATCCGACGCTGATGGCGGCCGCCTTCGAACGGCGTGGCCAGCCACAGGTCAATGGCTTCCTTAAGGTGGTCCATGGACAGAAATTTCGCGCCAAGCGACAGGACATTGGCATCATTATGCTGCCGCGACAACCTAATGATTTCCAGGTTCTCGCAGTTATATACCACTGCCCTTATCCCTCTGGCTTTGTTCGCGACTATCGCTTCTCCCTGCCCGCTCATCCCTAAAATTATTCCTCTGTCTTCCGGCCCGCCGCAAGCGACCTTCATAGCGCAAGGATAGATCAGATCCGGATAATCATCCTCTTTATCATACGCGAAAGGACCACAATCCTCCACTGCCGAACCTTTGGCTTTAAGATATTCCACGATCTGATTCTTGAGCTCAAACCCCGCGTGGTCGGTAACGATATAGATCATTTTAGCTTATAGCTGGTAGATGGTAGCTGGGTAGCCTACAAGCTACTTGCTACTGCCTACTCGCTAGGAATTAATTATCTGGTTGAACTGGCTGGCAATGAGGCTCGCGCCTCCGACCAGCAAGCCATCCACGTTCCTTTGCTGCAAAAACCCTTTGGCATTGAACGGGTTGACGCTGCCCCCATACAATACTTTACTTGCGCCGTATTTTGATTTGATAAAGATGCCGATCTTTTCCGCGTGCTCGGGCGTGGCATTATGTCCAGTGCCAATAGCCCAAACCGGTTCATAAGCGACAATGACTTTTGACGGATCGACACCTGCTAGATCGATATCCAGCTGCTGCTTGAGCACATCTGTCGCTTCCAGGTCGTCCTGCTCTACGGTCGTGCCAAAACCGACGCATAATATCGGAATTATCTTGTTCTTCAAAAGAGCTTTGAGTTTGGCATTCACCATCTCGTCGCTCTCCCCCACTGCCCGCTTCTCGCTATGCCCGATGATGCAGTATTTCACCCCAAGTGACTTTAATTGCAGCGGCGAGATTTGCCCCGTATACGCTCCCCGCTCCTGCCAAAAACAGTCCTGCGCGCCGAGCGCGGGGAAATCTATTTGCGACAAGAACACGGCTGGCGGGCAAAGCACGACCTTATTTTTCGCAGTCACGACAATGTCGCAGGCCAGCTTCTGCGCTTCCTTCAGCGTCGGCGGGTTCAGCTTCCAATTGGCAACAATCAGTTTCTTCATAAAATTTTACTCCCCTCTTAAAAATTTTGCCGTAACTTCCGGCGGCATAGGGTTGACCGGAATACCCGTGGCATATTCGAACCCCGCCCAAATGGTGATACGTGGGAAGATTGTCAGGTGCCAATGGTAAGCCGCTTCCTCGTGAATAGACAAATTGCTCTCGCTGCGGCGGATGGGCATGGTGTGGATATAAAAATTCAGCGGTGGGTCAGACAATTTGGTATAAAGCTGCCCGAGCATCACCTTGAGCACGAATGAAAGGTGCTTTATCATCTCTGGGTCCGCTTCCTCGAACCGCGCCACGTGCTTTTTGGGCAATATCCACGTTTCGAACGGCTTGCGCGAAGCGTAAGCGGACAGCACCACGAACATATCGTTCTCGTAAACCACCCGGTCACGGACCTTCAGCTCCTCTTTTATGATATCACAATACACGCAGGAATGGTTGCCCTGGTAATAATGATAACAACCCATTATCTCGGAATGAATATGCGGCGGCACGATGGGCGTGGCGATTAGCTGGTAATGCGGATGGATCAGGCTGGCGCCCGCGTCACGGCCGTGGTTGTGGAATATCTGCACGTAGGCCAAATCCGGCCGCTTGCTCAGTTCGTGATACCGTTCGATGAAAGTATTCAAACTCAATTCCACGGTAGCGATGGACTGCAGAGCTACGGGCTCGTTATGTTTGCGGGTGATAATGACCTCGTGGTCACCGTCGCCGGACATGGATATGTAGAATTCCTTGTGCCGATACACCGCGGTCCGCTCCAGTGCCTGAAATTTGTTCGGGATGACGCGGATCTCCCAATCCTTTCCTTGCGGGTAGCGCGAAATTTCCGGGTTCGCATGCTCATTGCCCGGACAGAATACGCACTTATGGTCAATCTCCGGTTCGCTGGCCATAACCGAATACGTCCGATAGTCTTCCGGGCGCTTAGAGCGGTTAGGTGCGAACAGGACCCATGATTTGTTTATCGGATTTTGACGGAATTCTGACATCTTTCTGGAATTTGATATTTATTTTCTTATTCTATTTATTTTTTTTAGAGGAAATGATGCGATTACTAGAAATACTTTTCGCGTGAGCGATATGGCTGACGCTTCCGAAATCAACTAAGAAAACCTGAGAAGCGTGGCCGTCAACATATCCTACAAGCGGCCAGCATTATCTGTAACTTTCTTTTTGTCCAAATAATTTTGCAGGATTATCTGCGCCGCGAGGCTGTCCGTATTCTTATCCCCGCCCGGCAAGTGCAAGGCCATAAGCGAGGATAAGCGCTCATCCGCGATATCCACGGGAACATCAACGGTCTTCGATAATTTTTCCCGAAACTCCCTGACTTCCTGGGTCTTTTTTGTCTCTTCGCCTTTCATATTCAAAGGCCAGCCCAGGACCATTCTCCCTATTCCATATTCCCGGACCAGGCCTTTTATCTTCCTGAAAAATTCTTTTGGGGATATCACTTCCAATTCGCGCGCCAAGGTCCGCGACTCGTCGCTTATGGCCAAACCCACGCGCTTTTCCCCAAAATCTATCCCCAATATCCTCATATATTATTTTGCCTCTCCCAGCGTCGCGTTAACTGTCTTCTCTTCCCCTTTATGATAAATCTTCAGAACGACCTGATCGCCCACCTGGGAATTTTTAAGCGCGTTGCTTAACGTGTTATTCTCGTCCAGCTTCTTGCCGTTGACCTCCAGAATAATGTCGTTCTCGACTAAGCCGGCCTTGTCCGCGGGACTGCCAGGGATGACGGCAAAATCGGTCATATTTCGCCCCCGTAAAATAAGCGCGCCGCTGTCTTTGGGCAAATTCTCGTTCTTGGCCATATCTGCGGTGATCATAACGTAACGAACGCCCAAAAACGGCCGAGTGATCTTGCCAAACTTATTGAAACTTTCCAACGCTTTGGCCGCATCCTCGGCTGGCAGGGCAAACCCGACTAACTGTCCCTGCTCGTCTATGGCCGTATTTATCCCTACCACCTGCCCAGCGGTATTCAAAAGCGGGCCGCCGCTATTGCCCGGGTTAATGGCCGCGTCCGTCTGAATCACGCCGGAAAGCTGCTCGCTGCCATCAGTGGAACCGGCGGTGATACTCCGGCCGATACCGGAGATTATTCCCGTGGTCACAGTATTCTGATATTCGCCCAAGGAATTGCCGATGGCAATGACCCGCTGGCCAATCCGCAGTTGCGAGGAATCCGCAAGCTTCAAATACGGAGCGTCTTTGATGTCAACCTTGATTATCGCTAAGTCATTAATAGGGTCGCGGGACAGGACTATGGCATCATAACGCTTCCCATCGTTAGTCACTACCGTGTAGCTAGCCTGTTCATCGGAAACCACATGTTTGTTAGTTAATATCAACCCGTCACTGGAAACGAAGAAGCCGCTACCCGCTCCAACCTGCTGCACGTTTGGGCTGGAGCTGCCCGCCTGCTGGCCGAATCCAAAGAATGGAGCGAACGGATCGAACCCGAAGGTTCGGGTCTTGTTCAGGTCCTTGGAAATGACGATGGATACCACGGCCGGACTGGCTTGGTTAACCACATCGATTATTGCCGAATCTTCGGTCAAGGTCACTTTTTGTTCCAAAGCCTGATTTTGTGCCCCCACGGGAAGATACTTCTGAATTTGGGGCAGACGAAGCAGCAAGTCTGCTCCTACCGCTCCCCCGAGCGCTCCGAATATCAGGCTTACCAAAGCCACCCCCACCAATAAAGTCTTGAAAGTATACTTAGCATCGTGCGGTTTAGGCTCGGTAAATATCGGAAATAACGGTTTATCAAGCTCTTTTTCTTGATTTGAATTTTTTTCTTCCATATTCTCCGGCTTTTCCATGTTCTCAATCATAACTTGATAAAGGTTAATGATTTTTGCTGTATTATTATACCATATTTCGGTTAAAAACTAAAACAGGGAGCTCCCCCGCTCCCTGTTTTCATATAAGTATCAACGTGGCGCGACTCCGCCGGTAGAGCTTGCCGAATTCTGGCATGCCCCCGGGTATTTGGCGCAAGTCTCGTTGTAAATCTGCTCTTCGCTGGGTCCGGTGGAAGGCTGCTGATATTTAGTGCCGGTCACTGGAACGACCAGCTGGATCTGCGCTGCGGCCAAGCAAGTCGCTTGCTCTTTGAATACGCCCGGCTGGTCCGTCCCCGTCACGCCGCTGAACACAAAGTTATTCATCAGGTTTTGGGTCAGCTGCGCGATGAAACCGCTGATGAAGCTCTTGGCGTTCTGTCCGCCCAACTGCATCAGCGCGGTCAGGCTAGCCCGTTCGGAACTGACGATGCTGTTTATGGATTTAGCGATATTATTACTGATTATATCCCGTGGGGTCTTCAAGCCCGAACTGGTCAGTTCCTTGTCTGCAGCTTTTTCCGCTTCGCTCGCGGCCTGATCAGCCATTGACTGATAATAAGTGGCCCAGCCATTCGGTGAAGCCAGAAAATTTCCCACCTGTGCCATCTTTTGATAATAATCCGGATCTTTGGGATCAAGATTCTCCGGATCAAAACCCAAATATTGATTAGCTTTGGCTGCGAACAGCGGCCGTAGGTCTTGATTTTGCCCGCAATTAAATTGTGGTATAAATGTCTTGATTATCCGCCGGTCCAGCGGATCAGCGACATATTTATTCAGATAGTCATTAGCATATTGGCCATTTATCAAGGCATCCGAGTAATACAGGAAGTTGGCGACCATATAGTTACTCTCTATCTTCTGGATCAGCTGCTGGATGAACGACCCCATGAACTGCGAAAAAGATGCGGCTAGACCCTGCTCTATGCCGTCTTTGACCAGACTCGGGATATCACCGATAGTAATCATTAAATCAGGGACGCCCGGAATTAAGCCGGCGTGAGCGACCGGAATAAGGCTAAACCCAGATTTTTTGACATCCTCATGGCTTACGACATAATGTAAATCAGGCAGGGACGCTAGTTGATACTTGTCGTCCAGTTTCTTGAATTCCTCGCCGTATTTTTTCAGGCTGTCGTTAATAACCACGTAATCTCGGTAAACATTGGGCCAAGGGTTAACGTTTTCCCCTGTCGCGTAAGACTTGGAACTGTCCAGCAGCTCGCCATAAGCCGCGTAAGCGGTAAGCAACAATTCCTGCATATCCAGAGCTTCCTTGGGAGTATCCACGCCCAGAATCTTGCCATAAACGCCGGCAAATTCAGCCTTGGCCTGGTCCGCTGCCGCGGCATCCTGAGCGAACAGGGACTCGTTCAATCCTGCGGCCTTGCCGTTATATTCCGTGATCGGCCCCATTGTCGCGGTCAGGTAATCGACTACTGCCTGCTGTCCGGACGCGGCCGTCGTCTTAATCTGCTTCTGGTCTATTGCGGGAGGGGTAATGGTCTGATCGATCTCCAAAGCCGCTTCCACTTCCTTCTTCACGTCATCCTGTGTCAGGACCTTCTCAAACAGTTCCTGGCTGGCCTTAGGGTCTATCTTCAATGATTCCAGATAATCCAAATAAGCATTAGCTTCAATAACTGACTGCGATGGCTTAGAATAATCCTTCGTATCCTTGTATCGAAAATCGGACTTGTGCCAAAAAGAGACAAGGCCCAAAATAAGGATCAAAACCACAACAGTTGCCAAATACCGTTTTTGTTCTTTTGTTTCCAGCATATATTTATGCTTTATTTGTTTTCGTAAAACTATTATCTATATGGCTTTATTATTATATCAGCAAATCCCGAATGATAGAATAGATTTTACCTCCCAAATTTTGACGATTTTGTTGATATAATCATTCCACCAGCTCGCCGCCGAATATTTTGAGCGCGTCGGCCAGGACTTCCGTTGCCGCGGGCTTCCCTGCTCCGTCATCCTTGGCCACTTCCCCGCTGATCCGCAGGTTCTTGCCAAACACCTCGCTGAGTTTTTGGCAAAGGACCTTCTGATTTTTGGGATTTTCCAGATTCTGCTTATGGAAAACGTACTTGACCTCCAAAAAGATATTGTTCCCAAAAACCCGACCTATAGGATGATTCCTCACCAAGCTTGCCAATGGGCCATTTACTTCCTTGACCTTCTCAATGAACTCATCCCAACGTCCTTTAAGCTCTTCTACAGAAATAATTTCTTCTGCCTGCGTCAGCGCAACCAAAGCCGGCCCATCCTCTTGTTTTAATAGAGCTGGCGCATCGGCAGCCATTTCTGCTTCTTCTTTGACAGCTTGTTTTTCCGTGGCCGCAACCTTTTGCGACGGCGTTTTGTTTCCGCTGCCGTTCGTGGAACTTCCCGATCTTCTCGCGGCTGCCTCCAGACCGGAAACCAGCAATGGGATCTCCGGGTCAGGCGAAACGGCCAGGTCTTTGTAGGACTTTAGAAACAAACGGATGATAAATATCAATTCCGCAAGCGTAAGCTTTTCCGCCAATTCTTCCAGTTCCCGCGCGTGCCCCCCCTCAAGTACCTGTTTCCCCGCGGTCTTATACACCAAAGCTTTACGCAAATATTCCAAAAAATCCCGATTAAAGACCGCAAAATCGACCCCCCGTTCCAGCAGTCCAGCGAAAAAAGCAGGAATTTTTTCCGCTTCACCACCCGCGATAAGACCGAGCAAGGACTCGCAAGCCGCGATGTCGGTCACGCCAAGCAACTGCTCGCATTCTTCCAAGGTCGCTTCCCTGCCCAAGGTCAATATTTTATCCAATAGAGACAAAGAATCGCGCACGCTGCCTTCCGCATTCCGGACAACAAGTTCCAAAGCTCCCGCGGGCAAAGCGATCCCCTCCTCTTTAATTATCTTTTCCAGATGATTCCGCAGGTCTTCGACGGATAGCCGCTTAAAATCAAACCGCTGGGTGCGGGAAATTATAGTGGCAGGCACTTTATTCGCTTCCGTGGTAGCCAGCACGAATACCGCGTGATCGGGCGGCTCTTCCAGGGTCTTAAGCAACGCGTTAAACGCTCCCTTGCTGAGCATATGGACTTCGTCTATGATGAACACCTTATACTTTCCGGTCGAAGGGCTGAACCGAATATGCTCAATGAGTTCGCGGATATTATCCACGCCGGTATTGGATGCCGCGTCTATCTCCACTAGGTCTAAAAAACTGCCCTGGGAAATTTGCCGGCAATTGTCACATTCGCCGCAAGGATTGCCGTCCCAATCCGAACCTGCCGGCCCTGCCGCGGACTTTCCGCAATTCAAAGCCTTAGCCAATATCCTGGCTACCGAGGTTTTGCCTACTCCCCTGGTACCGGTAAACAAATAAGCATGCGAAATTTGCCCGGTCTGAACCTGGTTTTTTAGGGTCTGGATAATATGCCTTTGGTTCAAGACATCGGAAAAAGTCTGAGGCCTATATTTCCTATAAAGTACTGCCATAACGCTTTGTTTCTGGGCTTTTTAGATAATTGATAGCTAATACATTATAGCACAATCTGTGGCCGAAGTTTATTATAATGGTCAGTCATAATAGGGGGATCGGGATTGTTCGCCTTATGCAGCTTATCGCCGCCTTAGCATGACCGCGCGTTACCGGCTGCCCATAAGCAAGGCCGTTCGCTGCTTTGCAGCAAAGCCGCGGCCCGTTGCCGCCTAAAAAACCAAAAAAAAATTTTTTTTCGTGTTCATGCCGCGCTGCTGCTGCCGCAAAATCGGACTTTAGACAGGATTATGCATCGGCACGTCAACTAAAATGAACGTAGTCGCTTTCGTTTTTTTGGCAAGTCAATCTTTAAAAATCAAACCAAAGATCTTTACCATCTTTCGGTTTGATTCCTAAAGGTCATCTTGCCCCAACGGCCGTTCGCCGATGGCGGCGGTATCACGGCCGAACGAATCTTTTTGACGCAAGAGATCCTATTCTTGCTTATTTTGATGTAATTGAACAAGACAATTCGCGTTATCCATATCTTATGTCATCTGCCATTTTCAGCAACACCACTATTGATCGGCTTCGGCCGCAGGAAATTTATTTCGTGGAAGATCGGCGAGGCGGGTAAATCGCCCCAATCTCCGCCGTTTTTCAAGTAAGGTTTTTAAAGGTCGTGGGATATCTTTAACATTCAACTGCCAAAGGAGTACGAAAAATGAAAAAAGCGATAATCGGATTAGTATTGGCGGCCGTAATGGCCACGGCAGGCGCTTTAGTGGCTAAAGCTCAGTATGGCAGTTACGGCGGTATAGCCGGAGGATATAATCCCATCAGCCAGTGGATAGTGTTGAGCGGTTTGCTCGGTTACTAAGAAAAGTCGTCAAAAAAGAAGGGGGTAAAAAGCCCTCTTTCTTTTCCAAAAAAGCAATTTGGCGCCTTTCCTCAGTGACGGATGCAAAAGAATTAACGTTTTGGAAGGGGGTGAAAAGTAATGACCAAATTTATAGCAATTTTCGCGGCTGTCGCTTTGCTCGCTATGGTAGGATTTGCGACTGTGGCCCCGGCTAAGGCCCAGACCGTAACGACGGAAGTCCAAGCGCCGCTCGTTGGAGCAGCCTACAACAACCCCATCAGCCAGTGGATAGTGTTGAGCGGCTTGTTCGCTCCTTACTACGCTTATGGCACACCAGCGGGGGGAGTCGCAGGCGGAGCGTTCTACAACCCCATCAGCCAGTGGATAGTGTTGAGCGGCTTGTTCGCTCCTACTGCTCTAGTTCCGACTACGGCGACAGTTGTCGATCCGTAAATCAAAAAAGCAGCTTTTAACCTGTGTTACGCAGAAACCGCAAATTGGAAGTCACGCAAGTTCTGCTCTGCTTGCGAACAAAACCTGGAGAAGTAGAGCGGTCTAATAATTAGCGGTCATCTTGGAAGGCGGTGAAAATCATGAAAAACCTGAAAAAAGCTCTGGTGGGATTAGCAATTGTCGCGACCGTCGCGGTTACCGGCATGTTCGCAGCTACCCCGGCCAAAGCCCAATACTACGGATATGGTGACGTAAACGGACTCGGATACGGATATGGATACGGCGCCTACAACAATCCCATTAGCCAGTGGATCGTATTATCCGGCTTGTTCGCTCCTACTGCTGTCGGTGGTACGACTGGCGATGGGGTCACAGGCGGCGCCTACAACAATCCCATTAGCCAGTGGATCGTATTATCCGGCTTGTTCGCTCCGTATGGTCCGTATGGTATGTACTAACAAAAGCTGCTAAACAGGAAAGGGGTCGGGTCCAACGACCCCTTTCCTCTGAACAAGACAATCGGATATGAAACCCGTCACGAACCTTACGGCAAATATCGGTTTAGTCATCCTGCTTGCCTTAACCTTGTCGGGTTCCGATGTAAAAGCATATAGCACTATCGGAACAAAAACAGGCGGTTTTGCTGTACCTACGCAAAGCCAGACAGCCATACCGCCGCGATTGCCTTTTGAAGATCTCAATTATATCAGCCGATGGATAACCTTAGAAGGGTTGTTTGATAATTCCAATAAAGGTTACGACCACCCGCAACGGTATTATAATGCCATCAACCAGTGGATAGTGTTAAACGCCCTGTTCGGTTCAGGGCTGAGCGATACAAACTTCAACCGTTTGGATCCAATTAGTCAATGGATAATCCTGGAAGGATTGTTCGGCGACGGCCATATAAACGACCGTTACAACGACATCAGCCAATGGATAGTATTAAATGCGATGTTCCGCCCTTCCGCTTATTGACCATACCCGTTCACCAAATTCCGATGAACAAAAGAACAATTACAAACTATATAGCGGTCGCTGTTGTGATGATTTTCGGTTTTCTTTCTCTGGTCCCAGCCACACAAGCGGCTGGATACTATTTTAATAATCCTATCAGTCGCTGGATAGTATTAAACCGGCTGTTTAGCGAGGAAATGAACGGACACGGGTTCAATAATGCCCTGGACCAATGGGATGTCCTATATCGATTGTTTAAGGTCAATGAGGATGGTACTGCTCTATTTGCGGAAACCGATCAGATAAGCCAATGGATAATTTTGGATAAATTGTTTCGGTGATGCGAAAAGCCGAAAAGGAGATGCCGCAAGGACATCTCCTTTTTCGTTATCATAGAGGACTTGTTTAAGCTTCCTGGCCTGCCCTTGAGGCTACTTCATTGGTCGTAATAACAATTACATTGAGCTTCTGGGCATTCAGTGTCGGCACCAAAGTGTCCTCGTGGCCCGCTCCGAACTGAAGCATTGCGACATCCTGACCGCGATCCTTCATCGCCTGGGCCAGGGAACTGGCCGCTTCCTGGTTGCGCTGGTTTATGACCACGTCATTGATCTGCTGCTCGCTTTCCTTAAGCATCTGCTGCAGCTTGACGGGGTCGCTGATATTGGCATAAGGATTATCCGCGCGGGAAGGTCCGCTCGTGACTGCGGTAGCAGTCTTGGTGCTGGACTCCAGGTTCTGGTAAGCCTGCTGGGTCTGGGTCAAAACCGATACCAGTTGGCTATCGCCCTTAGATTGGGCCATGGATTGCAACGCGGAAAGACCTTGCGCCACGTTGCCTTGGCCGTTGCCCATCCCGAGCATCTGCAACAGCTGCTGTATACCTTGGGCGTTGATGCCGCTCAAGGGGTTGCCGCCCATACTCAGAGGATTACCAACCGGCTGTCCGCCCATACCTAACTGCGGCGAAGCCGTCCGCTGGCTAACTTGGGCCAAACGGTCGTTAATATAGACATAATTGCGCACTACTGCCGTGGCTTTATCCAGATTCTGCTGGTTTTCCGAACCAATCAGGGACAAATTTTCGCCCTGGGCCTTGAGCACATAAGGCGCGCTTTGAAGCCAGATGTCGCGGTTTACCTTATCCAGCTCCTGGTTCAACTGTCCCATGAGCTGCTGTTCCATCGCCGGATTAAGATGGTTGTTGTCCAAGGCCTGCTGCAGGTCCTTGATGCTTTGCGCAAACTGATCGCGCGCGGCCATCTCGGCCTTGGTGTGATCTATTTTGGACTGCGGGACGTCCCCCTGCAGGTCGCCCTCCACCATCACTAGGTTGACATGCCCGTCATCCACCAGATATTTCATAATCTGCGCGGTCTGCTGCTGGTTGCGCACGCCGGAATCGTTGGAAGCGCTGTAGATGTCCGTGGTGGTCGGATCGCGATGGTATTGCGGCAAAAGAATTACTGTTCCCTGCGCCCCGTCCACTGGATAATACTTCACGTTAGCTACCGGCAATCCGTTATAAGCGTCTTTGGATTGCAAGCTGGCCAAAGTGACCGCTGGTTTGGAAGCGGTCTCGGGCGTCGCCGGAATGACTGCGGCTGCGGGCGCGGCGGTCGGAGTTGGCGCGGGCGCGACGTCCTGCCGGCTCAAATTGTTCCAGGGGGTCAATACCAAGCCGAGCATTATTAGCGCGCCGGCTATGGCAGTGGCCAAATTTATCTGCTTTTTCGCTAAAATTTTGATTTTCCCAAATAACTTGCCAAGGTGATTATGCATCGTGTGTAATCACTCAGCAGACCCTTCGCACGAAGCGGTACCGGCAAAACCGGCCTTGGCGGGCAAAACGTAAAAAATGAAGAGACCATAAAGCCTACCTAAATGATGAGCAGGAAGCAAGCTTTAGGCAACCGGGAAGGATCAAATCCTGGCGATAAGGGATCGCCGGAGAAAAGGAAGGAAGATCGATTCGCGGTTTATGGTATCTTTACGGGCAGGACCCCATTTTCTGGAAAAACAATATAATTCTTTCGGTGCGACAAAAAAATGCGGGGCTTTTGCTCGCGCATAGACTTAGTTTCGCGGACCGATTTTGTTTGAAAGGGTTGCCCTATCCGTTCCGAAGCGAAATTAATTATAAATTATAATAAATCTTGCCTTCAGTTGGATAGCCGCGTATACCATAGCATGGATCGAAATAAAGCTCAACCTCCGAAAAAAGGAAAAATTTTATCATTCCCACTACAAAAGGATAAAATATTTTTTTCCCCTTATTCTTGACACTTGTTGTTGCGCCATTCTTGGCCATGAACCGACCCCCCTTCGCTTAATTAAGCGAGGGGGGTCGGAAAGATCCGTCCGCTACTTTTAAATAACGCATTTTCGGCCGCCTAACGGCCTTCCGCTTATCCTATAGGGTAGGTTGGGTCGGCTGAGGCACAACCGGTGTTTGGGCATTAGGGTCAACGGTATTTGGGTTTACGCTACCTTGGGTCCCTGCCTGCGGCGCAGTGAATGGCTGCATCATCACGTTACCCTGACTATCTTTCATCGGCTGATCCGCGTTCGCGTCAAAGGTCTGATTGCCGTTAGTGTCCGCATGAGCTTCTATAATATATTGCTGTCCCGGCATCAGATTAGCCGGGATCTGAACGTTAGTATTGTTCCCAGACTGAAGTAGAGGGCTGACGCCGACTATTGCTCCCGGTTGGCCGTTATTGTCTGTATGAACAACCAAAAAACCCGCTTCCGGCATATCCACGCTCTGCAGCATAATTCCTTGGTCATTTCCTTGAGTATTTATCCCCGCCGCTGGCGAGATCTGGTCCTGGACATTTGAACTTGATCCGTCCGGTGAACCGGAATTGTTATTGCCGGACCGGCTTGCCAAATAAATGGCTGCTCCCGCCACCACGACTATGGCGATGATGATTGCCGCTGTTTTCATATCGTTCTTATTCCTTTATGAATGATAAAAGTTATTTTCCCAGCATTGGTGACGAACGTTTTTGGGGCAGCTTACTGGCCAGACCCCAACGGCAATCGTCTATAAAAAAAACCGCAGCCGGTCCCCTTATTATGGGTCCAAAAACTGCGATTATATTCCCTTACCTCCGGCTTTAGCGAAAAATGATTTGGCTGTTCTTTCAGCTATCCCTTTTCCGCCATTGCGGCAGAAACTTCGGGACCTTTTTTTTGTATTCGCGATAGTCTTCCAGAAATCGGTCTTCCAACGCCCGTTCTTCCAATCCCGCCCAAAACCACAGGACAAAAGTCATCCAAATGGCTTCAGTCAAGACACGAGAAAAAGGCAAAAAGAAAAAAACGCTCCAGGCTAAAATTACGTCCGCAATATACAAAGGATGGCGCACGACCGAATACACTCCTTCCGTGATCAGGCTATCTATGCCGTTTACGCTTCTAAAGAAACGGCGATGGACGCGCAACACCGAAAAAGAGACGTAAAACCAATTTATCAATCCCAAAACCAGCACTACAACACCCCACATGCCGCTATGGAACAATCGACTTTCCGGTATTATCATCCACAAGAAGATGCCGCCGGCTACGATTATCCCCCACATCAGTATGGGATTAACTAATTTGTATTCCAACTTATCCATATTTCCGCGAACACCTCAACCCAGGGTTGAGGTGTTGATTATATATCGATAGGCCTTAAACGCTACTTCCTGAACACGAAAACCTTGTATCCGACGAAATTCCAGACCAAAGAGATGAACGTGGCCAGGATCTTGGCGATGTTCTTGTTCAGGTCAGCGTTGGAAACGACGACTAAATGCGAAGAGGCTAAAGATAAAATCACGCTATTGATGACCAAGCCGACGACGCTGACGATAATAAATATCACGAATTGCTGCCCCTGTTTTCCCGCGACCGCGGTCTTGGAGAGGCCGAAGGCCATCCACAGCGCGATCTGGGCGACCAGGAATATGGCCAGCATCAAAAGATAAAAACTCGGTCGCGCTGCCACTCCCGAGCCAAAAAGCACTAAAACCACGGCCATCGCGCCCAAAGCGCCGACCAGCACCAGCCTGATAAAATTTTTCCACAAAGAAACGGCCTGTTCATCGCCAAAGGCCCAGTGCTTATTCCAGAAATAGCTTTGGATGACCGCTAAAGTGAAGCCGATTATGTTTATTTGACCGAGCCGTAAACCGGAACTGATGTTAAGGGTCTTACTGACGAAATTCAGGACTAAAAAATCCAGGGCCGTGTTCAGGACCCCGATGGCGCCGAACCGCAGCAACTGCATGACGACCGGATACTTCTGCAGCAATCCTTCTATCTTTCCGGCGATACCTGGCTGCGCCGCTATCGCCTGCCCATTCGCTGTCTGTTCCATTGTTTAATCTTTAATCCTAAATTATAAATCTCTACAATTCTTCGTCCTCATCCATTAATATCTTGGAACCCCCGCCTGATTCGCCCATTTCGATGTCAGTATGCCCGCCTGCGCCTTTCTTGATGACGTTCTCCACTGCGGCCCACTCTGACACCCCCTCCTTGGGCACCACGATAGTCACTTCATCGCCCGGTTCAGCCTTGAAATACGTCAAGCTGGCCAGCAATACCTTATACGGACGCCCCTCAGCCAAAACCCTAAAGTCTCCCTTTTCGTCCACGGTCAGTACGCCCAGCATCTTGCGGCGCTCAACAGGCCCGATCTGCTTATAGATAAACGAACCATCATCAGCAATGGTCAATTTCAGCACGTCGCCTTCCACCAGCTTGGATTTGGACGCGTAGTTCGCTGGCACTGGATATTGCTTTTTGTCCGGACCGATCATATTCTGCCCGTCAAAAACGCCCTCAATGATCTTTCCGCCTTCAGAAACCGTCAAGGTTTGCGCTTTTTCTGAAAACTGACCCAAACCGCTTTTGGCGGCCGGCTGCCCCATAATCTCACGCAAAAGCTGCTTGGCGGACTGGATATTTTTTTCCGCCGAATCTATCATCTGGGCAATTAACGCTAAATTCGAAAGTTTGTCCATAATTTTGATGTTTACCGATCCAATGCCAAATTGGTTTTTGGTTAATGTTTTTATCTGGCTATTTTTTGTTTCAATAACAAGCTCATTTCAAGCAAGTAGAATTATTATATCACCCACTGACTAAAATGGCAAATCCACAAATCCACCTTTAATGACGGGAAAAAGCCATTGCCCTTACCCACATGCCCTTTTCTTGCCGTTTTTTAGTTCTTACCGCATGACAGGAGCCAAAAGCTGGCCCTTGTCAGTCATTATAAGGTATTGGCAGAACTCAGGATATTTCAAAGCCAGTTCCTGGATGGTCATCCCGGCTGTGGCAGCATCGCGCAAGAATTCCGTGGACGTGACCATGTCCTGCGGAAAAATGGAAGCCGCAAACTCCTTAATCTCCTTTTCGTAAACCTTGATATCCGATTCCTTATAACCGAAAGACAGGGCTTGTTTTAGGACCGTAACTTCTTCAAAATCTTTTTCTATCCCCGTCAAGAACGCCAGCGCTTCGGTCTCGGAGTTGATTTCGGGGATGCGCTTGACCACGAGCGAAGCGATCTCTGCCGCCCTTTTGAGAGACGTGCGCCTGCTACGCAGTTCCTCGGACAGGAACAGTGCGGCCAGTTGCGCGAAATTGTTCTTGTTATCTTTCGGCATATTAAAAGATCAATGATGCCCTCCGCCGCCCCCGCCATGATGCCCTCCGCCGCCCTTACCTTTCGGCCCAAAAAAATCTTGAAAAATATCAGGCGCTTTAGTGGCCGCTCCCAGTCCGCTCCGCATGGCCAAATCAGTTGCCCCCTCTATTATTTCCTTAATGAGCCTCTCCCCAAAACCCCCGCCATGGCGCCCTCCGCTACTATGGCCGCCTCCTTCATGGCCGCCGCCATGCCCTCCGCCGTGATGTTCTGCTCCATGTCCCGCCATAAATTAAATCCTTAAAAAGACTCTTTTGCTATTTTGGCCCTGTGATTATTTAGCGCTTGTCTGTATTGTATCATAACAAAACCATTTTTTTCTATAGCCCCCGCTCTATCCCCGGCATCCCCTCACTCATCCGTTCCGCGACCTGGCTCGCCTCTAATAATTCCTCTTCCACTTCCGCGCGCGGCCGGCCATACTTGAGGCGCGACAATTGCCGTATAGCCTTGGCTAATTCCTCGTTCTTGTCGTTAGGCAGCGGATTCGTGGCCATATTGAACGGCTTGCTGGCCGTACCGTTTATCATCAGCTTGACATAAGCGTTGAACCGGTCGATGTTGAGCAGGTCAAACTGGTTGAATGTCGGGGCAAATTCCTTGGCCAGCACCTCAGCGTCTTCCGCACCCGTGCGAAACGTAATCATAGTGCCCGCGTTGCCAAACACCGCGTCGCGCAGATCCTTGCTGCCCGCGCCCTGCGCGCCCGCCTGCTGCTCCAATTGCCCGAGATACTGGTGCGCGATCACCAGGTTGAGTTTGTATTTTCTGGCTTCCGACAATATGGAAGAAAACGCGTCAGTGATGAAATTCTGAAACTCATCCACGTACAAGTAAAAATCGCGACGCTTGTCTTCGGGGATGTCGGCGCGCGACAATGCGGCCATCTGGATTTTGCTGACCAATATCAATCCTAAAAGCTTGGCATTAATCTCCCCGGTGCGCCCTTTGGACAGGTTGACCAGCAAAACCTTTCCTTCATCCATTATCTTGCGGAAATTGAAACCGGATTTCGGCTGGCCCACAATATTGCGCATCATCGCGTTCTCCACGAACCGGCCGACCTTGGAAATAAGGTATCCGAGCATCTCGCTCTTGTGGAAGTCTGACGTCTTAGCCATCTCTTTTTCCCAGAACAGCCGCACCACCGGATCCTTGACCTTGCTGATCTTATACTTCTGGAAATCCACGTCGGTGAAGATGCGCGGGATATCTGTAATAGTCCCCGGGTGTTCCTCGTCCGCCATCAGCGTGAGCATGGCGTTACGCATATTGTGCTCAAACATCGGTCCCAGCATTGCCGGGTCGGTCACCAATTTGTAAAATATCTGAATCATCTCCTGCACCGCAAAGTCCTTCTGCTCTTCGCTGTCCACTTCCAGCATATTCAGGCCCAACGGCCGCTCCATATCAAACGGCTCAAACACGATAATATCTTCGGCGCGTTCCTTAGGCACGCGCGTCAAAATATCCTCTATCAGGTCGCCATGCGGATCTATCACGCACAACCCTTCCCCATTCCTAACGTCCTGGATCGCCATATTGGCCAAAAGCCAGGACTTGCCGCTGCCCGTACGGCCTAAAATGTACGTGTGCCTGCGGCGGTCATTGCGCTCCATATAGATCGGCGTTTCCACGCCGCGGTAAATATTGCGGCCAATAAGCAGTCCGGATTTAGGCGCATTAATGGGCGGCGGCGCTTTCTTGCTCTGCAGCCATTTGATATTAGGAGTTTCAATGTAGGGCGTGGGTAGATGCCAAAGCGACGCCACCTCTTCCGTGTTCATTATGTTCTTTTTGCCGTAATCTCGGAACACGCGGAAAATATAGTCTTTCAGGATATCGTTCTTGTCGCGTTTTTTTGTTCTAAAACCATTGAACGGCGGCATGTTGAACTGCAAAAACGACGACAGCAGGTTGCGCATATGCAAATTTGCGTTGCCCGGAATGGGTGAAGACGTGACGAGCCTGACGTTGACCTTGTACCCCGGCCGGCTCGCCTTCTCTTCCAATTTTTTGACGATCTCTTGCTGCATCGGGGTTAATTGGATCGGTGAAGAGTATCCGGAAAGGTCCTTATGCGTATGGCTGGATCGTTGTCCCTTATTGGTTCCGGCCAATACCCCGCCCAAGCCCCTCATAAAACCAATAAGCAACCGGTACAAATGCCCCCGCTCCACCAGCTCGGGATTCTTGCCCTGTTGGATCTCCAAAGCGATGCGCCGCGGCCTGCCCTGCCAGAACGTCCCTGCCGGCGACAAAATGAATTGGATTGCCGCGCCCTCGTTCTCCTGCAATTTGCTCATGGCATTCGTCAAGGCATTTAAAGGGTCGGATTCTGTGGTCTTGTAAGTACGAAATGGATAGATATACTGTTTGGTAAGCTGTAACTCCTCCACTTCCAGCGTTCCATCCTTCTGGAACGGATTATAGCCTTTGACCTGTTCAATAAACGCGTGCGGGTATTGCGCCAATATCTGCTTTTCCACCAGATGCTGCAAATGCTTGGGGCAGTTGACATAGAAAGAAATCTTCTTGCCCGTGCAGGCGATCTCAAAACTGTAATAGTCCTTGCCTACGAGCCAGCCCTTGCTTTCCCCGGATTCGGACAAGGTCGCGAACAGCTGTTCGGCCACGGCGATCATTAATTTCTTCTCGTCCGGGGTCTTGGGCTTGTCTTTCTCTTCCGCGTTCTCCTTGGGCATCTGGATCTCCAAAAAGACCCAGTCCTTCACGCGCGGGATGACGTGCTTAATATGATAGACGTGCCGTTTGTAAAAATAAAAAAAGACAGCAAAAAATATCGCTATCAAACCTATCAAAAACAAAACCGCGATATTGAATGCTGTCAGTTCGATGGGCACAATTTTTATTTTTAATTTTTATGTCCGAAAAGTCTTATTTCTCTTGCTGTGACATATTCATCAACTGTTCCAATAGCTTCGCCGGATCCTTGACCTCGCCGCCCTTAAAATATGCTTCTAACTGAGCGTCGCTGAGAATGTCTTCTGAGGGTGCTTTCCCAGACTCCGGTATTCGACCGGCCTTAGCAGCAGGGACAGAAGCAGCCGATCGTCCAGTTGTTTCGTTCCTGCTTTCTTCAGCCGAAAATCCATCATCCACACTTGACGCTGTTTTAAACTCCCCCGTTTCGCTTCCCTGTTCCGACTGTGGTATTGGCAAAGACTCGCCCTCTGCAAAAGGATGATGCCGGTAATCTTCCCTATTTTCTTGATATTGGTGCTTGTCAGGCATACTTGAATTCAGTATTAATTATACCACAAAATCAAAATAACCCCAAATTATACCCCTTTTCCATGGTTCTGTCAAGGCTTTTAAAGCGCAATTATAGAACAAGAGTCTTAATTATCATTTACTGTATATTACTCTTGTTCCATATGACCTAGTATACCCTTCTTGCTTACTTCAACACCCCACCCCACTCCACTACGGTAAACCCTTTCCTTTGGGGAGTATGAATCTGGTAACCCTGGACTTGGATTGGTTGCTGCAGGGGCTTATAATCCATCAGGATCCTTATTACAGTATCAGGTTTGGGGGAGATATTGAGCGGTGCCAGTCTGTCCACCGCGGAATTTGTATAGAACGATACGAAATAATAAGGCGAACCCTGCATTTTCGGTTCCCAGTAATCCAAGAAGTCGGCAGTTTCCTTGCCGTTCAACCCCAATTGGCGCAACTTATCCGCAAGGAATTGATGTACATCCGCCTGCGCAACGACAAAACCCTTGCTTGGCGATTCATACATCCCTCCCCTGCCTTCCCAAAAAAGGTAAGGATAAGTCCTGCCGTCAGCGAGGTTGATCAACTGTCCATCAGGATCCGCCAGCACATTCCAACCCTTGCTATATTCCGGCTCGGTATAAGTGAATCCGCCAGCAGGATCGAGTTGTACCCTTACCTCTTGCTGTTTTTCAGGATAGAGATATATGACCGGTTTGGCGCATTCGGCCATGGGCGCGTACTTGGTGTTCTTGAATCGGACAAACATGCCGAACGGATCCTTCCAGAAAAAAACGGGCCGGCTGGCGACAAAATCCTGGTAGGATGGCTTAACCTGACCCTGGGGAATATAATATGACTCGTATAGATCCACAAGCTCCTGAGCATTGCCGTCTTTGTATCCATATACCGGTTCGCCGGAAAAAGTGGCGCCGATCTGCTTAAGCTCGCCTAAAGAGACGTCGGCCACGTCGCGAAAATTCGATTGGCCGCATCCGCCGATCGCCTGATAGGAATATTCGTCCTTATTTTTTGTGCCATCGTTCCAGTTAACGAGCGGGACCTTGTCAGGACCGATGAAATCAATGTTCAACTGGTAAGTAATCTTCATGCCGTCCGGCGACTTGATGTAAAAACCATAAGAGGGATTACCGCCGGCCGCGGCCGATTCCGTATAGATGTCCCCCGCAACGGGATCGGTAAAGACTTTGACCAAATGATCGGCACAGAAAAATTCGTTACTGTTGCGGAAAAAACCCGACGCCGGCGCCTGGACCAATTTGGCGCCATTTCGTTCATCTACGATGCTTTGCGGAAAATCAAGATCACTTAAGATGAAATCGCTGTCAGCCGAAATCTTTATAATGGGATCCCAATAATTAAGCTTGCCGTCCTTGTCGAACGTACCGCCGGAATATTTAGTCAGATAATAATACTTGCCGTTAAGGCTAGCCAAATGGTCATATTCTGTAAGACCTAAGCCATCCGGTGATATAATGCTGATTATTAGGTCACCGCCTTGATATTTGCCAGAAACGAACTTCCCCACGCGATAATTCACGTCATAGTTACTTGAGCTATTTTGCGTAAAATGGAGATTATCAAGCCTTTCCGGCTGCTGCCACTGGACCTCACCGGATTTGCTAGGTAAAATTCCAAGCCGATCGCTGCATTTCTGGCTGATGTAAGGGTCGTAGCCTCCATAGCTGGAGTCTGGCGTGCTGGTAGACTGGTCGTACTGAATGCCGGACGGAGGGACAAAAGAATCACCACCCGCATCGGACGGTTGATTAGCATGCGAATCGACGGAAATATTCCTGTCTTGCTGCTGGCGATAATGATAGCCGAACACGACGCCGGCGCCTGCCAAAATGACAGCCGCGACAATGATCACGATTTTGGTCGTTAGACCGTTTCTTTTCGGCGGCACCGGAGGTATTGGCGAGACCGAAGAAGGGATTGGGTTCTCCATATTTTTTATTCAATAATGACCTGACCTTGCTTAATTTGACTTTTAATTTCCTGACTGACGGCGGATATCCCCGCCAATTCTGCCAATACTATATCACTGTTAGCTTTCAGCAGCAACTTGCCTTGCCCGCCGTCGAACCGTACCGGAAACAGGTCGGCTTCAAGCCGGCCTTCTTTATGGACTAGACCGACCGCAATACCGGTATGTCCCTTCTCCAAGACCTCTTTGGATATCCGGTCGCCCTGGCCGTATACTATCAGCTTGCCTCTGTATATCTCCAACGGTCCTATTTGGCTACTGCCGCTGAACAAGACCGCGTCCGCCCCGGCATTGGCAAGCCCGCGACCGAAAAGCTCCTTTTGGCTTTGTGGCAATGCCGCGTCGGAAAGCATGACGATCACGAACCCGGTTTGGCCTTTCATCTCTTTGACCTGCGCCATGCCGATATCGCCGATGGTTGCAGAAAACAAGCAAACCCCGACCTTATTGCCGCTTATATCCCTAGCCTCGCAAAAATCCTGCCCTTCGTCTAAGCCATTATACCCGTAGCGCTCCAAAGCTCCTTTGATCCGCGGATCAGCGCCAGCCAATGCTCCCATGGTCAGGTCTTGCCCAAAAAACAGCCGTTCCAGGAACTTAAAACCGAAAGTCTTTTCATGACGATCTAAAGACAGCGAGACCGCCGGTTCAGCGGAAAAATCGCCATACCCCAGCGCTGTCACGGTCCTGTTGGGCGAAGGGTCGCCTTTGGTAAAATAGCCAGTTACGTAACCTGTCGTCTCCAAAATATCATCCCGTGCCGCCAACCGCGCGGAATTATTCCTTTCAAGCAGGTTAAACTTCCCGTAACCCCGGTCCTTGAGTATCTGCAACAGCAACGCCAATCCCGGGTGTGAATCCATATCCAGACGGTCAATACCCGTAAAATCGAATGTCTCGATCGCTCCCAGGCTTGCCACGTCATGAAAATCGGCAGCGGGCAGTGTGAGATAATGCGAAAAATCGAACGAACCGACGAATTTGGCGTCCTGTGGGATAGCCGTACCAATCTTAGAAGCCAGATCCCTGGCTTCTTCTACAGTCACGTGGTCTTTGATTATTAACGGCACCACACGGGCATTAGGCAAAGAACGTTTAATGAACGCCACGATCCCCGAGACCCCCTGTTCCTGGTCGAACGGCTCTTCTTCCACGCTCGCCAGGCGCCCCTCCTGTAGCGCGTTTATTGCCGCCAGGTCAGGCTCCAGTTCCCCGTAAGGGGTCTGCCAGGCCGCGGCTGACATTATGACGTCTGACTTTCCCATAGAATAATGGTTTGGGCTGACGACTACGACCGTAACGGGCGTATCGGTCGCCAATACGCCTATCGCTTGAGCAATCAGCCGCGCGCCTACCAGGTGATGATTGGTAATAACAGCCTCAGCGCCGCCATTAGGCCCGCCGAAGCCGCGTGCGGCGCTATAGGCGGCTTCATAGAATTCCCTCTGTCCATAATACGCATAATGCAGGCCGTTTGGACTTATTAACCCTTGATATTGCTCAACGGTATAGCCTCCCTGCCACCCTGCAAAAAAATAGCCTCCGACCAGCGAGGCGGCGGACAATATCAGGAAGGCTAAAAAGATTTTTATTCCGATCCGCAGATGATCCATGTTAAGTCATATCTTATGCTCTTTTTCCCACTTCTCTTCCAGCCTGCGGATCTGGGACTCATCAAACCCAAAATGATGCCCGATCTCATGCCAGACCACGCGGCGGACCAGTCCGGGTAAATTTGATTCACCGCCCGCGTACTTCTCTATCGTCCCTTTCCAAACCGTAATCTTATCCGGTAGGGTTGGGCCGATGCCGTAAGATGAACCGCGATCAAGCTGCGACACGCCATGATACAGGCCGAACAGGGAGTTATTTGGCGACTCCCCTTCCTCCAAAACGATATCCACGTTATCCAGCTTCTTGCGGATACTCTCCGGCAACGCCTCCACCGCCTCGTTAATCATTTTTTCGAAATCCTGCCTGTTTGACATATTTGATGATAGATTATGCTTGATTGCTTTCAGACAATACTTTCATACTACGTAGTATGAAAGTATTGTCTGAAAATAAAAATCGTTCATGATAACGACAGGGACGGCGTACTATCGAGCACTCGTATGCTCGCTGTTTCTGACATATAAGACATTATAACCAACATCTACCCTGCCTGACACGTCTATTCCCATTTTCGCCAAGTGACCCAACATCTCCTGCTAGGCTTGGGCCGGGTCTTCCGCGGTCATTTCCTCTATTTTTAAAAAAATTCCCCTCTCTTTTACGCTGTCCACACAGATCTTATACTTGCCCGTCCTGCATTTCCTCCTGGTCTTGGCCGTGTCCGCTATCACCTTGTATCCGAACAGCTTGGTGACGCAATCCATCCCTTCACCGTCCGAAATCTCCAGCTCGTGCTCTAGTTTGGAAAGATGATCGCCCTTATCCCTGTAATACTCCAGCAGACCCCGGCGGACTTTTTCCCAAAACTTAAACTCGCGCTTCAAATATCTGGCAACGCAGGAAGAATAAATATCGTCAAAATACCTTTCCAAACCCATCACCTTGCGCAGATAAGATGTAATTCTTGCTTCAAATCCGCTCTTCCGACTTCGCACAACAAAAATTCGTTGCGAAAAAACGCCGCGACTTTTTATTCATCGATCTTGGCCCCCAAATCCGAGAGCCGCAGCGAAAAATATTTCTCCCGCTTAACCACCGGCCCATCGCAATCCATCAAGATAGCCTTTATCATACTGATATTATGGCAGATTTTTGGGGAAAATAAAAATGCCTTGAATAAGACATGTTTCAACCCGCCAACCGCGGTTGGCGGGTTGAAACTGCGAAAATGCAGGCTCTGGCGAGCCTGCATTATTTTTTTATTATTCTATTCTTCTATTATTCTATATGCTTAGAACCCCTCATAGTCATGCATGGTCAGCTGGGCTTCTATCTTTTTGATGACCTCAATAACCACGGCCACAACTATAAGCAATCCCGTGCCACCGAAAGTCAAAGCCTTGGTCCCGGTCAGATTCTGCAAAATAAGCGGCAACACAGCGATGACGGCCAAGAAGAACGCGCCTGCCAAAGTGATGCGGTTTAGCACCCTGCTCAGGAAATCAGCAGTCTGGCCGCCCGGGCGCAATCCCGGCACGAATCCGCCGTTCTTCTGCACATTCTCAGAGATCTCCTGCGGATTGAATACCACTGCGGTGTAAAAATAAGTGAACGCCATCACCAACAGGAAATACACAATACCATAAAACCATCCCTGGTTGTTGAACAGGGTAATAACCTTCTGCGCGCCATTGGCCAAAACCGCGGACCTGGCGTTGATGAAAAACTGAGCAATGAGCGCCGGAAACATCATTATGGAAATAGCAAAGATGATGGGAATGACCCCGGCCTGGTTGAGCCGCAAAGGCAGATGGGTATCTATACCTCCCACTAGCCGGTTGCCGCGCACGCGTTTGGCGTAAGCGATGGGAATGTTCCTCTGCGCTTCAGTGACCAGTACCACGCCCGCGATGGTAATTAATGCCACGGCCAAAAAACCAAGGACCAAAGGCAATCTGCTCGGATCGTACCAGCCTTTAAGGAAACTCAGGCTGGCCGGCAAGCGGGCCACTATTCCGGCAAAGATTATCAAAGAGATTCCGTTACCTACGTCAAATTCCGACATTATTTCCCCAAGCCACATAAGCAGCATCGTGCCGGCAGTGACGGACAATAAAGTCAGGAACCACTGAAAAGGAGTAAATACGCCTAAAATTGCGGCGCCGCCCTGGCTCTGCAGCAGCCGGATAGTGCCGAAAGCCTGCAATGGGGCCAAAGCTATGGTCAGGTAGCGGGTATACTGGTTTATGGCGGTCCGTCCCGCTTCCCCACCCTCTTTTTGCATCTCGGCCAGGGAAGGGATTACTATGGTCAACAATTGCATAATAATGGAAGCGGTGATATATGGTCCCACGCCGAGCATAGCCACGGAAAAATTGGTCAGGCCGCCGCCGGAAAAGATATCCAGCATGCTGAAGAATTGACTCTGCTGGAAAAATTCGCGCAATCCCATGGCGTTAATGCCTGGGATCGGCACATGCGCCAAGACGCGGGTCAACAGTAAAAGGCCCAGCACGATCAAAATCTTATTGCGCAGGTCTGGGGTTTTCCAGATTAGGAGGAATTTGTTCATTACTAGCCTGTAGCAAGTAGGCAGTAGCTTGTAGCCTACCAGCTACTAGCTACTTCCTACCAGCTGATTAAATTACTTTTCCGCCGGCTTTCTCTATCGCCGCTTTGGCGGTTTCGGAAACCGGAATGGACACGGTCAGTTTCTTTTTGATTTCGCCCTTAAGTACTTTGACTCTGGTAGTTCCTGGTTCTATTATACCGCGTTCCGCCAATGTTTTCACGTTCACGGTATCGCCGTCGTTAAAAACGTTCAAGCGGTCCAAAGAAATAGCTACGGGTTTGGCAGCAAGCGAGCGAAACCCCCGCAGTTTCGGCATCTGGCGGATAAGCGGCTGGCGGCCGCCTTCAAAGTTGGCCGGCATCTTGCTGTGGCCAGTCCTGGCAGTTTGCCCCTTTCCGCCACGGGTGGAATAGGTGCCGTGTCCGGAACCTATACCGCGTCCTACCACTTTCTTACGGTGTACTGATTTTGGATGCTTGCGCAACTGATGTAATTTTATCATAACAATTGACCTAACTGACCTAATTATTCTAATCAACCTAATCAAACCCCAAACTCTAATGTTTAAACGGTTATTTTTGGGATTTAGGCATTATTTAGATTAATTAGAAATTAGACTAATTATCATCCACTAACTTAACAATCGCCCAATACTTGAGTAATATCACTAACAATTACTTCCGTAATGCTTTTAACTGCTCCTTGCTCTTCATCTTCTTGAATGCTTCAAATACGGCCTTGACGTTGTTGACCTTATTGTTGCTGCCGAGCATCTTGGAGACGATATTCTTCACCCCGGCTAGTTCGCAAACCTGGCGAACCGCGCCGCCGGCGATTATTCCGCTACCTGCTTTTGCCGGTTTGAGCATCAGGCTGGAAGACTTGTACTTTATCTTGATCTCGTGCGGAATGGTCTCGTTAACGAGCGGCAGAACTATCATGTTCTTCTTGGCCTGATTAACCGCCTTATTCACGCTCTCGGACACGTCCGCGCCTTTTTCCAGGCCCAACCCCACTTTGCCTTTATGATCCCCGATGACCACCAAAGCGCGGAAGCGCATGCGCTTACCACCGGCCACCACGCGCGTAACCCTCTTGACCTCGACCACTTTCTGGTCGAATTCACTGCGTTCGCGTCCGCCGTCCTGACCAGGTTGTCTTCTTCTTTTTTCCATAAATATTGTCTAAAGATCACTAATCACACAAGTGGACTCAAATGACTGCGTTTATTCGCAGTATTTGCGGTATTTGTGATTAGTGGATAATTAAAATTTAAGTCCGCCCTCCCGAGCGCCCTCGGCCAAAGCCTTCACCCGGCCGTGATAAGCGAATCCGCCGCGGTCAAAGACCGCTTTTTTAAGGTCTTTCGCCAGCGCCTTCTGCGCCAACAGCTTGCCGACTTCCGCCGCCACGTCCGTCTTCTTTCCGCCTTGCTTGATCTCTTTGCTGGACGCGGAAGCCAAGGTCTTGCCGGCCTGGTCGTCTATAAGCTGGGCGTAAATGTGCCGGTTGGCGCGGAACACGCAAAGGCGCGGCCTGGCACTGTCGCCAAACACCTTGGAACGAACCCGATTATGTCGGATAAACCGCTTGAATCTTTTGTTCTGGTTGGAATCTCTCATAAGGTAATTGACTGATTGATTTATCTGGTTTAATGATTCAAAAATCAGGAAATCACTAAATCATAAAATCAATAAATTATTTTCCGCCTCCCACGACCTTCACGACCTTTCCGGCCTTCCTCTGGATAACTTCGTCTATATATTTTATCCCTTTACCTTTGTAAGGTTCCGGCTTCTTGAGCTCGCGGATCTCGGCCGCGAACTGGCCGACCTTCTGCTTGTCCGCGCCGGATACGGTAATGACATTTTTATCTACCGTCACAGTTAGATCCTTCGGGATAGCAACCTCTACCGGATGGGAAAAACCGAGCGACATCACGAGTTTTCCGGCTTGCGCCGCGACCTTAAACCCGACTCCGTTGACTTCCAGCTTTTTCTCGAACCCCTTGGTCACGCCATCTACCAAGTTCTGGACCAGCGCCCGGAACAGCCCCCATAACGCCCGCTCTTTCTTGTTTTCCTTGTCCTTGACATCTATGACCACTTCTTTCTCGGACACGGCCACTTCCACCTTAGGATGCAGCGCCATGGTCAAAGTACCCTTCGGACCAGTCACGGTCAGAACAAGGTCTTTCTTCTCCACCTTCACCCCACTGGGGATGACTACTGGTTTTTTGCCAATACGACTCATACTTTTAAGATTATCTTCTAATTATCTACGGATTACGGATTCGTACGGATATACAAATATCCGTCAGTTCCGTACCAATCCGTAATCCGTAGAACTTACCAAACCTGGCACACCACTTCCCCGCCGACACCTTCCTTGCGGGCCTGACGGTCTGTCAACAACCCTTTGGATGTGGAGATTACAGAAATGCCGAGTCCGCTATTGGTGCGGATCAATTTATCCACCGGCAGGTAGATCCTTTGGCCTGGCTTGCTGACGCGCTTGATGCCGGAAATTACTGGTTCGCCGTTGGGGCCGTATTTCAGTTTTATCCGCAGCTGCCGGAAAGTCCCGTCCGTGGTCTCGTTGACCGAGCCCAAAAACCCTTCCTGCGCGAGCAGCTTGGCCAGATTTCCCTTGAATTTGGAATAAGGCAAAGACAACTCGGCCTTGCCGGCCTTAACGGCGTTCCTTATCCTGGTTAACATGTCAGCGATTGGATCGGTATACATAGCTTAACTAATAATTGATAATTGATAACTAGTAACGGTCACTTGTTATTTATTGCTTATTACTTGTCTGGATTACCAGCTTGCCTTAACCACTCCCGGGATCTCCCCTTTGCTGGCCAGTTCGCGGAAGCAGATCCTGCACAGCTCGAAATCGCGGATATAGCCGGCTTTCCTGCCGCACTTCCAGCAGCGCCTGATGACGCGGGTAGAAAACTTTGGCTTTACCCTACTCCGTTTTGCTTTGGCGATATGTGCTTTAGTAGCCATAGAATTAATGAACAAAAATTAAGAAAATTAAAAATGACAAAAATTATGACTGCATCCCATTTTTATTATTTTTGTTCAATTTTGTCATTTTTGTCATTACTTCTTAAATGGGAATCCTAACTGGGTGAGCAGCTCCTTGGCGTATTCGTCCTTTTTGGCGTTAGTGACAACCGACACTTCCAGGCCGAACACATTCTCCAGTCCCGAAGCGGAGATCTCGGGAAACACCAGATGCTCCTTCAATCCCAAATGGTAATTGCCGCGCCCATCAAAGCTGTCTCCGGAGATGCCCTGGAAATCACGCACGCGGGGCAAGGCCACGTTGATCAGCTTATCCAAGAAACTGTACATCCGATGACCCCTTAAGGTACAGACCAATCCGACCACCTGGTTCTCCCTGACCTTGAATCCGGAAATGGATTTCCTCGCCTTGGCCTTGACCACGGCCTGACCGCAGATTTTTGCCAAGTCAGCCGCCGCCTCATCCACTTTTTTCTTGTCTTCCTTGATCTTCCCTACTCCGGCGTTCACGACCACTTTGGTGATCTTCGGCACTTGCATCACATTCTTGAAGCTGAACTTCTTCATCAAAGAAGGGACGACCTTGGTTTTGTATTGTTCTTGCAATCGTTCCATAAAAATCAGTTCTAAAAGTTTATAAAGTTCTTAAGGTTTATAAAGTCTTGAGTCCTTACTTTATGAACTTTATAGACTTTCAACTAAATTATACTGCTTTCCCGCTCTTCTTGGCGATACGCTGCTTGTTGCCGTTCTCCAGGAACTTGTAACCGATGCGGCTGGGCTGGCCAGAATTGGAATCCACGACCATCACCTTGCTTATGGGCAGAGGAGCGAAGAAGGTAATCTTCTTGCCCGAGCTCCCGGCCTGGCGCTTCTTCTCGAAACGAGTGTGGGAGTTGACGTTCTCTACCACAACCAGGCGCGGCGTGGGCAGGACCCTTATTACCTTGCCGGTCTTGCCTTTGTCCTTGCCGGACAATATCTTGACCGTATCGCCTGTCTTGATCTTCAGTTTGTTCATAAAATGTAGCGATTAGCTGTTAGAGTATAGCGATTAGCGGCTAAATGCTAGATGCTTGTGTTTAAATCACTTCCGGCGCGAGTGACAATATCTTCTTGAATCCGTCCTCGTATTTGCCGATGGCCTTTTCCCTAATCTCGCGCGGGATGGGACCAAAGATGCGCGTCCCTCTCGGCTCGCCGCTGTCCTTGTTCACCAGCACGCCCGCGTTCTCGTCAAAACGGATGTAAGAACCGTCTTTCCTGCGGATCTCTTTCCTGAGCCTCACTATAACCGCATAAACCTTGTCGCCTTTCTTGATGCCGGAATTTGGCATCGCCTGCCTAACGCTGCCGGCGACAATGTCGCCGATGCGGGCGAAGCGATTACTGTTCTTGCCGTTCACGGAAAAGACATTGACGACTTTCGCGCCCGTGTTGTCCGCTATCTTGATGTAGGATCTTACTTGTAACATATGGTTAGGAAATAGTAATTGGTAAAGAGTAAATAGATTTCCCGAGTATATATCCCATCTAATTGCTTGTCACTATTTACTGATTACTAGATCTTGCTAATTACCTTAAACTTCTTCTCCTTGCTCATCGGACGGATAGATTCTATCACGACCTTGTCGCCCACGTGGTATTCGCCGTTCTCGTCATGCGCCTTGTATTTTTTGGAGATGGTATAAGCCTTCTTATACTTGGCATGGCGCTTGCGAACGTCCACTTTCACGACCACGGTCTTGTTCATCTTATCAGAAACCACCGTGCCGATAAGCTGCTGCTTTTTAGAAATTTTATCCATAAAATCTTGCTGCTTTACTAAATACTAATTGGTACAAACATACTAATGGCATTACAGGTGAGGTGAAAGAGATGTTGATAAAGATTAGTATATTAGTATCAATTAGTATTTAGTAAACGTGATTACTTCTTACTGTGCAAATAGGTCATTATCCTCGCGATATCCTTCTTCACCTGCCCGAGCTGGCGCGTGTTCTTGAGCTGGTTCAGGCGTTTCTTAACGTCCAGTTCGTGCGCCTGCGCGCGCAATTCGCCCAGCAGTTGCCGTAATTCTTTCTCTGATTTAGCTGTCAATTCCTTGAACTTCATAAAATTAGCTTTTAGCTGTTAGCTTCCAGCTTATAGGACTAAAAGCTAGAAGCTATAAGCTGATACCTTTATTATCCCTGTTTCTCCTTGACCAGGAACTTACTCTTTACCGGCAGCTTATGGCTAGCCAGCCTCATCGCTTCCTGCGCCTGTTCCCTAGTCACGCCATCCATCTCAAACAAGATCTTTCCCCTTTTCACGACCGAAACGAAGTGGTCCACCGCGCCCTTGCCGCCGCCCATCGGCGATTCGTTGCCATGCACCGTAACCGGCTTATCCGCGAACACGCGGATCCAGATCTTGCCGCCGCGCTGCACGTACCTGGTCATAGCACGCCTGGCCGCCTCTATTTGGCGGGCGGTGACCCAGGAACTCTCCAGGGCCTTTAAGGCGAACGTGCCGAAAGCGATCTTATCACCGGCCATGGCATTGCCTTTGGTGGTGCCGCGATGATGCTTCCTGTGTTTTAGCTTCTTTGGGATCAACATATTGATAAATTTCTAATATCCAATTTCTAATATCTAATAATGAGCTTTTGAAAATTGGTTATTGGTAATTGGAAATTTTAGCCTACTTGCCTGCCGGGTGCTTTTCCCGGACAACCTTTTCCTGCGAATGTCCGGCCCGTTCTTCGAACTTATCTCCCTTATATATCCAAACCTTGATCCCGACCGTGCCGTAAGTGGTGTAAGCCGTGCTCCGGGCGAAGTCAATATCAGCGCGCAGAGTGTGCAGTGGAATTTTGCCCGATGACAAATGTTCGGTCCTAGCAATATCCGCGCCGTTCAGCCGGCCGCCAATAGCCACCTTAGCCCCTTTGGCGCCCGCATTCATTATCTGTTCTAGGGACTGCTTCATCAGTCTGCGAAACGCCACGCGCTTCTCTATCTGTTCGGCGATGCTGTTAGCTATTACCTGGGCCTGCAGATTAATGTCCTTCACTTCCTCAATATTGACCTTTAGGTCCTTCTTGATGCCGAGCTTGGTCTTGATCTTCTTCTTCAGCTCCTCTATGCCCGCGCCGCCCTTGCCGATTATCAATCCCGGTTTGGTCGTCTTGATAATGACGGTCACCCCGCCGTCACCGGTCCGTTCGATGTCTATCCGAACCAGGCCCGCGTTCTTGAGGTGTTTCTCCAGGTACTCGCGGATCTCGGTATCCTCTTTCAGCAGCTTACTAAAATTACCTTTGGAAAACCACCGGGATTTCCAGGTATCTGTGATCTTTATTCTGAATGATGTGGGGTTGATCTTGTGACCCATAGTATTAGTTAAAAATTTGTAAAGTTTGTAAAGTTCATCAGGTTATTGCATAAACACATTACCTTATAACTTTATGAACTTGATGGACTTTGTAAACTATATTATTCTCCGCCCTTCCGGTTAAAAAGCCTTCTCTTCTGCTGCACGCGGCTCTGCTTCGCCTGTTCTTCGGTCTTGAAGGTTTTAGTCTTCTTGGCTTCTTCCTTCGGCAACTTTTCCTGGACAGCAGCCTTCGGTTCGGCTTCTGCCGCTTCCTGTTTTTCCGCCTGCTTAAATAGCGCCAAACGGGAAGACTTCGGTTTGACCTGCCGCTGTTCTTCCAAAATCACATTCACGTGGCACAACTTGCGGCGGATGATGAACGCGCTGCCTCTCGCCCTAGGAAAATATCGCTTTAGCACCGGGCCCTGGTCGGTCGTGATGCTTTTCACAATCAGCTTTTCGGGATCCAGAGAAAAATTATTCTTGGCGTTAGCCACGGCGGAGCGAAGCAGCTTTATCACCATGCCGGAAGCTTTTTTGTCCAGATGCTGCAGCTGCACCAAAGCGTCGGAGACGTTGCGGTTCTTAACCAGATTAGTCACCAGGCGCATCTTTCTCGGGGAAATATGAAGATACCGGGCGGAAGCCTTGACTAATTTATTAGTATTCTGTTTTACTGATTTTTCTGCCATATCTTTAAATTAAGTCTGAAAATTGATCTAATTATTCTAATTTCGCCAACCGGCGGACTAATTATTCCTAATCAAGTCCTAATGTCTAATGCGCTAATGTCCAAACGATCATTTTAGGCATTAGTGATTAAGAATTGGGATTTGATTAGGTCAATTAGGTTAATTAGGGGTAATTAGGTCAATTTATTTTTTAGGTTCTTCCTTCGCTGCCTGCAGCTTGGCCTTCTCGGCCGCGGCCGCGGCCGCTTCCTGTTCCTTGGCCATCTTACCGCCGTGCCTGATGAACTTCCTGGTGGGAGCGAATTCGCCTAACTTGTGCCCGACCATATTTTCCGTGATGAATACGGGGACATGCGTGCGACCGTTGTGTACCAAAAAAGTGAATCCGACGAATTCCGGAGCAATGGCGCAATCCCTCGACCAGGTTTTTATCTGGTCCTTGCCCGACTTGGAATTACGCACCTTTTCCAACAATCTGGGATCTACGTATGGGCCTTTTTTTAAACTTCTGGACATAAATTAGCTTGTAGCTTGTAGCCGGTAGCCCGTAGCCTACAGGCTACTTGCTACTTCCTACGAGCTGATTATTTGCTTCTCCTCTGGACAATGAATTTATTGGAATATTTCTTCTGCTTGCGGGTCTTTACGCCTAAGGCATGCTTGCCCCACGGGGTCTTTGGATACTTCAGACCGATCGGGTTGACGCCTTCACCACCGCCATGCGGGTGATCCACCGGGTTCATTACCTTACCGCGAACACTCGGCCTCCAGCCCATCAATCTCTTCCTGCCAGCCTTGCCGATCCTGACGTTTATCCAGTCGGCATTGGCCAACTGGCCGACGCTAGCCAAGGCATTGTCCTTGACCCGACGGATCTCGCCGCTGGGGAGCTTGAGCAAAGCGTAACCAGATTCCACGTTCTGCAATATGGCGTACCCGCCGGCGCTGCGCGCCAACCTACCGCCCTGTCCGGGAACGAGTTCGATGTCGTGGATAAACGTGCCGACCGGGATGTTCCGCAGTTGCAGGCGGTTGCCTGGCAATATCTCGGCGTTGTCCGCGTAAACGACGCGGCTGCCGACCTTCAACCCTTCCGGAGTCAGAATATAGCGCTTGCTGCCGTCTTTATACGCCACCAGCGAAATAAACGCGGTGCGGGTCGGGTCGTACTCTATGGTCTTCACTGTCGCCGGGATGTCTTTCTTGTCGCCGCGGGAAAAATCCACCAATCTGACCTTCTTCCTAAATCCCCCGCCCTGATGGCGGACCGTGATCTTGCCGCTGTGATTGCGACCGGCCGGGCGCGCCTTGGAAACTATAAGCCCTTTGGGGGTCTTGTGGCTTTTGCGCAATACCGAATAATCAGTCACACTGTGGATGCGCCTGCCTGCTGATGTCGGTTTGTAGATCTTTACTGCCATATTTTTAGCTTGTAGCTGGTAGGATGGTAGCTAGGTAGCCTACAAGCTACTTGCTACTGCCTACAAGCTGATTAAATCGTCTCTGTCGCCCCCTCAATCTTGTCTCCCGCTTTCAACGTCACTATGGCCTTTTTGAATCCCGAGGTCTTTCCGGATACCCTGCCCATATGCCTGATCTTGCCTTTAACGTTGACAATATTGACCGCGAGCACCTTGACCTTGTGGGCCTTTTCTATCGCTTTCTTTATCTCCACCTTATTGGTCTTCTTGACCACGTTAAACACGTACTTGTTGGCCGTGGCCAGGCGCGTAGATTTTTCGGAAACGCGGGTGCCGAGCAAAGGCGCCGGGGTCAGATTGCCGGAAACCTGCTCGGACTTTGCCATCCGTTTCTTTTCCCCGCCTTGTTCCTTAACGGACTCTTGATCGGTTGATTCTTTTTTGCTAAAAATCGCCATATACGTATCAAACTTCCAAATCCCAATTGTGTAACTATTAAATTTGGTGCTTATTTGGTCCGCCAACTGGCGGATTGGCGCTTGATGTTTGGGATTTATTTATTATCCAAACTTTTTCTTAAATATACCTTCTCGATTACTGGTAAGCTGTCTTTCATCATGATGACACTGTCGGCTTTCAAAATATCCACCACGTTCAGGCTGTTGGCTAAAGAGGGCGACACAGAGACGATGTTCCGGGAAGCCCTAACCAGTTTGTCGTCTTTCTTCGGCAGGACGAACAGGTATTTGCTGCCCATCTCCTTTACCGCTTTTTTCAATCCGTCCAGGATATTCACGAATTCCTTGGTCTTGGCCTTTTCAAGGACTATCCGGTCCATTATCACCAATCTGCCATCTTTGGCTTTGTCGGACAAGGACATAAACAGCGCCTTGGTCTTGGCCTTCTTGTTCATCTTCAATTCCCAGTTCTGGTTCGCGCGGGGACCGAAGGCGATACCGCCGTGCCGCCAAATGGGGCTGCGGATGCTGCCTGCCCTGGCGCGGCCGGTGCCTTTCTGCTTCCATGGCTTCTTGCCGCCGCCGCTGACTTCGCCGCGCGTCTTGGTATTAGAAGTGCCCTGGCGGGAGTTGGCCAACTGGATCCGGACGGCTTCCGCCAAAAGATGGCTGGACGGCTTGACCCCGAAGATCTGAGAATTCAATTCAATATCGCCGACGACTTCCCCTTTTTGATTGTAGACTGAGACTTTCATAGTTAGCTGGTAGCTGGTAGCATATAGTCGGTAGCCTACGGGCTACTGGCTACTTGCTACAAGCTGATTATTTCTTCTTCTTCTCTTCTTTCACTTCTACTATCTTCACCAATGGCTTCACTTTTCCGGTGGAGATGACTTTGATGGTCGCGTTCCGGTGTCCCGGAACAGCGCCTTTCAGGGTCAACAGCCCTTTTGCCGCGTCCACTTCCACGACCTGGAGATTCTTGACCGTAACCTGCCGGTTACCCATGTGTCCGGCCATGCGCAGGCCCTTGCGGGTATGCTGCGGAAATCTCTGACCGATGGAACCGACGCTGCGGGGCCTGTCATGGCCATGGCTAGCCGGAAATCCGGCGAAGCCGTGGCGCTTGATGGCGCCGGCGAAGCCGCGGCCCTTGGAGACACTGACCACATTAACCAGCTCCCCTGCCTTAAAACCGCTGATGTCCACTTTCTGCCCTTTTTTAAAGGAAGCTGCATCGTCCATGCGGAATTCTGCCAAAACGGAAAAACCGCCCAACTCTTTTAGATGTCCAGCTAACGGCTTGTTGACCTTCTTTTTCTTGCCAACGCCGACCTGCACCGCGGAATACTTATCCTTGCCGTCAATGGTCTTGACTTGAGTGACTGTCATAGGATCTGCTTTTACCACCGTGACCGGGATAACTTCGCCGCTTGGATCGAAGTACTGAGTCATGTTCAGTTTTTTGCCGATAAAGAAGTTCATGGTTTTAGCTTGTAGCTTGTAGCCGGTAGTCAGTAGCCTACGGGCTACTTGCTACTGCCTACTAGCTATAAAAAAATCGGGCCGATCCGCCCGCGAATAAAATATCAAAAGATATCTATGCTTGGTGCGGATCGTTCTCTATCTTCCCGAGCCTCTGTTAAGCTTTGCGGAAAATAGAACTAATCCACTTAACTTTATTGACTTGATAACTTTCAACTTGATAACTGGAAATGAGCGTTAGCTCATTTTAATCTCCACATCCACTCCAGCTGGCAGATTCAGGTTCGTAAGCGCATCTATGGTCTTAGGTGTAGCTTCCAGGATGTCTATAAGACGCTTATGCACCCGCATTTCGAACTGCTCCCTGCTGTCCTTGTGTACAAAAGTGCTGCGAAGCACCGTGTATTTGGAATGCTCAGTGGGAAGCGGAATAGGACCGGAAATACTCGCGCCGGTGCGCTTAGCAGTATCTACTATCTGCTTAGAGCTTTGGTCGATCAACTTGTGATCGTAAGCCCTTATCTTTATGCGGATTCTTGGCTTTACAGCTTCCTTTTCCATAGATTCTTCGATGTTCTCTCCCCTTCTGGAGAGTTGCCTCGATAATCAATCGGGGCAGAGAGGTTCTCGTTTGAAAGTACTCGATTAAAGTGCTCTAAAATATGGCCATTTCAATATCTCTAATAGCCACTCGCATATATTACACTACCTTTGAAAAATTGTCAAACGGCAATTTTCCAAAATCGTCACCCCGAGCGAAGCTCCGATCTATCGGAACGAGCAAGGGATCCATTTTACCCCCTCCTCTCCTGGCAAGGAGAAGATATCGCGAGTGAAAACGAGCGGTAGATGAGGTCTAAACCAGGTAAATTTCAATTATTTTTTGATGGGTCTTGCCTAGAAGATTTTAGCCTTCTTGAGGACTTTAGTTAATAATTCGGTGAGATTTTGACCTCGATTGTTGAACCTAAATTCTGATTCTTTTAAGTAAAGGTAGAACTTTCTTCTCGGTATG
>Ga0207433_10002351_pt1 | contig 38579 bp, 33 predicted proteins | sample YelNatPaOPGAMG01_FD_187559 | JGI IMG/M metagenome (GOLD analysis project Ga0207433, IMG submission 187559) | Hot spring thermophilic microbial communities from Obsidian Pool, Yellowstone National Park, USA - OP-RAMG-01 (SPAdes) (version 3) | ecosystem: Environmental > Aquatic > Thermal springs...
ATTTTCTCGGGAAAATGAGGTTCTTCTGGGGATATTAAAAAGTCAAAACCAAATGAGCCGCCTGGGAATCGAACCCAGAACCTACTGATTAAGAGTCAGTTGCTCTGCCGATTGAGCTAGCGGCCCGCTGATTACCGCCATAATTCTATCATTAACAGATCTGAATTGGCAAGCTGGGAGTCTCGATATCAACATTGCCGGTTATTCCAAGATGCAGATACAAATAGCATTAAAATTGCAAGCTTCAGCGGACTGTCTCAGTTATTCCGCTGGCAAAACGGTATCCCAGACCACGCTCTGTCAGGATCAATCTCGGATGAGCCGGATCTTCCTCGATCTTCTGCCGCAGGTATCTGATATATAATTTGATAAAGCTCCGATCATTGATATAATCCGAGCCCCAAACTCTGCGCAGAAGTTCTTCGTGAGTCACCAGCCAGCCGCTATTCTCAATCAGACAGCTTAAAAGCTTAAATTCAGTTGATGATAATTTCACTTCCTTGCCCCGGATGAAAACCTGGTGACTCCTCCAATCTACTTCCACCTCGGGATGCCGGAACACAGGTCGCTCTTCTCGCCTGCTTCCGGTACACCGGCGCAGTACAGCCCTCACTCTGGCAAGAAATTCGGTAAAATCCGCCGGTTTGCAAATGAAATCATCTGCCCCCAGATTGAAGCCTTTTAACATTTCCGATTTCTGATTTGACGAGAGTAACAAAACGACTGGTGTATCGCTCATATCTCTTATCCGCCGGCAGATTTCCCAACCATCTATCTCCGGGAGCGTGGTATCCAGCAGAATAATATCCGGTCGCTCAACATAAAATTTCCGCAAGCCCAGAGTTCCCGTCTCGGCAGTAATGACCTGCAGGCCATCTTTCTGCAACCATTCTATTGCCATTGACAGGAATTGTTTATCATCCTCAATGATCAGGGCTTTTTTCCCTCCCATCCAAACCACCACCTCCAATCAATCGTTTATGCCAGCTAATTCTATATTCTAACTCAACCCATACCTTTTTCTATCCGCCAGATAGACTATCTGGACAACCAGATAATGATTTATTTAATCAGCTTTTTAACAGGCTATTCTACATGTATCGCACAGCCAATCTGCACTTTTTAAGTAGACAACCCCTTTGATTATATTGCATCAACAGGACAAACCAGTGGGATCAAGACAGCACACAATGCCGTAGAAAAGCTTGCAAAGCTCCTGATTTACATTTTACCTTTGTGTCCCAAAGCAATTTTACAGCCGGTTTACGACTTCAGGAGCATGTACAAACAGGCAGTTTGGGAATGCCAATTTTCTATATTAAGCTTAAGCATAATTACGCATGCAACAGAAAAAGCCTCGGATTTATATAAAGAAGTAGGATATACATGATGTTAAAAGTTATATACAGTGAGTTAAATATACTTTATCTTTCTCAAATCACATGCCAGACTTGTCACTGGCTAACAATGCGACTTCAGGATTCTCCAGATTTTGAAATGGCTAACTGATTCATAATAAACCAGTATCAAAAGGGGAGGTGTGGTTAAGAGGATGAAAGTGGTGAGAAAAAATTACATGCTTACTTCTAGCGGAGTCGCCAAAATGTTACATTTACATATCAATACGGTTAGACGATGGAGTGATAAAGGCATACTGAAACCATACAGAATAGGTCCAAGAGGAGATAGAAGATTCCTGAGAGATGATATCATAGAATTTTTAAATACCCAGCAATATGCATACAAAAACAGAGTGAACGGAAAAAACGGAAATGGACAGCCTGCTTAGTGTTAGCCAGAGCAGAATAAACTCCCGACCCTTAAATGGTCGGGAGTTTTCTGAATCTTTATCAAAACATCACGATTAAACCAGCGAGCGGCTCGACTTGCCGGAGACTCTTTCCAAACATGCCTGCAGAGATTCACTGACATAGGAAATATCAGCATCGGTCATCTGAACGTAAATTGGCATACAGATAGTTCGTCTGAGCACATTTTCAGCCACCGGGAATGCACCAGGACGATATCCAAAACGACTCTGATAAACTGGTTGCAGGTGACACGGAGGATCGTAAATTGAGCCTGTTTCAATTCCGTAGAGCTCTTGCATGATTCTGCTAAGCAGGTATTTATCCACCGATTCGCTTAAAATAACAGGAAATTTATAGTAGCTGTGCCTGATATTGATCGGCACCCTGAACAAACGGATATTTTCTATTTCCTTCAGTAACATGCTGTAAGTCTGGGCGATCTCATTCCTCCTGACCAGATTTAATTCTAGTGCCCTTAGCTGGCTGATTCCCAGAACTGCCCTCACTTCATCCAGTAACCAGTCGTTTCCTAGATTAACGATTTGATGCAAACCTTCACCCACCCCATGGTGACGCAGGCTGACGGCAAATTCCGCAAGTCCGGCATTATCGGTCGTAATCATACCGCCTGTCCCGGTAGTCATCACTTTGGTGGGATAAAAAGAAAAACAACCGGCATCCCCAAAACTCCCTGCCTTTTTCCCGTTCAGCATAGCACCGTGCGCATGGGCGACATCCTCGATAAGAAACAGGTTTCTTTCCAGGCAATATTCGTGGATTTTCTCGATTTCCGGGCAGGGAAATCCGGCAATATGAACAGCAATTATCCCGGCGGTCAAACCGGACACCTTTTTCTTCAGATCATTGAAATCAATGCAGAGATTTTCCGGATCGATCTCGGTCAAAACCGGGGTACCGCCGGCGTAGATTACTGCATTACAGGTAGCTACAAAAGTATTGCAGGGGACAATCACCTCCTTGCCGGAAACCTTGAAATAACGCAATACGATCTCCAGAGCGGCAGTGCATGAACTAACAGCTATTGCATACTTTACCCCGCAATAACTGGCAAATTCCTCCTCAAGCTGGCGGGTGAAGGGCCCCAGAATTAAACGCCCGCTTTTGAGTACCTGACTGATTTTATCTTCAATATCCTCTATTTCTTTTTCTGTAAAACAGGGCCTGGTGGCCGGGATCTTCATGTTTATCCTCCAGAATAAGAATAATGCTGTGAAATGCTTCCATCGCGTTAAACGCTGATTCTTAATAAATTATCCTTACAAGCTCGAAAGCTTCAGCTAATGTCGTATCTAGCTGTGCTCCTCTGGTATAAGCCAGAGCAAGAATATTTCTTTCATCCATGTAACTGCGGTTTTGCTGGGATTTATATTGACTAAGGGCTCTGATTTTCTTGTCAATATGCCTCTGTTCCAGACGGACGAAAACATCGGTGGTGAATGTCAGATTATTCCAGGGATGCTCATACCCCCAGATTGAAGCCTCTTTCTTAAATGCTCTTAACGCTTCCCAGTAAACTGTTGCATGGTCCTGATGCATATCTCGAGAAGAAGGGATCAAAACCAGATCGGGTTTTAACGCCTTTCTAAATTTGATCAAATCCTCCAGTATCTCCTGCCTGTGTTCCGGGAAATACCTGACTTTATAATCCAACAGAACGGCATTTGATGAACCAACCCCGAGTACGGCCATCGAATTCATGCACTCATTTTGAAGAACATCTCTGGGCAATCCTTCGGGCACCGATTCTTCACACCGGGAGAAAATGATGTAATGAATAATTTTCCCTTCTTCCATCAATCTTGCTATCGTACCACCCGCTCCAAGCTCGGCATCGTCTGTATGGGGACTCAGAACCAGAACTCGATCAAAATCAAATTTCATACTTCATTTCCTCCGGTAATAATCCTCTACAGTGATAACCTGAAGCCATCCAGAGATTGAATACTTTGAATACACTGTTTTATTCCGCCGGCTATTTCCTCAATCTGCTCTCTGCTCAACTCCGGATACATCGGAAGTGAAAGTACCTGTTCCTGTGTCCTTTCGCTCTCCGGAAAGTCGCCATACCTGTAGCCAAGGCTCCGGCAGGCTTCCTGCAGGTGCAGGGAGAGCGGATAATATACAGCAGTATCTATTCCCCTCTTGCGCAGATTTTCACGCAGTCGCTCCCTGTTGATGGAACGATCAACCAGACGAATTGTATAATAATTGACCGATGGGCGGGTATCTTTCCTGTTCAGAGGAATCCGTATTCCCCCAATCTCCCCGAGCAACCGATTATAAAGTTCCAGGTTGCGCCGTCTCATCTCACTCCAGTTGTCCAGATAATTCAATTTCACTCTTAAAATGGCAGCCTGAATCGCATCCAGCCGGCTGTTAAAGCCTACACGGCTGTGGAGGTAAGTTGCTCTGGTTCCGTGATTACGCAATAAACGGACTTTTTCAGCTATCTTTTCATCGCTGGTCAAGACGACTCCGCCATCTCCACAGGCACCCAGATTTTTAGAAGGAAAAAAGCTCAGGCAACCTGCGTCTCCCAGTGAGCCGACTTTTTTACCCCGGTATTCGGCACTGAGAGCCTGCGCGCAGTCTTCGATCACCTTTAAGTTGTCTTTTCTGGCGAGTTCCAGAATCGGATCCATTTCCACCGGCTGCCCGAACAGGTGGACAGGGATTATCGCACGCGTCCGGGAGGTAATTCTGGATTTAACCTTCTCCGGATCGAGGTTGAAGGTGATTGGATCAATATCTGCAAAAACAGGGTGTGCTCCAAGGTGGATAATAGCTTCAACTGTAGCAAAGAAGGTGAAGGGCGTGGTGATAACCTCATCTCCCGTGCCGATGTCGCAGGCTGCAAGGCTCAAAATTAAGGCATCCGTACCAGAAGCCACCCCAATTGCATACTTCGTGCCGCAATAAGCGGCGATTTCCTGTTCGAAGGCTTCTACCTCCTGACCCAGAATAAACCTGCCCGAATCCATGACCCTCCTGATTGCTTGCTCGATTTGCTCTTTGATTAATGCATGCTGGATTTTCAGATCCGTCATTGGAATATACATTTGTTATTTCTACCTCTAGTTTATTGCATTTTGATTATTTGAGATTTTCTTATACATTTAGCCCAGATTGATCACAGGTTCAAGTAACTTTACCTGACAATTCCAATCAAATAAATTGGTAGGTAAAGAAAGGAAAAGTAGATTGACTCCTGGAAACAATGGATTTATCTTAATTGACATGTGCGGGATAGTCGGTTACGTGGGGTGGAGACAGGCACAACCGGTTCTTTTAGACTGCTTGAGCAAACTGGAATACCGGGGTTATGACTCATGCGGAATCGCGGTTTGCAGCAATCAGCTCCAGATCTTCAAGGATGCGCTCAGAGTGGCGGCCCTGAAAAAAATCGCACCATCCATCAATGGCAATATCGGCATTGGACACACCAGGTGGGCTACCCACGGGCAGGTAAATGCCGTAAATGCACATCCACATTATGATTGTTCAAAAAAAATCGCTGTAGTGCACAACGGCATAATCGACAACTTTCAGGAACTCCGGCAAATGCTTAATCGGCAGGGGCATATTTTTGTTTCAGATACAGATACAGAGGTGATTCCTCATCTGATAGAAAGTTGTTACGGGAATAATCTGCTGGAAGCTGTGGAAAAGGCACTTACTAAAGTAGAAGGTTCTTACGCAATTGCCGTGTTGAAAGAAGGAGATGATACCTTAATTGTTAGTCGGAAAGATAGCCCACTAGTGATTGGCATTGGTGATGGCGAAAAATATATCGCCTCTGATATTCCGGCAATCATGGATTATGTTAATAAAGTGATTTATCTGGAAGATGGCGACATTGCAGCAATTTCCAGGAATAATATCACAATATTGAACAACCGGCAGATCGTATATCGCGAGCCCGCCTCGGTTCAATGGAATAAATGCGAATCCGGTAAAGGTGGCTATGACCACTTTATGCTGAAGGAGATCCATGAACAACCCGGAATTATCAGGGAATCACTGGCAGGCTATCCTTCGGAAGATTATGACTACTGCACGCAGATCGCATTTAACTCAGATTTTGCTAATATACTGGTACTGGCATGCGGTAGCAGTTACCATGCCGGCTTACTGGGTAAGTACCTGATTGAAGAATTCCTGGGTTGCCCTGTCAGGGTAGAACTGGGATCAGAGTTCATTCAACGCAGCCGACTGCTAAAACCTTCCACTGTAATCGCAATTACCCAATCCGGTGAAACTGCAGATATTCTGATTCCCCTCAAAAAATTCAAACAGGCGCAGGTTAAAATCGTTGCGATCACCAACGTTTTCGGCAGCACCGCCAGCAGGCTTGCGGATACCGTGATCTATACCAGGGCAGGTCCTGAAGTGAGCGTAGCAGCAACCAAAACATTTATCGCACAGCTCATCGAACTCTATAAGCTGGTACTTTCATCTCCCTGTATTGATCTCACAATAAGACGCAACTTAATCGGCGAGCTTCAGCAATTGCCATCCAGAGTTCAGCAGGTGCTGGACAATGATAGTTATATTGTGGACTGCGCTCGCTCGCTGACTGATTATCAACATGTATTTTTCATCGGTAGAGGCATCAATTATCCGGTTGCACTTGAAGGATCTCTGAAATTAAAAGAAATTTCTTATATTCACGCGGAAGGATATGCAGCCGGAGAATTGAAACACGGCCCCTTCGCATTGCTTGATCAAAACACCCCGGTTGTCGCTCTGGCTCCACGGGATGATTGCTATGCCCACATGATCAGTTCAATCAAGGAAATTAAAGCCAGGCACTCTCCCGTAATAGTTCTGGCTGATGAAACAGATGATTCAATCACTTCATTTGCCGATTTGATTATTAAAATTCCTCATGTTTCAGATGTATTTACTCCGGTAGTAAATACGGTTGTCCTGCAGCTCCTGGCATATTATACAGCCAGATTTAGAGGCTGTTCGATAGATTACCCGAGAAATCTGGCTAAATCGGTGACTGTAAAATGATCGGCATGCTGGATTTATAAAATGCTGTTACCGAAGATTTTTAAAAAAACCGCATCAAAACAGAAAAACTGCGTCAACATTGAAGACAAAAATGTCCAATCGTAAAAAACGGGAAATATCACAGGCAGAAAACCCTGAAGAAAAAGCTCTGCCAACCACTGATAACCTCCTGAGAACCGGAGATGTTGCTCGTCTGCTCAATATTCACGCCAATACTGTCAGAAGGTGGAGTCGTAACGGCATTTTGAAAGCATACAGGATCGGGCCCAGGGGCGATCGCAGATTCATTGAAAGTGAAATCAACCGCTTTTTTCAGGGGAGCAGTTGAAATTATCCGCTCGGTTTTTTCTCCCAATCACCAGCAAAATGCAAGTTCAACTCTTTTTCATAATTCTGGCGGGATTACCCGCAACCACCGCGCCTTCCGGTACATCCCTGGTAACCACGGCGCCGGAACCGATCACAGCTCTTTCTCCGATGACCACACCGGGTAAAATAACCGCATTGGCTCCGATGCGGGCTCCCTTTTTAATCACCGGCCCTTTGAGGGTGGCGCCGTAATACATGTATTTATCGTTGGTGGTTACTGCACAGGGTCCAACAAAAACATCGTCTTCAATTACGGTGAAGGCGGTGATATAAGCACCGGTCTGGATGCTGACATTACTCCCGATGCGGCAATTACCATCAATTACAGAATTAGTGCCTACCAGTACCCTATCGCCGATTTCTGTATTTTCCCTGATTAATACATTATGCCCTGTTTTGAAATCTGCACCAATTTGTACTCCCGAATAAATAATTGCACCGGAGCGAATCAGCGCATTATTACCTATCGTTAGAACTCCATTTTCAAGATTGCCCAGACTGACATTCTCCTGGATAATGCAATTGTTGCCCAGAACCACCTTCCCTTTCTGGCTGACGCCATGCACAATCATTTGTCCTTCTCCCCCTTATATTCAAAGAATTATCTTTTGCTCAGAATAACTGTAGGCATTCAGCAGGTCAACTTACTTAACCTGACAATTCCCCCATTTATTAAATCCAATACCGCCGTACAAATGGCGTTTTGCATTGTTCTACTAAATTATGTAAACTTCTATTGAACGAAAAATAACTGTTTTAACAATTTCTTAATAATTTTTCTTTAATATCATGTTAAGGTGAACATCTCATGTCTGGGAAAAAGGTTTTAATTGTTGATGACGACGTTAAAATCGTCGAACTGGTTAAGTTATATCTAAACCGGGACGGTTATTCGGTCATCACAGCCTTTGATGGTAACGAAGCCCTCAGACTGGCCAGAGAAGCTCATCCTGATTTGATTGTACTTGATATTATGCTCCCCGGTATAGATGGATTAGAAATCTGCCGCACACTCAGGGCAGAATCATCAGTTCCCATTATTCTGCTGACTGCCAAGACTACTGAAGATGATCGGATTGCGGGGCTTGATCTGGGGGCAGACGACTATGTTACCAAACCATTCAGTCCCAAAGAACTGGCAGCCAGAGTCAGAGCGGTATTCAGGCGTACTCCTGATGAATCAATTCAGATGGGGCCAGCCGAGCTAAAATACGGCGACCTGACAATCAACTTCCCCAGGCACGAAGCCTATCTGGCTGGCAAGTCGCTGAATCTGACGCCGGTCGAATTCAAGCTTCTGGGTGTTATGGTAAGAGAACCCAACCGGGTTTTTACCCGGGCTCAATTGATTGAAAAGGTTCTGGGATATGACTTCGATGGTTTCGACCGTACGATAGACGTTCACATACTTAACCTCAGGCGGAAAATAGAACCGGATGCCAGCCGTCCCAGATACATCAAAACCGTCTATGGGGCTGGCTACAAATTTGCCGGAGGAAGCGAATGATTCATAATCTGCAATTCCGGCTGATGCTGGCATTCATAGTGATAATTGTATTCACCATCGGAACAGCCTCGTTTTTTATCGCCCGTTCCACATGGGATAAAATACGCGAATATGAAGAGTTCAATAACGAGGTAAGAATTAACCGGGTAACCTATGCCCTTTCCCGCTTTTATCTGACTAAAGGAAACTGGGAAGGCGTTCAGCCGTGGGTAGAACAACTTGGTACACTTGAGCAAAAAAGGATTTTAATCTGTGATCAAACCGGAAAGGTCATTGCTGATTCCCAAAATAGTCTGGTAGGGCAAACCTACAACTCATCATCTGAGGGAATCCCGATGTACTATCCGGTGATCGCCATTTCGCCCTCTCAATCACCTTCAGGTATTCCGAGTAAGCCGAGATTGCAACAGGTTCTGTACGGGACACTTTATGTAATTCCTCAAAATCCACCCAGCGTGTTGAGTGTTTATCTTTCCAGTACTTTGAGCCGATATATGATCTGGGGCGGTCTGCTGGCGATCGGAATCGCCCTGATTTTTACTTTCGTGTTATCCAGGTATATACTCTCCCCTATCAGGGTTTTAACCGCTACGGCAAAAAAGCTCGGACAGGGCGATTTCTCTCAGCGGGTGAAAATTAAAAACCAGGGAGAAGTTGGCCAGCTTGCCGCCACATTTAATTCGATGGCCAGTGACCTGGAAAGGCTGGAGAAACTCAGACGCAATATGGTGGCGGATGTCGCCCACGAGCTCCGCACCCCTCTTTCCAATATTGCCGGTTATCTGGAAGCGATCCGTGACGGCGTAATCACCCCTGATCCAAAAACCATTAATTCTTTATGTGAAGAAGCTGCCCTGCTATCGAGACTGGTGGATGATCTCCAGGAACTGGCTCTATCCGATGCCGGAGAACTGAAATTGATCAGGCAGCCCGAAAATCTCGCCCAGTTAATCAAACAGTCGGTTGCCTCGGTGCAGCCTAAAGTAATGGATAAGAATATTGAGCTCAGCTATGATATTTCTGATAATCTGCCGCCAGTGAACATTGATTACCATAGAATCAGCCAGGTGATGCGGAACCTGCTGGCGAATGCCATTGCCCATACCCCAGCCGGAGGGAAAATCCATGTCACCGTGAACCTCCAGGATTCAAAGGTCAGGGTCAGCGTGAAAGATACCGGTGAAGGGATTCCACCCGGGGATTTACCGAACATGTTTGAACGTTTCTACAGGGTAGATAAATCCCGCTCGCGTTCAAGAGGTGGTAGCGGACTCGGGTTAACCATTGCCAAACGGCTGGTTGAAGCTCACGGAGGCTCCATACATGTTGAAAGTGAACTCGGCAAGGGAAGCTGCTTCTATTTTCTACTTCCTCTGGATAACGAGCAGTAACTCCCTTCTGTAAATTGCAGCATGCCAAGTATTCCCTTAACTTAATCTTTTCTTAATAATTTATTGCTAAATTAACTACAGATTAAATATGAAAAAGGAATGAAAACATGGGAAAAAGATGGTTAGCAATTCTGCTTGGTTTCATCAGTCTGACCACCCTGGTTTTTCTAGCAGCCTGCAAGGGTAATTCAGAGGCAACCTCGACTACAAAAACCCAGGTTGCCACCGTTCAGAAAGGTAACATCTCGTTAACAGTCACGGGAACAGGCAATCTTGCCTTTTCTAAAACTCAGGATTTGTCCTTTGAGATGGCTGGCACCGTGGAGGAGGTACTTGTCGAAGCCGGTCAGACCGTGACCGAAGGTCAGGAACTGGCTAAACTCGATACCTCCGCCTGGCAGGATCAGCTCAAAACCCTGCAGAAGGCTGTCACCACCGCCCAGCGCAACCTCTCTGCCAAAGAAAGCAGTCTGGCTCAGGCTCAGCGCAATATCTCAGCAAAGGAACTCGCTGTCAAACAGGCTGAACTCGATCTCCAGTCCGCTCAATCCAGTCTTTCCCAGATCACCGAAGTCAAAAAAGCCCAGGATAAGGTTGATAAAGCCTCCTATAACCTTCAATTCGCCCAATCCATGCTTAAAGCTGCCTCTATTTCCGGCTCAGAAGCCGATGTACTCTATTGGCAAGAGGAAATCAATGCCAGACAGCAGGATTTGAATTTTGCTAATCAGGAACTCAAGTCAATCCTTTCCGGATCCAGTACCAAAATTTCATCCGATGTTGCACTTCAGGTAGCTCAGGCACAATTGAAGGTTGAACAGGCACAAAAAGCCCTTGAAGACGCCAAAGTTGCAGTCGAGGATGCCAAACTCGCGGTCACCAATGCTCAGCAGGATCGTGATGATGCCGCGCAGGCTCTCCTTGACGCCCAGAACGACCTGGCAGAAGCCCAGGGGCTTTCTCCTGTAATCAAGGCTCCTTTCGACGGTTTCATTACCAGAATCAATGTCAAAGGCGGCGATGTGGTTCAGAAGGGGACGGTTGCCATACAGATCGCCGATCCCAACCAGTTTGCCGCCAATATCATGGTCACCGAACAGGATATCTTCTCCGTTAAACTAGGGGGAGATGCCACCGTTTCCCTGGATGCACTCTCCGGTCTTTCCTTCCCGGCTAAGGTCACCGCCATCGCTCCCCTGGCAACCGTCTCCCAGGGTGTCGTTAATTATAAAGTTACCGTGCAATTGACTTCTACCAGACCGGTATTCGCCGGTCAGTTCAGGACAAATCAGGGTTCAACTTCTGCGTCACCGCCTTCGAGAACACCTGCCACTTCCACCCCCGGATCAACTTATGGAACAACCGCGGGAACTACCGCTACCCCAGTAATACCGGGTGGATCAAGCGGCACAGGCAGACAGGGAACTTTCTCAGGGAGCGCAGCAGCTCCGAATATAACCCTGAAAGATGGGCTTACGGCAGTGGTTGACATCATAATTCAGCAGAAAAATGACGTATTAATCGTACCCAGCCGCGCAATTACCCGTCAGGGAATGAACTATACCGTCCAGGTTGTGAAAGGCAGTCAGACGGAGACCCGCACGGTAAAAATCGGCATCAGCGATGACCAGAATACCGAAATTACCGAAGGACTTAGCGAGGGCGAACAGGTTGTCATTAAAACCACTTCCTCTACTACCAGTTCCACCAGTAATAACCGGATAGGCGTTCCGGCTGGCGGAGAATTCAGGATGGTGGTACCCAGATGATTCAGCTTCAGAATATAGTGAAAACCTACCCGATGGGGAAAAGAGAACTCAGGGTCCTGCAGGGAGTTGATCTTGATGTCTCTCCCGGTGAAATGGTTGCCATTATGGGACCATCTGGCTCCGGTAAAACCACCCTGCTGAATCTAATCGGATTGCTGGACAGGCCCACCTCAGGGAGTTATCTTCTGGAAGGCAGGGAAGTTAGCAGGTTGAATAGCATCGAACTGGCTAAAATCAGAGGACAGAAAATCGGCTTCATTTTTCAGACCTTTAACCTGCTCCCGTACCTTTCAGCACTGGACAATGTAATACTGGGGCAAAAATACGCCGGCAAAATCAACCCTCAAACCGCCCAGGAAGCCCTGGCCAAAGTTGGACTGGCCGATCGCTTTCATCACAAACCCAGTGAACTCTCAGGAGGCGAACAGCAAAGGGTGGCTATCGCCAGAGCACTGGCAAAAAACCCTCCCATTATTCTGGCAGATGAACCCACCGGCAACCTGGATAGTCGGTCCGGCAAGGAAATTATGAACATCCTGACCAGTCTTCATCTAGAACAGAAGATTACCTTGATTATGATCACCCACGACCCCAATATTGCCCGCTACTGCCAGCGCATTATCCATATCCAGGATGGTCAGATCATAAGTGAGGAAAAAGTATGAAACAATTGCTTGAGCCATTAATCACCGCCTGGACGTCTGTAACCACACATAAATTGAGAAGCTTTTTGACTGTCCTGGGAGTCGTAATCGGCATCTCTGCTGTTATTATCCTGATGTCCATCGGCAGAGGCACCGAATCAATGATTTTAAGCAACTTTACCAGTCTGGGTACAAATCTAATCTACATTCAGCCAGGTGCCACCACACAGGGCGGAGTTCGCACGGGCTTCGGATCAGCCAACACACTCACCCTGGAAGATGCAGAGGCTATCCTGCAAAATGTACCGGAAGTGACGGCAATTGCACCTTATTCTTCAACTGGAATGCAGGTCGTTGCTGGCAGTCAAAATATGTTCGTTCAAGTCTACGGTGTGACGCCGGATTACCAGCAGGTTTTTAATATCGAAATGGATAGCGGCGATTTCATCTCGGAATATCAATACTCCCGCAGCATGAAGATCGCCCTCCTGGGAGCAACCGTTAAGGAAACCCTTTTTGGTGATGACGACCCCGTGGGCCAGAAAATCAGACTGGGTAACAATGTCTTTACCGTTGCCGGAGTTTTGAAAAGCAAAGGTGCAACTCTGCGGGGTACCACCGATTACGCCATCCTGGTTCCTCTTTCCACCCTGCAGGGAATGATGTCCCGCTCTATCACCGCCACCGGTCAGCACATCGTCAATACCATCGCATTGCAGGTAACCGATAAAAACCAGATCAGCACCGCCAAAGACGAAATCACTTACCTTCTGCAAACCCGTCACAAAATCGCCCTTGGAGAAGATAACGATTTCACAATCAGTTCCATGGATGAACTCATCAGCAGTATCTCCAGTTCCATGCAGAGCCTCACGCTCCTTCTCGGTGCCATCGCCGGGATTTCACTGCTCGTTGGCGGTATTGGCGTCATGAATATTATGCTGGTCTCGGTTATGGAAAGAAGACGTGAAATCGGTATCCGCAAAGCCCTCGGCGCTAAAGAAAGAGACATCTGGGGACAATTCCTGATCGATTCCGCTCTGCTCACCTTCACGGGCGGTATCATCGGTGTTGCTCTGGGCTGGGGAGGTTCTTATCTGATTCGCTCGATGGGGACGGTTCCTTCAGTGGTTACTCCTGATATTGTCATCCTGGCAGTGGTGGTATCTGTCGGAATCGGGTTATTTTTCGGTTTCTATCCGGCCTGGCAGGGTTCACGCCTGGATCCGATTCAGGCTCTCAGGGCAGAATAAGCGATCAATGTTATGCAATGGCTCATTCGCCATATTACGAATGAGCCATTGCAGGAACTTTGCTCAAGAACTCAATTACTGCCCTGGTAAACTGGGGTATATCATCCGGCGACCGGGAAGTGATCAGGTTTCCATCGACTACTACCGGTTCATCAACCCACTGAGCTCCGGCATTTTTGAGGTCAATTGCAATTGACTTCCAGGAAGTAACGCGCTTCCCCCGCACGATATCGGCTGAGATCATCATCAGAGGGCCATGGCAGATAGCCGCTACCAGTTTACCCGCTTCATAAAAACTTTTCACCAGATCAACCATCGGTTGACTTAAGCGCATTTTATCCGGTGCATAACCTCCAGGAATGAATACCCCATCATAATCATGAACGTTGATTTTATCAGCCGTGGTATCAGGTTTAAACTTAGCTTTCTTCTGCTTGCCGACATAGATGATCTGTGAACCGTTACCCACGATCGTTACCTGTAATCCAGCTTCCTTGAAAATCCTCACCGGTTCCGTCACTTCCACGTCCTCAAAATCATGTTCGATCAGCATCACAATTTTCTTACCTCTGGCTGCCATTTCACCACCTCCCGATGATTTTTAATACATCTGGATATGTTCGGATTACAATTATAAAATATAATACATGGATTTTTATCAATTCCCCTGTTTAAAAGGAATACATCAAATCATTGAATAAACTCTCATGAAAACCTGTAACCTTGCTGGCAGAAAATCAACATTAAACGGGAGGATCTGAAAATGTCATTCAATGTTGCGTTTGTAGCCCATGCGCCGGATGCAAACCCCGAAAAAAACCAGTGTCTGATTGAGACCCCAATGTACAAATTATTCGTCAGAGTGGTGCAGAGCCAGGAGCAGGCAGTGAAAATCTGCCAGGAACTCGTGAAGGAAGAGGGTATTCATGCCATCCTACTCTGCCCGGGATTTACCCATAAAGACATTGCAGAACTGGCCGAAGCGGTCGGCACAAAGACGGGAGTTTTTGTTGCTCGTGGAGATTCACCAAGCAATAATATAGTCGCTGAAGTGATGACACGAGAAGGCTGGTTTGCCAGGCGATAGAATAAATTCGGATAGGTTTTTTCTTTAATTCAGCTTTGACCGAACTTTTCCGGCAGGCTATAATGAAACCATGCGCCTGTAGCTCAGCGGATAGAGCATCGGTCTTCGGAACCGAGGGTCGTGGGTTCGAATCCCTCCAGGCGCGTTTTAATGCCTGTCACACCCGCTTGATGAAATCAACTCGACCTCGGCGTAATACCACCTGCCTGACGCTTCTGAGTTTTCTTGTGAATCCCCCCGTTCAGCATCCCATTTCATGCCCCAACCGGTTCTGTTTCTGGTTATGCACCAGTTTGATTACCGACGATAGGGATAATCGACCTTGACAGTTTCTCAGCAAATGAGAAATAATGTATCCAATTCGAATGGTACGAAATCTATCAACAAACAATAAAACAAATAACACTTCAGGAGATGCTGCAGTTCAATCAATCCAGCGTGCAGCCGAAATCCTGAACTGTGTCAGCAATGGTATCAACAGTCTGACCGACATCGCCGTCAGGTGCCATCTCAGTAAATCCACCACCCATAGATTACTTAAAACCCTTAAAGAATGTGAACTGATCATCCAGGATCCGGTTAATCACCAGTATTATCTCGGTTATTCTTTTATCAGGCTGATCTTTACTCCCATCACAACCCAGGAATATCTGATCAGCTGTGCCTCTGATGAAATGAGTACACTATCCGAAAAAACCGGTGAAACCGTCAGTCTGGGAATCAAAATCGGATTGAAAAATATTAATATCTATGTGGTGAACAGCAAGCATGACCTAAAAGTTGATGGAGCAAATTCAAGAATCAGACCTCTTTATGAAGGAATCGATGGCATCGTCCTGTTGTCCCAGTTAGATGAGAAACAGATTGGCAACATCCTGCACAATATCAAGATAGAACTTCAGAACAAACACGGAACTTTTAATCTAGAAAGATTGAAAAACAGGATCCGGCTGGTACGCCAGCACGGTTATGGAATAGGTCACAGTGAAAATGCGCTGGGTGTATCCTGCATTTCGACACCGGTGATCAATTATGCTCTGCCTGCTGTTCTTAATCTGGTAGGCCCTGAAATCCGCATACGCCCAAAGGTTAAAAAACTGACCGAGGAACTCATTGCCAGCGCCTCCAGGATTTCAAGCCTGCTGGCAAAAAGAAATGAACTGAACCCGCAGGTTTGATAATTTGCACCCCAGAGTGATTAAATCTATCTATCTATTTATTTATCGAAGAGATCAATCCAATCAGGATATCGTATTGACAGGGTGTGGTATAATTAAACTATAAAAATTGGTGGGAACATTAGTTCCATAAAGTGGAACTATGTCTATTCCCGTAATCGGATTTTATGCATATCACCGGAAAACAATTCTCAAAACAGGGAGCCAATTACCCGGATTCGTGTACATAAACGATGAACAGCGGTGATTTTAATTTAGAGTATAAAGGGCAGGGGAAAATACTGCCACTGGCAGAAGCAATCTCGAGATTGGTTAAACGGGGCATGAAACTCCATCTTGCCGGAGGCATGGGTGGGCCGGGGGCTGCAATCTGCGAGATCATCAGGCAATTTTGGGGAAAACATCCGGATTTCGAGTTAATTCAGAGTACGGTTTCCGGTCATGCCATCAACCTTCTCCATTGCGATCTGATCAGGAAAATGACCTTCTCAGCCTGCGTGGATATTTCAACCTCTGGAAGACCCAGTAAAATCATGCAGAAAGAATGGTCTTCAAAACGTGTGCAATTTGAAAACTGGTCCCTCTGCTCACTGCAACAGAGGCTTCTCGCAGGGGCACTGGGTGTTTCTTTTATGCCTACCCGCTCGATAACCGGCAGTACACTGGCATCCGATAACCGTAAAAATTATTGCGAGATTACCGATCCCTTTGATAATACTGCCAGAACCGGACTGGTAAAATCTCTTAATCCCGATATTTCCATAATTCACGGCTGTGCCGCAGACGTTGAAGGAAACACGATATTGGCCATTCCTTACGGAGAGGATATCTGGGGAGCTTTTGCCAGTAAGGGAGGAGTGCTGGTTACCGTTGAAAAAATAGTTCCGGTAGATTTTATCAGGAAATATGCCTCTCTGGTAAAAATTCCAGGCTGCATTGTGCAGGCAGTTGTACTGGCCCCGCTTGGAGTACATCCTTTTTCTCTGGCAAATCCGGGCATATCCGGGTTCACCGGATATGAATCAGATGTGGCTTTTCTGGAAAAATTACATGAAGCTTCAGGCAAGGAAAGCACCCTGAACACCTGGATCAAAGAATGGGTACTGGATTGTCGCAATCATGAAGATTACCTGCAAAAACTCGGTCAGGACAGAATCGCCTCGCTCCAGTACCATCAGAAAGAAAACTTGGGGCAAATTCAACTTGAAAGAGTACCCGAATTATCTGATCCAGCAGAATTTACACCTGAAGAAATGATGTTGATTGCAGCCTCCAGAGAAATCATCCGGAGTGTACTGGAACACCAGCACAGGGTAATGCTGATGGGTGCTGGCTCACGCTCTATATCCGTATTGATAGCCTATCGAAAGCTCAAATCTTCTGGATATCAAATTGATATTATCAGCGGGAACGGACAGTACGGCTATGAGCCTGTACCGGGAGAACTAGGACTGCAAAATCTGTTTGGTGTGTACAGTTCCAGGATGGTAACAGACACCATTGTATCTCAGGGAATTATTATCGGGGGTAAGAACAACCGCTGCCTGGGCATCCTGGGTGCAGGACAAATTGATAAATACGGAAACATTAATTCTACCCTTACTTCAAACGGGCAGTTTCTGGTAGGTTCAGGCGGCGCAAACGATGTGGGTAATGCCAGCGAAGTAATTGTAATCCTTAACCAGTCCAGGGATCGATTTGTTGATACGCTGCCCTATATTACGTGTCCGGGAGACAGGGTAACCAAAATTATATCCACAATGGGGGTTCTTGAGAAAGCACCGGGTAAAAACGAATTGCTCCTGACGGGATGTTTACCCTGCAAGGATAAAATTTCTTTAAAAGACCGTATTAAAACAATTCAGGGAGAATGCGGCTGGTCACTTAAATTAGCGGAAGATATTAGAGATATTCCGGCACCTTCTCCAGATGAAATGAAAATTTTGCGCAGAATGAGGAATACCTCCTGATCAATTTTTACGCAGTTGATCAGGATGATTGAATGATGGCAATAACATATCGAAACAAAACGGTGGACAGTAAACAGGGGGTGAATTAATGCCTGGACCACTTGAAGGCATCAAGGTAATTGAATGCGGCGGCTACCTCAGTGCACCATCTGCCTGCTATATTCTGGGCGACCTCGGTGCCGAAATCATCAAAATCGAAGACAGGGTCAAGGGCGATCCAGTCAGGGGGATGGAATCAACCTTTGGCAGGGGAATGATTATGCCAGACGGCACCAATATCCTTTTTGAGACAGCCAACCGGAATAAAAAGAGCATTACTCTAAACCTGAAAAACGAGCGGGGTAAAGAAATACTGTACAGGTTGATAGGAGTCTCCGACGTTTTTTGTACTAACTATTCACTGCCTGCAATTGAAGAGTTGAATCTTGATTACGAAAACCTGCGTCAATACAACCCCAAACTGGTATATGGACTGGCTACCGGCTACGGTTCTTTGGGCCCTGATAGCCGTAAACGCGCTTTCGATGCGATCGCCCAGGCACGTTCAGGGATTATGACTACCATCGGTGAGCCTGATAGCCCACCCTCTCAAATAGCCGGAGCACTCTTCGATCAGGTTACCGGCACGATCCTGGCAGGCGGGATCATGGCTGCTTTAATCGCCAGGAATAAAAAAGGAATTGGTCAGAAGATTGAAGTCTCACTGCTCGGCTCAGGAATTCACATGCAGGCTTATAACGTTAATGTCACACTGCTGAGGGGACGTCCGATGCCACGATCATCCAAAAAAACCCTGAGAAACCCTTTAGCCAATCACTATGAGTGCGCGGATGGCAAATGGTTACTATTATGCGAAGCACAATCCGATCGATTCTGGTCTGCCTTTTGCTCGGCGATAGGTGCTCCGGAACTGGAAAACGATGCCAGATTTTCCAGTGCTAAAGCCAGGAGAGAAAACGCCTTCGAGCTAACCAGCATCCTGGAAGAAATTTTCAAAACCAGAACGAGGGCTGAATGGTTGCAGATTCTGGAAGCCAGGGGAATGGGAATGGCTTTTTCTGCAATCAATGAACTGACCGAGCTGACCACAGACGCTCAGATCATGGCAAATGATTATATTATCGATGTTGAACATCCAACGCTCGGTAAAGTCAAGATGACCGGCTTCCCCTTTAAATTCAGTGAAACACCGGCCGGGGTCTGGAGAACTGCTCCACAATTCGGACAGCATACGGAAGAGGTACTGATGGATTTACTCGGCTTTACCTGGGAGGAGCTGGAGAAACTGAAAGAAGCTGAAGTTATCTAGGAGGCGTTATGGAATACAAAGTCAGACAGAAGAAAATCGATGAAAAAACGTTTTTGGAAATGCACAAAGAAGTACTGGCACAGTGGCCAACCGGTCAGGAGGTTAATCTGGACGAAGCAGTTGAATACAGCCGGAACCTGCCCGATAGTAAGAATTTTATGAAAGTCACCTTAAAACAACGTCAGGAAGGCAGGACTACCGTCTGGCCAAGGGCGGGAACCCCGATTCTGGAAGACGAAATCGAACTGGTTAAAACCCTTGCCAGAGCTGGCATCAAGCATATTCCGGTCACCATTGATAGTTATACCCGTAACTACCAGTTTGCCAAAGCACAGGCTGCACTTGAGGAGTCCATCCGGACCGGGAAGCCACTGTTGAACGGATATCCTATTGTTGTCCACGGAGTAAAAAATACACGCAGGGTAACAGAAAGCGTTGACGCTGCTTTCAGTCCCAGGGGAGCCGGAAAACTGGCAATGGAGATTGCCCTGGCATCCGGCATGACAGCAGCCGGCAAAAGTGCTTTCCTGGAATTCGGCAGCTATGAAAAAAAGCGTACTCTGGAAGATTGCATTGAACATACCCAGTATACCAATCGACTGGCGGGTTATTACACCGAAAGAGGAGCCATCATCACTACCGACCTGCATGGATTTGTCCCCTCGTGTGTTTTTCCCCTCAGCGTCAACATCGCCTGCATAATTCTTGATGCCCTGATGGCAGCCGAACAGGGCGTGAAAAGCGTAATCCCCCAGATGCATTACAATGGGCATCTGGCCCAAGATCTGGCGTGGATGCAAGTTACCCCTGTATTAATGCAGGAATATCTGCACAGGTTCGGTTATAAAGATGTGGTTATCCCCGGTTTATTATGCAATCAAACACCCCTCTTCCCGGTTCCGCAAACTCTCGGAGGTAGTTTTGCCTATCTGGGATATTCCGCAATGACAGCCGCTCTCGGAAAAGCCGATGCCATGTTCGTACGCACCATTGATGAGGGAGCTGGTGTTCCCACACTGGAAGCCCATGCCATGAGTTATGAAGCGGCCAACTGGTTTTTTAATGTTGTCAGAACCCAAAAAATTGAGTTCGAAATCAAGGGTCTTGAAGAGGAAAAGAAGATCACCGAAATCGAGGTCAGGTCTATTCTGGAAAAAGTAATCGAACTTGGAGAAAGTGATATCGTGGTTGGATCTCTGAAGGCCGTGGAAGCCGGTGTGATTGATTCTCCCTTCAGCCCGAATATCCACGTCAGAGATCAGGTGCTGGGAATTAAAGATGTGACCGGCGCCTGCCGTTACCTGAATTTTGGCAATCTGCCGTTTCCTGATGAAGTAAAAGAATTTCACCACGAAAAGATTGCTGAAAGGGAACGAATCGAGAAGAGAAAAATGGATTATAACGTGGTGATCGAGGATTTCTGGGCTTTTAGTAAAGGCAAAATTATCGGAGCATGAGGAGGGAACATGAAAAAGCAACCGACAGTGATCACGGGTACCGTCGGAAATGATGCCCACGTGATCGGGACCAAGATTCTTTCTCGCGCTTTGCGGGACGCTGGTTTTAATGTGATTGCTCTGGGATGCCTGACACCACCCGAGGAATTTATCAAGGTTGCCCAGGAAACCAGTGCCGATGCGATTTTAATGAGTTCCCTGTATGGAATGGCTGAACTGGATCTAAGAGGATTTAAAGATAAATGCAGGGAAGCCGGACTTGAAGATGTATTGCTATACATTGGTGGCATACTCGGAGTTTCAAGGCACGATTTTAAAGGGGATGAAGAGAAATTCAAAAAGCTGGGATTTGACCGGGTCTATCCACCCGAAGCCGATATAAATGCGGCGATCAAGGACTTGTGGAACGATTTGAAAGCAAGAGGCAAAGCCTGAACAGGTTATCAAATGGTATTTCAAGAGAACTAAATAAAATTGCACTGTCCAGGGCAGGTCTGATTTAGAAACAATGAGAGAAAACATACAGATCTTAATTGACTTCGGCAGCACCTTCACCAAAGCGGTGGCGGTGGATCTGGAAAAAATTGAGATACTTGCCCGCACACGGGTTCCATCCACAGTTGATACCGACATTACCATTGGACTGAAACAAGCCTTGAAGCAGCTATCCATGGAAACCGGTATCAAAGACCTGGATGGCTCGAGGGCAAAAGCCTGCAGCAGCGCTGCTGGTGGTTTGAGAATGGTTTGCGTTGGTTTTGTGCCTGAATATACCAGTGAGGCGGCCAATCTGGCGGCTCTGGGAGCCGGAGCCAGAGTAGTAGGTCGGTATTCTTATGAACTTGATGAAAGAGAAATCGCAGAAATAGAAACTATTGCGCCTGATATACTCCTGCTGAGTGGTGGCACCGATGGTGGCAATACGAGGGTAATCATTCATAATGCCCGTCTGCTCGCCCGTACTGGCCAAAGGATACCCAATATCATAGTAGCCGGTAACAAAGCGGCATATCAGGAGATCAGAGAGATATTTAAAAATTGTCCAAAACGCATTATTTTTACCGCCAACGTCATGCCTGAGATTGGCAGATTGAATCTTCATGAATGTAACCACGAAATCCGCGAATTGTTCTTAAAACATATTATCGAAGCAAAAGGGATTGCCCGGGCGAAAGCTCTCATCGGGGACGTGATCATGCCCACTCCCTCTGCGGTATTTGAGGCAGCCAAGCTGATCGCCCAGGGTACCACGAACCAGCCCGGATTGGGTGAGCTGATAGTCGTAGATACGGGCGGAGCCACCACCAACGTTCACTCAATTGCACATGGCAATCCCGGCCGACCGGGAGTTGTTTTAACTGGCTTACCGGAACCCTATGCGAAACGGACGGTAGAAGGTGACCTGGGATTGAAATATAATTTAGACACCCTGCTGGAGTTGATGAATGGAAGACATAAACCCTCTCATCTTCTTGAGATTATCGGCAGGTTCAAAGAGGGCAGATTGCCAGAAACAGAAGATGAATTAACCTGCCATAATATTCTTTCTTATCTTGCTGTCGAGACAGCTGTTGAACGTCACTCTGGTAAACTGGAAGAAGTTTATAGTCCTGCCGGAAGAATGCTTTTGCAAAGAGGCAAGGACCTGAACGATATCGGCTACGTGATCGGAACCGGAGGAGCACTGGCATACTCCCGAACTCCACAAAAAATCTTAAGCGCAGCACTGTATAATCCTGAAAAACCACATATTTTAAAACCTGTCAAACCACGATTTCTGGTTGATGAGCAATATATCCTTTATGCGGTTGGCTTGATAAGTCAGAGCGATCCTGAGAAAGCCTTCAAACTGGCGAATAAATACCTGAAAGAAATCCTTGCTAATTCGCGGGTGAGTTGAGATGTTAAACGGGTGCCGTGCACTTGATCTAACTGATGAAAAGGGATTCATGTGCGGCAGGATTCTGGCGGAACTTGGAGTGGACGTGATAAAAGTGGAGAAGCCGGGAGGAGATCCTTCACGCAGAATCGGGCCGTTCTACCATGATATCCCCCATCCCGAGAAAAGCCTTTACTGGTTTGCCTATAATGCCGGCAAGCGTGATATCACGCTCGATATAGAAACCATGGATGGTAGAGAAATCTTCGCAAGATTGGTGAAAACTGCCGATTTTATAATCGAATCGTTTCAGCCCGGTTATTTGAGCATGCTCGGGCTGGACTATGCGCAACTCTGCCAGTTAAAAAAGGATATTATTCTCACGTCCATCACTCCTTTCGGGCAAAGGGGTCCTTATAGCCACTTTCAGGCTTCTGATATGGTGATCATGGGTATGAGCGGAATCCTGTATCAGACCGGAGATTCCGACCGTCCACCTGTGAATATGAGTTTACCCCAGGCTTGTCTGCTAGCGGGAGCGGATGCAGCTGCCGGAACGCTCATGGCTTATTATTACCGTGAAATAACCGGGGAAGGGCAGCATGTTGATATTTCAATGCAACAGAGTACTGCCTGGTTTCTGGCAAATGCCGTACCTTTATGGGAACTGAATGGGATCATTTCCAAACGCGCAGGATCGTTTCGCTGGAGTATCAATTCTTCTCAAAGACAGGTCTGGCAATGCTCAGATGGTTTTGTTTTTTTTAATATCATCGGCGGAAGAACCGGTGCCAAAACCCTGCAGGAACTGGTGAAATGGATGGACGAGGAAGGCATGTCCAGCGACTTTTTTAAGTCGATCGACTGGGAAACTCTGGACATGTTTAAGGCGACCCAGGAAACGGTAAACCGAATTTCAGAGCCTATCGAAAATTTCTTTAAGAAACGCAGCAAGCAGGAAATCGCCAGGGGTGCCGCCGAGAGAGGCATTTCTATTTGTCCTCTGTCCAGCATGGCAGAACTTTTCGCCAGCGATCAGCTCAAATTCAGGGAATACTGGAAAGAGATTGTGCATCCGGAACTGAACACGGCAATCAGGTATCCGGCATCTTTTGCCCGATCATCAGAAGAAAATTACGGGCTGAAATCTTCTGCTCCACTGATCGGACAGCATAATTCTGAGGTATACAGGGAAATCGGGATCTCAGAGGATGATCTGCTTACTTTGAAACAGGCCGGTGTAATATGACAGAACAAAATCAAGAATATCCGAAAAATTATACTGGCATCTTCAATGGGCTAATAATTACCTCCTTTTCCTGGGCGATAGTAGGGCCATTAACCATGAAGTTTTTTGCCGATTATGGTGCAACAGTAATTCGGGTTGAAACCAGCAAAAGACCCTGCACCCTGAGGATTTCAGCGCCCTTTAAAGACAATCAACCCGGGCTGGACCGAAGTGGATATTTTAATCACTTCAATGCCAATATCCTCAGTCTTGCATTAAACATGGAACATCCAGAAGCCCCAACACTGGTAAATAAACTTGTATCAGTTTCGGATATTATCATGGAAAACTTCACGCCCGGTGTAATCGAAAAATGGGGATTGACCTATGATAATCTGAGAAAAATCAAACCGGACATCATTATGTTAAGACAAAGCGGATTCGGCTCCCAGGGACCAAACTCACGGCAACCCGCTTTTGGGATGATTCTGGCTGCTATGGCCGGCATTCCTAATTTCATCGGCTGGCAGGATAGAGATCCTCTCCCCATCGGTGTTTCGGCTTACACCGATTGTATATCCCCTCGTTTTGCTATGGCAGCCCTTATCGCCGCACTGGATTATCGCAGAAAAACCGGCAAGGGCCAATTGATTGACATCTCTCAACTGGAAACCGCCCTTTATTTTATCCTGCCCTCATTGCTGGATTACGCAGTTAACGGCAGGGAACCAGAAAGAACAGGTAATGCCGCGCCTGCGGCAGCCCCTCACGGAGTATATCCCTGTCTGGGGGACGACCGCTGGTGTACGATTACTGTGCTGAATGACCATCAGTGGCAAAATTTTTGCCGCACAATTGCCAGACCTGAGCTTTGCGATGAGCCACGTTTTAATACACTTCTGCAAAGGAAAAACCACGAAAAGGAATTAAATGAGCTCGTATCCGCATGGACCAGCCAGCATACTCCAGAAGATGTCATGAACATATTACAATCTGCAGGCATACCGGCGGGGGTGGTGGAAAATGTGGCTGATATCTGTGATGATCCGCAATTGAAAGAACGCCACCTCTTCTGGAAGCTTCAACATGATGAAATGGGACTTTTTTCTCACTTGGGAGCCAGTTTCACTCTGTCCAGAACCCCAGCACGTGCACAGAGGCCAAGTCCGCGGCTAGGTGAACATACTGAATATATCTGTACCCGGATACTCGGAATGAAAGATGAAGAATTTGCCCGTCTCGCCAGTACAGGAGTTTTCGAATGAGATAAGCAGGCGATTAAGTTATTCAGGCACTCGATCGAATTTCTGCCTGAAATTAATTGATACTCAAATGATCGGGGGAGAAAATGCTGCTCGAGAACAAAGTTGCAATTATAACCGGCGGTTCCATGGGTATCGGAAAAGGTATCGCCAGCAAGTTCGCTGAAGAAGGTAGTTCCGTGGTCATTGCTGATATTGCTGACGTGGAAGGGCAAAAAACCGCGTGGGAAATCAGAAAAAAGGACAGGAAATGTCTTTATTTCCACTGTGATGTCACCGATTATCAGCAGGTCCAATCGCTGGTGGAGGAAACACTCAACAGATTTGGCAAAATTGACATCCTGGTTAACAATGCCGGCGGTATCCCGGGACTGGGCGAGGAATCAATTAATGGAGTATCCCTCGAACAGTGGCACAGGATTATTGATCTCAACCTGACAAGCCAATTCCTGTGCTGCAAGGCGGTCGTTCCGCATATGAAAGAAAGAAAGTATGGAAAGATAGTCAATATTTCTTCCATGGGTGCAGTGCATCCTCCCGCCTCACTGATCCATTATCATTCAGCCAAAGCGGGAGTTCTGGGCTTGACGGTCAATCTGGCTTTAGAGCTGGCTCGTTTCAATATCACGGTCAATGCAATTCTCCCCGGCCCCATACGAACACCCTTTTGGGAACCAGTCGCTAAAGCTCAAAAGGACCGGGAAGCCTATTTTGCGGAGGTTGCCAGAAAAGAGGTGCCCATGCAGCGCATGGGCACACCTGAAGATATTGCCGGAGTAGCTCTATTCCTTGCCTCAGATCTTTCAGCCTATATTACCGGCGATTCAATCTTTGCAGGCGGAGGATTACCGTTACCGGTCAGAAACCAGCAGGAATGATTTAGCACAGATAAATGAGCTGCCTTGTCAGTGAGGAGGTAAAAATGCTTTTAAAAAACAGGGTTGCCATCGTCACCGGCGGAGCTACGGGAATCGGCAGAGGCATTACTCTTAAATTCGCTTCGGAAGGCTGTTCGGTTGTAGTAGCAGATATCAAGGATAAAGAAGGGCAGGAGACGTCCAGAGAAGCCAGTAGTAAAGGCAGTGATTCTATATTTTTCCGTTGTGACGTCACCGATTTTCAGCAGATTCAGGAAATGGCAAACTTTGCGATGAAAAGGTTCGGCAGGATAGATATCCTGATTAATAATGCCGGCGGAGTGCCGGGCAACCAGGGTTTATTAAAAGATATCACACCGGAGTTATGGGACACGGTTATCAATCTTAATCTGAAAAGTGTCTTCTTGTGTTGCAAGGCGGTTGTTCCTTTCATGCAAATTAAGGGCTACGGTAAAATAGTGAATATATCTTCAATAGGAGCCGTGCATCCCTCTGTCTCGGTTAACCATTACCACGCAGCCAAAGCTGGAGTACTCGGTCTGACTTATAATCTGGCTTTCGAATTGGCCAGTCAGAATATCACCGTTAACGCGATACTACCCGGACCGGTGCGGACTCCCTTCTGGGATCCCGTATTGAAAGGTGTCTCAGATCCAGAATCCCAATTCGCCATGATAGCCAGAAAAGAAATACCGATGCAGCGTCTAGGCGCCCCGGAGGATATTGCAGGAGCTGCCCTGTTTCTGGCATCCGATCTTTCATCCTATGTCACCGGGCAGGTGGTGATTGTGGCTGGGGGACAACCGCTTCCGGTAACCGACTGATGGAGATTCTGATAGTTCAAATGACAGCGATTAAAAATGGAAATAATAAATGATAAGAGGAGGAAATAATGTCCGGCGGCTATATGGGGAAATTATTGAGAGTAAATCTGTCAACGCATGAAATAAAGGATCAATCCCTTACCGAAGATGTTCACCGCCAGTTTCTGGGTGGCTACGGGATTGGAGCCCGCATCGTCTTCAGCGAACAGCCCGCCGGGGTTGATCCTCTGGGACCTGATAACCTACTGTGCTTCATGTCTGCGCCATTGACTGGAACTCAGGCAATTTCCGGTACGCGCTATATGGTATGCGGGAAATCACCACTGACGGGTACCTGGGGAGATGCCAATTCCGGGGGTAGCTTCGGCGCCTTCCTGAAATTTTCTGGTTATGATGGCATCATCATCAAAGGCATTTCCGATCAACCGGTCTATCTGGTTATAGATAATGGCAAAGCCCAGATCAAAAATGCCGCCCATCTCTGGGGAAAAGATACATACGAGACTGAGGATATGCTTAAAAATGAACTGGGCAGAGATTTTGCGATCTCCTGTGTCGGTCCTGCCGGAGAGAAACTGGCTCTCATCGCCGGAATAGTGCATAACAAAGGCAGTGTAGCCGCACGTTCAGGACTGGGAGCACTGATGGGTTCAAAAAAACTCAAAGCAGTTGCAGTAAGGGGCGATTTCAAAGTACCGGTGGCAGATCCGGAAACCCTTCAAAAAACACGTAAAGAATATCTGTCTAAACTCGGAGGGCATGTTGAGGTAATCCGGAAATACGGCACTTCCTTCACCACAGTCGCCTGTGCCGAAAGTGGTGATTCTCCTGTGAAAAACTGGGGCGGCATTCCGGTCAGAGATTTCCCCAATCCCCAAACTTTAGCGGCAGAACGGCTGGACGAATACAAATTAAAACCAATCGCCTGCTACCAGTGCCCGATCGGCTGCGAAGCATTACTGAAAGAAGGCACAGGCGAATACAGATTCGCGGCAGGGGTTTACCGCCCGGAATATGAAACGATCGCCATGCTCGGCACAAATTGCCTGAACAACAATCTCGAATCAATCATCAAAGCCAACGACATTTGCAATCGATATGGCATTGATACTATCTCAACCGGTGCTATTATGGCATTCGCCATGGAATGTTATGAAAACGGAATAATTAACAGAAAAGATACAAACGGCATAGAACTGACCTGGGGCAATCACCGGGCGATGCTTGCTATGCTGGAGAAAATGGTAATCAGGGAGGGTTTCGGGGACATACTTGCCGATGGAGTCTGGCGGGCTGCTCTCAAGATCGGGAAAGGAGCAGAAAAATACGCCATGCACATTCATGGTCAGGAAATACCCGCACACCATCCTGCTGCCAGCTTCCACGTGACAGCTACCTATCTAACCGATGCTACTCCCGCCCGCCATACCCAGGGTTCGGAAGAGCATCATAATCCCGGACTGTTGCCGCCATTTAGCCGCCAGCTTTTCGCCGGTAGAGGTAAAGCACATAAAATTGGCAGCAATTTCCAGCACTCTCTGATGTGCAGTGGCTTATGCCTGTTCGTAAATATGGCCCTCCCCCATGCCGATGCCATTGCAGAGTTCCTTAAGCTGGTTACAGGCTGGGATATTAACACCGCGGAACTGGTAACCACCGGAGAGAGAATCGCTAATATCCGGCAGGCTTTCAACATTCGCGAAGGTATTACACTGCGCGAATATCAGATCCCGGATCGAGCCGTCGGCAATCCTCCTCATCCCGAAGGCCCGCTCGCAGGCGTAAAAGTTGATAAGGATACCCTGGTAAAAGAATTTCTCGCAGAAATGGATTGGGATATTGAAACGGGTAAACCCTCTCAGAAAAAATTACTGGAACTTGGATTGCAGGATGTTGCCATGACTCTTTATCCTCAGCCCAAATAGCAATGAAGTAAAGGATTTTGATGTTAAATAAATATGTTACAGGAGGAAATAATTACCGATGAGTATGCTTGAAGGAAAGGTAGCCCTTGTTACCGGTACTGCCAGTAAAAGAGGCATGGGACGTGCCATCGCCCTGAGATTAGCCCGTGAAGGTGCGGATGTTGTGGTAACCGATAAATATCCTGCGCCAAAAAGTCTCTTCCCCGGAGATGAAGGCTGGCGAGGACTTGAAGCCGAAGTCGCTGAAATTGAAGCCATGGGCAGAAAGGCGCTGGCGATCCCTTTTGACGTTGCCAAAAGCAATGAAGTCGAGGCGGCAGTTGCCAGAGCACTGGAGAAGTTTGGGAAAATTGATATCCTGGTTCACTGCGCCGCCATCAGGGGACCGGTGAACACCCCGCTGGTGGAACACACTGAGAAAGACTGGAGAGATTGTATGGAAGTAAATGTTCTGGGAACTTTCTTTATTTCAAAAGCGGTTGCCAGACATATGATCAAGAGAAACCAGGGTGGTAAAATCCTGATTTTCGCTTCCATGGCGGGGATACATGGCGTGAAGGGCAGCAGTGCTTATTGCGCATCAAAATATGCTACTATCGGCCTGGTGAAGTCTCTTGCTCTGGAGCTTGCTCCTTATCATATCAATGTGAATGCCATTAATCCAGGAGCAATTATTACCAATCTCAGGGATGCGGCATTCGCCAAAATGGCTCAGGAGCAGGGTATTAGCTGGGATGAAGCCAGAGAAAAGGACTACAAAATGATGAGTGCCAATATTCCCTGGGGACGGCTGGGCACAGTTGAAGAGGTGGCAGACCTCGCCCTGTTCCTGGTTTCCGATCAATCTAATTACATCACTGCAGAAACGATCGGTATTACCGGAGGTTTGATCTAGTATAAACCGGGTGTAAACTGCCAAGGGAGGGTATTTTGGATGCGATAAACGATTTTGTGGACAACTTCCAGTGCACCAGGTTTGATGACATCCCCACAGCAGCGCGCGATGCAGTGAAAAAAGAGTTGCTGGACAGTCTGGCTGCTGCACTAGGTGGTTCTACCCGGCAGGGTATTCAGGAACTGGTTGATTTAACCAGGGAATGGGGCGGCAAAGATCAGAGTACTATCATCGGTTTCGGCAGAAAATGCCCTGCTCCGGATGCAGCGCTGGTAAACGGTACCATGATACACGCGCTTGACTATGACGACGGTCATCCAGTGGCACAGGTACACATCGGGTGCGTTGCAGTCGCTACCTGTTTTGCTGTAGCTGAACGACAGGGAGGAATTGATGGCAGGGAGTTTCTCACCACAATGGCACTGGGTGAAGATTTTTTAGCCCGGCTTGGCCTGGCCAGTTGTCCGAATACCAGCCTGATCAAATCCGGCTGGCATCCCACCCCGCTTTGCGGTTATCTAGGAGCAGCAGCCATGGCAGCCAGAATTATGAAGCTGAATTCTGTAAAAATGCTGAATGCCCTCGGAATCGCCTACCATCAGTGTGCCGGCAACTCGCAGGCAGTAAATGATGGAGCCCTGACCAAAAGGCTGGGACCGGGTCTGGCTTCACGTGGCGGCATTACTTCCGCTTTAATGGCAGAAAGAGGTCTTACCGGCGCCAGAAATATACTTGAAGGAGAATTCGGCTTTTTTAATCAGTATCATGATGGCGACTATTCACGCGAGATACTGGTTGCCGATCTCGGAAAAAGGTTTGAAGGGATGAACCTGGGATTTAAACCCTATCCCAATTGTGGCTTCAGTCATGCCTACATAGATGCAATACTCAATCTGAGAGCAAAATATCAGATTGTCCCAGAGCAGGTACAGGAAATCATCGCTTTCTGCGGTGACCCGGCTTATTCGATCTGCAATCCACTCGAGATAAAACGGGAACCCAGAAATCCTGTTGATGCGCAATTCAGCCTGCCCTGGGCTATTGCCGTTGCACTTGTCAACGGCAAGGTGACCGTAGATGATTTCACTCAAAACGCGATTCAAAGGGAAAATATTCTCAGAATCTCACGCAAAGTAACCGGCATACTCGAACCATCCCTCAGCAGACATGGAGTGGGACCAGCTAAAATTTCGATCATTCTAAAAAATGGAGAAAGTTATACAGAGGAAGTTGAGCACTGTCTAGGCAGTGTGGAGAGACCGATGAACTTCGAGGATTGTGCTGCCAAATTCAGGGAGTGTGCCGATCTTTCTGTGAAAAAACTTTCCGCAGATACTATCGAAACTGTAATTGATATGGTTAATCAACTTGAAAAGCTCAGCGATGCGACATCCATTATCAGGTTGCTTGGATAAAAGGAGGCTATTCGGTGAATTTTGAACACATACTTTATGAAAAAAAAGACTACATTGCAAGGGTAACTTTGAACCATCCCGATAGATTAAACGCACTGTGCCCGGACATCAGTAATGAACTGAGCAAAGCAATAGCTGAAGTTAACCATGACGATGAGGTCAAAGTTGTGATCTTTAAGGGTGCCGGACGTGCCTTCTGCGCGGGAGCTGATTTAACTCAGGTAGGATTCGTCTACGGCTGGAAAGAACCTAAACCGGGAGAAAAATCACGCAAGCCCAGTATCCGCGCTCGCCTGCATTTTGATAAGCTGACCTTCTTCGACCAGTGTCAGGAACTGCTGCTCTGCCAGAAAATTACCATCGCACAGGCTCATGGTTATTTACTTGGTGCCGGCTTAAACCTGTTTATGAACTGTGACCTGATTATCGCTTCGGAAGACTGCAAATTTGGTCACGTTGAAGAAAGGTTGGGACTGGCTGGAGCAACCATCACACCGATGATGATCCTGCGCTGTGGTTTCACGAAGGCGATGGAACTGTGCATCACGGGCAAGATGATCGATGCTAAAGAGGCGCTGGAAGCCGGACTTGTAAACCGGGTTTATCCTCCGGATAAGCTCCAAGAGGAAGTCAACGACCTCGCTAAAGGACTGGCAAAATACCCTAAAGATGGTATTGCTCTGGGCAAGGTTTCCCGCCACCTGGTTTATGACATGATGGGCATCACCAAAGGCTTGACTCATTCTTATGTAATGCACACACTCCAGACAAACATAACATTCGAACCGGACGAGTTTAATTTCTTTAAAGAGCGCAGGGATCAGGGCGTCAAGGATGCCGCTCACGGTAAACATGACTTTTATAAAGAACTCGATAAATAGGGAGTCACATTCAGGGTGGAAACCATCAGTCTTATTATAGATGGTCAGAAAGTAAATACTTTCAGGGGCAGGAGTGTGCTGGAGGCGGCACTGGAGGCAGGAATTTATATTCCTCACCTGTGTTATCATCCCGACCTTCCTCCCGTTGATGCCTGCCAGTTGTGCGTTGTGGAAATTCAGGGAATAGAGGGTACCCCCACCTCGTGCACTACTCCGGCTACAGATGGCATGGTGATCGCCACCAGGACCGAAAAACTAATTACCAGAAGACAAAGTGCGATCATGAAAATTCTTGCCGGCCACCCACCGGATTGTGGGAACTGTGCCAAATACCTCAACTGCGAACTGCAGGCACTAAAACAATATCTGGAAACGGACAAACTCGAAATACAAAGACATGCACGGTTTTTTCCGGTAGATAAAAGCAATCCTCTTTTGATATTTGATCCCAATAAGTGTGTTTTGTGCACACGCTGTATCAGAGCCTGTCGCGACCTGCGCGGAGTGGGAATCCTTACCACCAGAAAGCAGGGTGAGGACGAATACATCGGTACATTGAATGGTTTTCCGCTCGCTGAATCCGGTTGCCGTTTTTGCGGAGCCTGTGCCGAAGTCTGTCCAACTGGAGCGATTATGGATAAGGAAGGTTTTCTGGAGGGGAAAAAGCGTAAATGCGCCCTGCTCCCTTGCCGCTATACCTGTCCAGCGGAAATAGACGTACCGGGGTACTTGCGCTTTATTCGTGAGAAGAATTACCCCGCGGCCGTAGCCCTGATCAGAGAAAAAGTGCCTTTCCCTGCGGTGCTGGGTTATGTCTGTGATCATCCCTGTGAAAATACCTGCCGGAGAGGACAGATCAACCAAAGCATAGCCATCAGAGAATTAAAGCGATTCTCTGTCGAAAATGACCGCGAGGAAATCTGGAAAAATAACATTCTGCTTAAACCGGCAAAAGATCAGCGAATTGGCATCATAGGAGCCGGACCTACCGGACTCACGGCTGCCTATTTCCTGGCAATCACGGGATATAAAGTCACTGTTTTTGAATCTCTGCCCTTCGCTGGCGGCATGTTAAGGGCGGGAATACCGGAATACCGCCTGCCCAGGGATATACTCAACAGGGAAATCAGAGAAATCGAAAAGCTCGGCGTGGAAATCAGGACCGGCTCTCCGGTTAACTCAATAGATGCGCTGTTTATAAACGGTTTTAATGTCATACTGATAGCGACCGGCACTCAGGCAGGTATTAGGCTACCCGTGAAAGGAGCTAATAGCCCGGGAGTTTTTACCGGTATTGAATTTTTAAAACGTTATAACCTTGGTGACCAAACCGTCGTCGGGAAAAGGGTGATTGTAATTGGTGGAGGCAACGTCGCGGTAGATTGCGCGAGGGTTGCCCGGAGACTGGGTGCTGAACAGGTACAACTCACCTGTCTGGAATCCAGAGAAATAATGCCAGCATCTTCCGAAGAACTCGAACAGGCAGAAGCAGAAAGTATTGACATTTTACCGGGTCTCAACTTGATCTCCATCCTCCCCGGGAATGGAGGAATCAAAACTGCAGAATTCGCCGAAGTTGAATCCTTCAGTTTCGATGAAGATAAAAATCTCACTCTTGTCACTAGAGAAAATTCCATAATCACTCTGGAAGCTGACAATATAATCTTTGCCGTCGGTCAAAAACCGGTCGTACCGGAGGAATACGGGCTGAAAACCACGTCAAATAACCTTGTTGAGATCGATGAACGGACACTGGCAACAAGCCGGGAAGGAGTATTTGCCGCTGGAGACGTCGTAACAGGGACATCTTCAGTTATCAAAGCGATCGCCTCCGGAAGGCGAGCCGCGATTGAAATAGATAAATATCTGGGAGGAGAGGGAAACATAGACATTAAACTGACTCCTCCTTTCAACGCCGGCAATTATCTGGGGCTTGAACCAGCTTTTGCAGCAATGCAACGGGTTCGGATCTCAACAGGAGGGGGAAATACAGAATGCAACGTGCCTGCAGGAATGAGCGCGAAAGAAGCAGACTATGAAGCAAAACGGTGTTTACAATGTGATTTAAGGTTTAAAATTAAATCCGTGAAAATTTGGAGCAACTTTTAACAGAGACCTACTATGAAAAATCAATACATCTGCCTTTGATGTGGCTGTCATCGGTTCAGGTGTGGCAGGTTTAGCGGCGGCATTAACGGTTGCCGAGGGAGGAGCAAGAGCCATCATCTTTGAAAAACAACGCTCGCTGGGTGGCACTTCAAACTTTTTTGAAGGTACATTTGCTGTTGAAAGCACAATGCAGCGAGCAAAATACATCACTTACAGCCGCGATGAAGCATTTAAGTATATCATGGAGTACAGCCACTGGAAGGTCAACCCGCGTCTGGTCAGAGCAATCATAAATGAATCAGCCCAGACCATCTCGTGGCTCCAGAAACAGGGGGTAGAATTCAGCGACGTCACAATCAACATGCCCGATGCTCCCCAGACTTACCATGTTGTTAAAGGCAAGGGGGAGACGGCGGTAAAAATCCTGGTCTCGCGTGCCAGAAATCTTGGCGTTGAAATTCGATCTGCTACACCAGTCTCCCGCATTTTAAGAAAAGGAGAAGTTATAACCGGTATCTCCGTAGATGAAAACGGGGATGAAAAACAGGTTCAAGCAAAGGCTGTTATTGTTGCCAGCGGAGGTTATTTAAATAATAAAGAATGGATCAAGAAATATGCCGGATTCGATCTCGGGGTAAATCTGTTCCCCGTCGGAAATGTGGGGAAAAACGGAGACGGGATACGCTTGGCCTGGGAAGTCGGTGCTGCCGAAGAAGGCATAGGCTGCCTCGAATTATACAGGGTTGGTCCGGTAGGCGATGAGTTTGCCATGGGCTGCCAGATCGAATTCGCAGCTACTCAACCCGACCTGTGGGTCAACTCACGCGGTGAAAGATTTTGCGATGAAAGCATTGCCTTTTACGACTCAGAGGTAGGCAACGCCAGTGCCCGATATAAAGAAGGTTATACATTCAGTATTTTTGACGATTCGATAAAGCAGCGCATGCTTGAAAAAGGGGTTGATAAAAACGTAGGAATAGCCAATCCTCCGGGTAGCAAACCGGTGGCGCTCGAACAGGAAATGAAGGCTGCGCTGGCAAGAAATTCCTCCGAGATATTTGAAGCAGACTCCGTGGAAGAACTCGCCCGAAAAATTGGGGTCGATCCCGCCATACTGAAGGCTACGGTTGACGAATATAATCGCTTCTGTGCGAAAGGTCATGACGATCTTTTCGCCAAAGACCCCAGGTATCTCTGGGCACTGAAAGGACCAAAATATTACGCTGTCAGAGCGCGTACCGTGTGCCTGGGAACCATGGGCGGTATTAAAATTAATGAAAAAGCAGAAGTGATTGATCGAAAGGGCAATCCAGTTCCGGGATTATATGCTGCGGGATTTGATGCGGGAGGTATGTTTGCAGATAGTTATCCGATCAAAGGGGCATCGGGACTTGCTTCAGCCTTTGCCCTGAATTCCGGGCGCATCGGCGGAAAAAATGCCTTAAAATATCTGGGCAAATAACCGCGATTATATTTAAGATAAACTGGATAAAAAAGGAGCGATATATGCCGAAAAAATTTGCTGATAAAGTTGCACTGGTCACCGGAGGAGCCTCAGGCATTGGCAGGGTTACAGCCCTCGCTTTTTCCCGTGAAGGGGCAAAGGTTGTGGTTGCTACCGACTCCAATATCTCCGGGGGCGAGGAAACCGTGCAGATGATCAGGGACGCCGGTGGAGAAGCACTTTTCATTCAATGTGATGTATCCCGCGAATCCGATGTCGAAAACATGGTCACTAAAACTGTTGAAAAATTCGGCAAGCTGGATTTTGCCTTTAACAATGCGGGCATAGGGCCGGACGGGAAAAGGGTCCCCTTTGTCTCAATAGCGAATATGACACTGGATATCTGGCAGCGGACGATCGACATCAATTTAACCGGGGTTTTTCTTTGCATGAAATATGAAATCCGCCAGATGATGAAGCAAAAATACGGAGCTATCGTTAACACGTCCTCAGTTGGGGCTTTTAAAGCCGTTCCGGGATTTGGTGCCTATGATGCGAGCAAAGCAGGGCTGAACGGGTTGACTAAAGTAGCCGCGCTGGAATGTGCTCGCCACGGCATCAGAATTAACACCATCTGTCCGGGACCAACTCGACGCACATTGCTGATGGACTATTTAACCAGTGCCCGTCCTGATGACAGGGACAAGATGCCGAACATGATACCACTTGGACGGTTAGCCGAACCCGAAGAAATGGCCGAGGCCGTGATCTGGTTATGTTCAGATTCGGCATCGTTTATTACAGGACACTTAATGCCGGTTGATGGTGGTATGACATCAACCTGATACTGAATCCCGTAATCCACCCGATAAAAGAAATACCGGCAATTCCCATTTTTACAGATAAATACAAATGACCGGCAAAATTTACGAGGAGATTAAGCTTATGAATCCTGCGGACAGGTTTGCCAAACTGCTCGAACCGGGCAGAATCGGTTCAGTGAAAACCCGCAACCGGATCATCAAAACCGGGGCGGGCACCTTTATGTGGCACCAGGACGAACTTCACATGAATGAACCCATTAAAGCTTTTTATGAAGCCTTTGCCAGAGGAGGTGTAGGCTTATTAATAGTTGAATCTCCTACTATAGATTATCCGGTCGGTGCCCGCTGGGAATTCCGTTACCGGATTGATGATGACAAATATATCCCCGGGTTGAGTGAGCTGGTTCAGGTTATCCATAAATATGGCTGCCCGACCTTTATGCAGATGAATCATGATGGTCCATGGCAAAGGCAAATCCTGGGTGCAGGCAAACCTTTTTTCGAAGGTCAGCCCATAGCCTCTTCACCGGTTTATTTCCAATCTGAAAATGATTTTCATAACGAAATACCCCGGGAGCTGACTACTGCAGAGGTAGAGGGAATTATCGATAAATTTGCCAGCGCTGCTGTCAGGGCAGCCAAGGCTGGATTTGATGGAGTGGACATCAACGCCGCCAGCAGCCACCTCCTGCACAACTTTCTCTCGCCTTTTTTCAACAGGCGCAAAGATATGTACGGAGGCAATACGGAAAACCGGGCCAGGATCGTCACCACCATCATCAAAGAAATCAAAACGCGTCTGGGCTCCGATTTTCCGGTTTCCGTATGCATCAACGGGATCGAGGTCGGTCGCATGGCAGGTATAGATGACAGGATCTGTATGACACCTGAAGAAAGCCGGGCGATCGCCAGATTGCTTGCGGCAGCGGGAGCAGATGCAATTCAAATCCGCAACCAGTGGCTGGGATATCACGTCGGCTCATACTTACCGGATGTGCTATTTTATCCTGAACCACCTATTCCGTTAAAAGAGTTTCCTCCGGAATATAACTGGAAAGAGCGTGGCAAAGCAGCCAATATCAATTTTGCTGCAGCCACCAGAAAGCTGGTATCAATCCCGATCATTACGGTTGGGAGGCTTAATCCGATACTGGGAGAGAAAATTCTGCGGGAAGGCAAAGCAGATTTTATCGCCATGACCAGACGCCTGCAAGCTGATCCCGATCTTCCACGTAAAGTAGCTGAGGGCAGACTGGAGGACATCGCTCCCTGTACCGCCTGCGAAAACTGTCTTGGCAGCCGCCGCTGCAGGATAAACGGCTTTATGGGTACTCCTTATAACATGGTAGAAAAAGCAGGAACCCGTAAAAAGGTAATGGTGATCGGCGGCGGCCCAGCCGGTATGGAAGCTGCCAGGGTATCTGCCTTACGCGGTCATGACGTATCCCTTTATGAAAGAGAACATCAGTTAGGCGGACTGCTGCCAGTTGCCAGTGTAGTCAAGGGCACGGAACTTGAAAATTTGCCTGAGATTGTAACCTATCTGAAAAGACAGCTTTTTAAACTGGGTGTAAAAATCAGGCTGGGGCAATCGGTTAACCCTTCTTTGGTTGAACAGGTAAAGCCGGATGTGGTCATCCTGGCGACCGGCGGAAGTTATGCCCTCCCTGAAATCCCGGGGATAGAAAAACCGATTGTTTTAAAAAGTTCAGATCTTCATCGGAGGGTTAAATTTTTTACCAGATTCCTGAGTCCCCAACTGCTCAGAAAACTAACCCGTTTTTACCTGCCGGTCGGGAAAAGGGTAATCATCATCGGTGGGGGAATCCAGGGCTGCGAACTGGCTGAGTTTCTCGTCAAAAGAGGCAGGAAAGTTACCATCGTAGATAAGAGCGAGTCACTGGGAAACGGCATGGTGGACGTATTGATGGCGTACCTTTTTGGCTGGTTCAGGAAAAAGGGAGTGGTCATGATCAGCGGAGTCAAAGAGTACGTGGAAATCACCAATAGGGGTTTGACCCTTATTACCGGAGATGGAAAACAAGTCACTCTTGAAGCAGATAACATCATCCCTGCCCTGCCCCTGAAACCTGATCTCTCGCTGCTGAAAAACCTGGAAGGTAAGGTCAGTGAAATTTACGCAATCGGAGACTGCAAAGAGCCACTCTTGATAGCTGATGCTATAGGAACAGGATTGCGGGTAGCCCGCGAAATCTAACTCGGGAGGAAA
>Ga0207433_10002352_pt1 | contig 38576 bp, 27 predicted proteins | sample YelNatPaOPGAMG01_FD_187559 | JGI IMG/M metagenome (GOLD analysis project Ga0207433, IMG submission 187559) | Hot spring thermophilic microbial communities from Obsidian Pool, Yellowstone National Park, USA - OP-RAMG-01 (SPAdes) (version 3) | ecosystem: Environmental > Aquatic > Thermal springs...
ATTCTCTGTGGTGTTCCTATATGGAAACTCGGAACAGAGGAGCAGAAGAAAAAATACCTTCCAAAAATAGCAAGCGGCGAGTGGATAGGGGGATTCGCTCTCACAGAGCCAAATGCTGGTTCCGATGCTGGTTCAGTTAGAACCTACGCTGTTAAGAAGGGAGATAGATTCGTTCTTAATGGCTCAAAGATATTCATAACGAATGGTCCAATAGGAAGGGTGTTTGTGACCATTGCTGTAACCGACAAAAGCAAGGGACCATTCGGGATAAGCGCTTTTATTGTTGAAAGCACTTTTAAGGGGTTCAGTGTAAGCAGAAAGCTTGATAAACTTGGCAACAGAACCTCTCCAACTGGAGAACTTGCTTTTGAAGACTGTGAGGTTCCAGAGGAGAACCTTCTCGGACCGATTGATATGGGTTTTGCTGAGGTCGTTAAATACATTTTTATGTGGGAAAGAAGCTGCTTGCTCGCTCCTGCAATTGGCTCAATGGAAGCAGGAATAAGAAGATGTATGGAATATGCAAGGGATAGAATTCAATTTAAGAAGCCAATTCTGAAATTTCAGGCTGTTCAGAAAAAACTCGTTGAGATGAAGATGAACCTTGAGGCTGCGAGACAACTTGTTTACAGGGTTGCATGGCTCCTTGACAGGGATATTCCAGCTCTTGTTGAGGCTTCCCTCGCCAAACTTTTTGTTTCAGAAGCGGTTATAAAACAGTCCTATGAAAGCCTCCAGATATTTGGTGGTTATGGATACATAAAGGATTTTCCGGTGGAGAAAGGATACAGGGATGCGAGATTAGCCACAATAGGTGGAGGAACATCGGAGGTTCAGAAGTCAATTATAGCAAGGGCTTTAATTCAACTTTCAGGAAAAGATATAGAATAGGAGGTAGTCATGGATTATGAATTAAAAAATGACGAAAAGGAATTATTGAATTCCTTTAAGGATTTTGTGAAGAAAGAAATTGAACCGGTGGTTGAAAAAGTTGAAGAAATGGGGGAGGTTCCGAAAGAGGTTTTCCGAAAACTTGGCGATTTTGGTTATTTGGGATGCTTTTTCCCGTATGAATATGGTGGTTTAGGACTTTCTCTCGTTGTGAGTTCCGCACTGTGGGAGGAGCTTGCAAGGGTTTCTGCATCTATATTTTTAAGCGCCAATGCAAGTATATTGTTATGTGCCAATACAATAAATGTTGGTGGAAACGAGAATATGAAGAAAAAATTTCTCCCACCACTCCTCAAAGGAGAAAAAATAGGTGCTTTCTGTCTTACTGAGCCAGATGCCGGTTCAGATGTTGTTAATATAAAGACGAATGCGAAGAAGGTTGAAGGAGGATATGTTTTGAATGGAAAAAAGACATTTATTACAAACGGTCCTGTTGCTGATATATATGTTATATTTGCAAAGACCGATAAGGAGAAAGGAAAACGAGGAATTTCAGCGTTTGTAGTTGAGAGAGGAAGTAAAGGATTGGAAACAGGAAAGCCATTTAAAAAACTCGGTGTGAAGGGAAGTCCTACCTCCGAAGTTTACCTTGACGAAGTTTTTGTCCCTCAAGACAACCTTGTGGGCAAAGAAAACGAAGGTTTTTATTATGCAATGAAAACCCTTGAAACAGGGAGGATTGCGATGGCTGCCTTCTCGCTGGGTATAGCGCAGGCGTGTCTTGAAGAAAGCATAAAATTCGCTTCTGAAAGAAAGGCTTTTGGAAAAACCATCGCTCATTTTGAAGATATAAGTTTTAAAATCGCAGAAATGAAAACAATTGTTGACGCAGGGAGGCTTCTTCTTTATAAGGCAGCATGGCTTAAAGATATAAATGCTCCAAATGCCAATGAGTTCGCTTCTATCGCAAAACTTTTTATAAGTGAAAATGCAACAAGGATTGCAAGCGATGCGGTTCAGATACACGGAGGATATGGCTACATTTCTGATTTTAAGGTCGAGAGGCTTTATAGAGATGTAAAGCTCGGAGAAATAGGAGAGGGAACGAGTGAAATTCAGAGAAGGATAATATTCAAGGAAATGCTAAAGGAGTACGGAATAGAGATTTAGATTATGAAGAGGGGATAGGTGTGAAGCGTAAGGCTTAAGGTGATAGGCTATATATAATAGTTATTTTGAAAAATTTACCTCTGTGATGGTGGGTTATATTGTATTTACCTGCTAAATAGTATATATCTAATGGGGCTGAAAAATGCAAAATTGTAGTTTCTATCTTATCTTTCATTTTGAAATTTGCAATTAGAAATCCGTTAGAATATTGCTGCAGTTCCAATTCGGGCTTAAGTATTCTGTTTGACCTTTTTTACCAGTTTGATAAAATGGATATGATGATTAAAAATGCGAAAGTTTTTATTTTGACCTTGATTCTTTTTCTTTCCTGCGGGGAGGAAGCTGAGAAAAAATTGAGGCATGAACTGGGTATCCCGGATGACGCTAAAAAGGTTTTGATAATAGGGCAGAGCAGTCACATTGACCCCGACTGGATTCTCACCCTTGATGAATACTATGAAAATTTTGTAAGGAATATAATTCTTTCATCTCTTGATTATCTTTCTCTATCAAAAAGCCATTATTACTCACTGGCTGAGACCCTCCTCATAAAAAAATTTTATGAAGAAAATCCGAATGGGAAAAGAGATGAACTTAAGGCAAGGATAGAAGAGGGTCGGTTTTTTATACTCGGTGGGGGTTTTTCAACTCCTGATACCCTCGTTCCTGATAATGAGGCAATAATTATGAACTACTTTTATGGAATTGATTGGTTGAGAAAAAATATATCAAAGGATATTAAGCCGATTACTATGTGGCTACCCGATGATTTCGGGCATTCTCCACTTCTTCCTGACCTCGCTCAATCTCTTGGTTTCAAATACGCAGGGTTTGCAAGGGTAGATGGACTTGGGACAACAATACAGGAATTCGGGGAAGGGATTACGAGACCATCTAACTCTACTGCTGAAATTCTTGAAAGGGAAAGGGCGATAGATTTTATCTGGAAGGGAGTTAGGGGGAGAATTATTGTCCACTGGATGCCATTTTCACTTTACTGTGAGGGAGATGATATAGACATAGGAGGGCAATCTCTTCCAGGGGGTTTCCTCGGGGTTTATCTCGGTTTTGACAGGGATTTTACAAACTCAAAAATTAAGGAATACATTGAGAAACTTGAGCCCATAAGTCCCACACCATATATGTTCCTTTCTATAGGCTGTGATTATACACTTCCAAAAAAGAACCTTTATCTCTATGTGAAAAGGTGGAATGAAGAGATGTTCAAAAAGACAGGGGTGTGGGTTGCAGTTGGGACATTTGAAGGTTTCATGAAACTTGTTGAATTTCACAGAGATAAACTTAAGGAGTTTTCCTTTGACATAAATCCATATTTCATGGGGTTTTATGCCTCAAGGGGTTATCTGAAAGAACTTCATAAAAAGGCTGTAAGTTATGCCCTCTCTTTAGAGTCATTAAATGCCATTCTGAAAATTCTTGGAATGGAAAGCAATTACAACACATTTGATATATGGGAGAAGATAGGATTTTCAACCCATCACGATTTTGTAACAGGCACATCTCCATTAAGGGTTGTGAAGAATGAGCAGATTCCTGTTCTTAATCAGGTCATTGATAAATCGTCAAGGGTTTTGAGTGAATTTTTGAATAAACTAACAGAAAAGGTGGACACATCCGATTTTTCATTTCCAGTTCTTTTTTTGAACCCCTATCCAGGACCTATTTCTTATTATTTTGAGTCAGAGGATAAAGAGGGGGTATTTAAGGAGAAAGGATTCTATTCCATTGGTGATTCGGGATTTGTGTATGCAGAGGGTGGAAGGATATATGGAGAGGTCAGAAGTATTCCCGCCCTTGGATACAGGACTTTTGATTTAAAACCTGTAGAATCTACTCCTCCTTTTGAAATAATTTCTTCTATTATTTCAACGCCATTTTACAGGGTAGAAATTAATGATGAGCCTCCATTTATAAAAGCGGTTTCAAAAAACGGAGAGAAAATTCTTGAGGATGCTGGAATTATTAAGGTTTACCATGACGACGGTGGATTATGGAGAATGGGAAATGAGATGAAGGGGTGTGAGTTTAAGGAAAAATCGGAGATTTCCATTTCCGGAAGATTTTCTTCCTTCACCACTCCACTCACATCCGTGATTCAAACAGAAATTTTTTATCCAGAAAATTCCCTCAGTGTTTCTTATCTGTTCTTCAGAAGCCTTCCTTATATAAAAGTCAGGGTGAGTGGAAAGGCAAATAAGAGGGAAACAATTACATTTTCACTCAAAATCCCGTTTTGTAAAGATGGTGGGTGCCATTTTAAGACAAGCGTCCCACTCGCATTTTTTGAAAGACCTTCCCGGAAAATTTTCAATCCCACATTCTGGTCAGCAAACGGTGGAGTAATTGTGGAGTATGGGGGTAAAAAAATGGTTTTGGTTTTTAACAGGGCAACCGGTGTTAAGTGGGATGGAAATGGAACTGTGGAGATAATAACTCACAGGAATGCTCCTGCTGAGAAGTGTGAATCCCTAGGACTTGTAAACGAAGAGACAGGGATTGACCCTTATCCTCACACCTTTGAAATAACAATAATTTCTGAGGACTCTTTGACCGATGAAGATGCACTGTCCGAAATTTTCTCTATGAATTTTCCACCCATTTTCCTGTTTCCTTCTGTTAAAAAGGGCGAGTTACCTCCTGAAATTTCTCTCCTTTCAGTCAGTGGATGTGCCCCCACAATTTTTAAAGTTTCGGAAAAGGGATTCATAATGAGGGCGATAGAAATCCAGAATGAATGTAAAATATCTACAAACCTTGAATTAGAAACAGAGAAAAGTATAAATTCTATTGAAGATGAATGCGAGGAGTGTAGAAGCATTGTTAAAAACTTTGTGTTTAGGAAGAAATGAAGGATAAAAACACTATTTTTAAAACTCTAATTGAAGTGACGATAATCCTCTGCCTCGTTCTTATAGCTGTTTCAAAGAGGTATTTTGAGTTTATATGGTGGAAATTCTTTATAGTTTACATAGTTTGCGCTATCGGATGTTTGCTCGGGCTTTATATGATTATTTTTAAGAAATGGGATTTCACCTTCCGTTACAGAATTCTGCTTCCGTTCAGCCTCCTCACATTTTTTTCTCTTCTTTCCTTTATATGGGCTTACAACTGGTATAAGGGGTTCAGACTTGTTATGACATTCAGCGCCGGGGTGGTTCCGTTTTTATTTATCCTTCTATTTTATCAGCCGGAAAAATATTCTCTCAGGAGAATTCTTTTTGTTTTAACATTTATCTCCGCCTTTACAGGGTTTTATGGAATAGTCCAGTATCATCACCTCTGCGAACTCCTGAACAAATTTTCTTTCAACCTCCTTGGAATCTTCCTTATAAAAAATCCATCTGCTCATCCTATATGTATCCTTCCTGCTGATCAGTATGGTCAAGCAAGCCCAATTTCTACATTCGGGCTTTCAAACTTCGCTGCTGAATACACAATAATGGCTCTTCCCGCAGGGTTTATTCTTTTGATTACGGAAAAAAGATGGATGAGCCTTCTTTCCGCAATTCCCTTTTTACTTGCCCTCTATTATCTCATTATATCAAAAAACAGAGGTGGTTATATGGGATTTCTTTTCTCCTTCGCATTTGGAATAGGGTTTATTGTTTTAAAATTTATCAAAGACAGAAAAGTTTCTTTTTTATCCATTGCGAAATATCTTGTTCCTTCCCTCGCCATTTTTGCACTTTTCCTTGCATTTCATCCATCAGGTAAGGGGGCGGTAAGCAAGTTCCTTACATCCTTTGACCTGAATCATCCAACCGTTCAGACAAGATTGCATGCCTGGAAGAGTGCCCTTGATATGATAAAAGACCATCCATTGCTGGGTGTTGGAATTGCAAACTATGAAATATATTCCTGGAAGTATCAGACAGAAAAACTTGAAAAGATGACGCTGGCGACAAATACGAGGGTTGACAAAACTCATAACGAATACCTTCAGGTTCTTTCAGAACTTGGAATTATAGGATTTGGACTTTTTTTGTGGCTTCTTTTTGAGATAGGAAGGAGCATACTCAACGGGATTTCAAAGGGGGAGAACATCTTTTATGCCCTCTCTTTTGGGATGGGTATCATTGCAATTCTGGTTGATTCTCTCTTCGCATTTCCACTTCAGTTTCCTGCAACTGTGGTTCATTTCTGGATATACGCTGGCATTATCACGAAAATGGACCCATCCAATCAACCTATTAAAGCCACAGAGCGAGTTTATGCCTTTTTTGAAAAATGGAAAAATTTCGTGGCAATAAGCCTCTTATTCCTTTCGTTTATATGTATGGTCATTTTTTCATACCTTTCCTACAATATGGTAAATGCAGAATGGCACTATAGAGCAGGGCAATTTTTAAAACTTATACCAAAGATGAGAGCAGCCCTCAAGGAATACAATCTTGCACAAAAAGCTGAACCATTCAATGAAAGAACCTATTATGACAGGGCATTTGTGAGGTGGAAACTCGGAGATTTTGACGGAGCCATTAAGGATCTGAAAAAATGTCTTGACTATGTTCCATACTTTGGAAAGGCAAGAAAGGAATACGCAACTATGCTCTTTCAGGTTGGAAGGCAGGAGGAAGCTCTGCGGGAATTTTCCCTGGCAGCAGAAAATCATTATGTGGCAAGGCATTTTATTTACTCATACATAGCCATAATATACATGAACCAGGGAAATCTGCGAAATGCATTAGATTATGCAAGGGAGGCGGAAAAATATTTGCCTGAGAATCCAGCCCCCGATGATGCACAGGCTTTTTTCAACATAGGAACGGTTTATCTGAGCGTCGGAGACCTTGACACAGGAAAAAAGTATCTTGAGAAGGCTATTGAGATAAATCCAAATGAAACCTCCGCTCTTGTAAATCTCGGCGCCTATTACTTAAAGAACGGAGATTTCAAGAATGCTCTTTATTACCTTGAAAAGGCTAAGGAAATGGGTAACGATTCTCCCCATCTTTTTTATAATCTCGGTGTGGCATATTTCAAAACCGGGAAAAAAAATTTAGCAGAAGAATTTTTGAGAAAGGCTGTATCAATGAGACCTGAATTTATGGACAGAATAAATCAGGATGCAGAACTGAAGAAATTGCTGGAGAAGGGGAGATGAGAAGTGCGGTGTTTTTTTTAATTTTTACATTTTTACTTTCCTGTGTAAAAGAGGGTGTTGTCCAGAATGTTCCTGAAAATAAAAATAATGTGGCAGTTTCTTCTGAAGAAGAGGTTCCACAGCAAGAGGAAAGTTCGGGTAAGAATGAATCCGAAGAAACTCCTGAGGAAGAAAATGTAGAAAAATGGCAGATTGATGTTTCAGACATAATAGACCTGATTGAAGAGGAGGAGAGCGCAGAAACAATTGATAAAATCATTTCCCTTCATCCGGAGTATGATATTCCAATGATGGTAAATGAGAAGGTTAAATACTTCATAAGATATTTCAAAACTGAGCAGAGGGATAAGTTCAAGAAGTGGCTTGAGAGGTCTTCAAGATATGTTGATATTATGAAGAAAATTCTTAAAGAAAACAACCTTCCTCAGGACCTCGTATATATGGCTTTGATTGAAAGTGGTTTTAGCACCCATGCCTATTCCAGAGCCCGTGCCACAGGACCCTGGCAGTTCATAAAATCAACGGGTAAGAAGTATGGGCTCCGGGTGGACGCATGGGTTGATGAGAGAAGAGACCCTATAAAATCTACAATAGCAGCCGCAAAATACTTAAAAGACCTCTACGATATATTTGGCTCATGGTATCTCGCAGCAGCAGGATATAATGCCGGTGAAAAAAAGGTCCTCCGGGCTATGAGAAAAGGGAAGACAAAAGAGTTCTGGGAATTAGCAGAAACGAGGTATCTCAAAAGAGAAACGAGGGACTATGTTCCAAAACTTATTGCTGCTGCAATAATAGCAAAAAATCCTGAGATATTTGGCTTTAAAGACCTGGACTACGAAGAACCTTTCACATACGAGGTTATACCCCTTAATTTTCCCATTGACCTTTCTCATGTAGAAAGGGAATGTGGAATTCAGATGGATGAGATAAAATTTTACAACCCAGAACTAAAAAAATGGTTTACCCCTCCGGACAGAAAGGTATATGAATTAAGAGTTCCGGTGGGAACTTCTGAATGGTGTTATGAAAAATTGAGAGCAATTCCTGAAGAAAGAAGGTTGAAATTTAAGAAGTATATCGTTCAAAAGGGAGAGACAATCTCGCTTATTGCGTATATGTTCAATGTGAAACCGGAGGAGATAAAAGCACTTAACAGGATAAGGTCAAATATTATATCTCCGGGAAGTGAAATCCTTGTCCCCGTTCACGAATGGGAAAAACCCAGAAAGGTCGTTTTTTCAAAGAAGGGGAAGAAAAGGTTCAGGGAGGTAAATATTGAAGGGGTAGAGCATATCTTTTACACTGTTCAGAAGGGGGATTCTTTATGGAGCATTGCAAGGAGATTTGGAGTTTCCGTTTCAGATATTAAGAAGTGGAATAATATAGATAAAAAGATATTTCCAGGCGATATTATCCTTATAGTTCTTTCTAAAAAATCAATGAGAAATTCCAAAATCTATACCGTAAAAAAAGGTGATACTATTATAGAAATAGCAAAAAAATTTAATGTTTCAGTTGAAGAATTGAAAAGGATAAACAACCTTAAAACCCACAAAATTTATCCGGGTTTAAAACTGAAAATCCCGGAAAGGGATACTTGAAACAGGATAAAGTAATAAAAGTGCTATCTGGTAGGGGTATTTTGGTTTTTCTTTTTTAAACAGGGGTAAGAAATTTGAGATTTGTTGTTACAACTGAAATTGGAATTTTCGAAGAAATTGAAAAATTTTTACCATGGTGGATAAGGGTCACCAGTGTAAAGACCTGTATTTTTTACATCGTGCTTAAATTTTGGCCAGGGGAGGAGATTTGGAGGAGGAACTGGAGAATTGGTTTTTATGGCATAAACTCCTTCTCCCCCTACTATAATTTCTAATTTTCCATCTCCATTTATATCGCTAAGAAGGGGAGGGGAAATGATATCATAAGTTTTAATTTTCCATTTTTTCAAAACCGAACCATCTTGTCCCTTAAGGATATATAACCATTCCCCGCTGCTCACAACCACCTCTATTTTTCCATCGTTGTTTACATCCCCTATCACTGCTGAATTTTCTGGTCTAATATCAATAGGTGCTTCCCACAGGAGTGAACCATCCTCTCCATTTAGAACATAGTTTCTACAGAATATCTCGAGTTTTCCATCACCGTCTATATCTCCTATAGAAATGAAGAGGCAATAATTATATTCCTTTCCATCCGCTTTATGAGAGTAATCCCACAGGAGTGAACCATCCTCTCCGTTAAAAACGCGAAGCTTTTCATCGTATGAATCCACAATTACTTCTATTTTATTATCACCATCAACATCTGCAAGAGAAGGAGAGGATGTGGCAATACCATTTGTATGGAATTCCCATAAAACCGAGCCATCTTCACCATTTAAGGCAGAAATGGTATCATACACACTAACAATTACCTCCAATTTTCCATCATTATTTATGTCTCCTAAAGATGGAGATGATGTTCCGCATCTCGTAGCAATGTTCCTAACCCATAAGAGTGAACCATCCTCTCCGTTTAGAACTGTGAGGGCACACCCATTATCTTTGAAAGAGAGTACTGCCACCTCCAACTTTTTATCCCCATCTATGTCCCCAAGCGAAGGGGAAGACCATGTTGGAGAATTTATTGGATATGACCATATTATTGAAGCATCTTCACCTTTGAGCGAGTATACATTTGGAGTTTCGTCCGTAGTCGCTATAATTTCAGGCTTACCATCGTTATTAATATCACCAATGGCAGGTGAGGGTCCTCCTATAATATCTTTATAATTGGTAATGGGCCAAGGTGTCCCGTGCTCTCCGTTTAAAATATAGAAAGAAGATAATGCTGAAAAAACAACTTCTAATTTTCCATCCCCTGTTAAATCAGATGAGAGAGGGGAAGAATATACCAGAAAACCCTCTCCATATGCCCAGAGGAGCTCCTTGATTACGAACCAATGATAAACAGCTTCTTTTCCATTTGGTGTGTAATTTCCAGCTAAATCATAGCCCCTCACCTTTAGTGTATGTTCTCCATCTGGAACATCCGTAAGTATATAAGGGGATGAACAAACAGCCCATGAATTGGAATCAAACTGACATTCAAACCTTGTACAAGATTCTTCTGCGCATTCAAATGTAAATTCTGCATAAGAGCTTGAGACATTAGAAGGATAGGAAAGGAACCTCACAGCAGGAGGGGTAATATCTATAAGCCATCTATAGAATAATGGGGTTGAGGTGCATCCTTCGGGTGAGGTTGCCATGAGTCCAAATGTGTGTTCACCTTCTGATAGACCTTGATATATCTTTGGAGATGTGCAGAGATTCCATTCTCCCGAATCTATTTTGCAGAAGAAAGTTGTATTCTGTGCTGAAGCCACAAACTCAAAAGATGCATCAACAGAATTTGTTACTTCTGGCGGATAGGAAAGGAAAGAAAGCTCCACATCGCACCTCATTTTTTCCTTATCACAACTTATAAGAACCAACCCTATAAAGAATACTGAAAAAAAGCAGGTCTTATTTATTAACAACATTTTCTTCATTAGTAGTCTGGATCCCATTTGTGATAATCCCTATCAGAGTTACCCATTGCAGGACCTTGCGGAGGGTCATTCTCATTCCCCCAATCACCCCACATTCCCTTGAAATCTCGGACAGTAAGGTCATACGGAAGTTTTGAAGATTTCTCTATACTTATAAGGGTACTAAATGAATGAATATCATTCGAATAATAGGGAGCTCCTTCATCATCTAGACATTCATGGGCACACACACCATACCTACAACCGGATTCGGGACACCTACAGAATGGACCCGGGTAAAGACCATGCGTACCCTCACCCACATATGCAATTGGTCGCTCCGGAACAACCCCTTTTGGGGTATAAATAAACCATTCCCATCCATTATTTCTCCATTGAGAGCAGTAATATCTCACCTGTCCCCATTTTTCTTCCCCGTCACTCGGGTCGTACCCATGTTTGTGGTAATGAAGCTTATATATTCCTCCTGGATAATTATCGGAAGGAAGGTGATCATAAAAAGCACCAGAAGGGGAGTCAACATATACACATAACCACTCCCAGTCTCCTTCATGGTCAGCTATATTATAATCCACATCTGTGTCATTATAATCAAAAAGAAGATAATATTGGATCCGAAAAGCATTCGGGGATGTTATAGAGTTTGGAGATACATTAATATATTCGCTATTTTCGGTCTGATTTATTAAGTGCCCATTCGCAGAGACATATATTCCATATTTAGACCAATCAGCAGGTGGGGAGAAATTAGGAAGATTTTCATAAGGAATACTTTCTTTTAGATAACATTCCGTATTAGGATTTGGAAGTTCTTCCTTTTTATATTTACAAACACCGACACTTCTATTGTAAAGATTTTTTGCGTTTACAGGGAAATTTACTTCCTCTTCATCTACACATAAATTTCTTCCTTGTGTGGCAAAATTCCAATAAGGATTATGATTATTTGCCAGAAGTGCTTCTGCACAATCGTTTATGGTGTCCTCATCCATATCATCGCACTGGGTTGTAGTTTCTCCAAATGGGATTACAAAGTGTATTGTTCTATCACTGCTAACATATATGTTTGCAATATGAGTGCCAGTTGCTAAATATGGATAAGTAGCCTCTTTGAGATAAACATGATAATTAATAAAAGAAGAAGTGAGCTCTACGGAATAAACCCCTTCAGCATCGGTTTGTGCGGTATATGTCACCCCGGGCACATAGTCGATACAGGAAGCATTGCACACGAGCACCGCCAATAATCTAACCCACCAGAAGAAAACAATTTTTATTATTCTACCCATAATAGTGCGCGGTTGCCACAAATTCCACAAATCAAGCCAGAATTGAACCCACTGAACATTTGCACACTCCGGAACAGTCCAGTCACGGCAATATCCACCAGCTCTAAACTCAAGAGTTACACCCTTCAACTTTTCACCATCTTGATTCAAAACATACCCACTGATAACAGGGGGGTCATCGGGATTTCCTTCTTTCTCTATGCTTTCACTTCCTTTGTATTCCTGTGTCTGGACTGTTGCTGGACCGCACCTCTCCATAAGTATAGAAGTTGTTACATCTATCTGCATTGATAGGCTTGTTAAAAGGTTCTCCCTTGAAGTCATATCTGAAACACTAAAATAAGGAGAGCCTTTAAGGATTTCTTTCACTTCATCTTCAGCCTCTGATACTCCTTCATACATCTCATCTATCTTTTCATCTATCTCTGACAATTTCTCTTCTACCTCATTGAGTTTATCCAGAGCATCTTCATTAGAAACAATTCTCATTATATCATAAAGTTCATCACGAAGAGATAAAACAAATGATTTTAATCTATCAATCTCATTTCTGTAGTTAGATGGGTTGAGGCTTATATACCCATTTTCTGATAAGAAGGAATAATCCGCTAAAACCCTCTCCTTAAAATCAATTGCCTCTCTCTTAAATTTATCTATTGAATCTATAATGCCGGGCTCTGAAATATATCTCTTCGCCTCATCTATTTTTGATATTATCTGGTCTACCTTTCCAGCAATTCCGACGCAGTTTATACAGTTCTTCCCCTTGCATCCCTTCGGGCAGTCTTCATTTACTGAGAGTTTTCTCTTCAGTTTTTCCTCAAGCTTCAAAATTTCCTTCTCTATTTTTCCCTTATAAAAACCTATAAGGGAAAGTTCAGATGAATAATCACTTTTGACATCCGTGAGTGAAGCGACAAATGAACAATCAGCAAGTGCACCAAGCCTTATAGCCTCTGATAGAATTGTGTAATCCGTTGTTGATGAAATCACGCTCATCAATAGTTCACTTCTTGATACCTCATCGGTTACAGATGTTGAAAATTGTAAAGCCTCGGTTTTTACAAAAAGTGGGACACTTTCGTCAAATATGAGGGACACCGCATAGGGATATACATTCCATAATGGGATAAGTGCCATCGGTTCAACATTTCTTATTACAGTATGGAATCCCGCCTGAGCAGCATATATCCTCCTCCAATCCTCAATCTCTGGATTCAATGCAATATCAACGAGTTCATCAATTTTTTGATAAAAATCCTCTTTTGTTGTGAGGTCAATTGCTGTGCTCATAGCAGGGAGAAGAGCCCATGTATATTCTCCATTTTTAAGTTCATCAACAAGGAATTCCCAGTATCCACCGAGTGCAGAAAGAACTTTCAGGACATATCCTCTAAGTTCAGGATAATTTTTGAGTGGAAGGATAGAATCGCCAAGAGCCTTTCTTATATCTTCGGAAATCTCGCTTTTCTTTCTATATAACAATACTTCATGAAGGCTCTGAAGGGCTTCTGCCTTCATATCCAGTTCATAATTTTTAGAAAAGATATTTATGAAACCATCAAAAGGAACTGCGTATGTGTCAATCATACTCAATATCCTCTTTGCATTCCATCTCGTATAAGGATATGGATGAAAGAAGGCGAGGTCAAAGAGGAGTTCCCCAAGCCATCTTGATTTTGAGCCAGTTGAGTGCCTCTTCAATATGTAGAAAAGCCCAATTCTTCTTTCATCTGATAGGACATCAGTTATAAGGGTTTTTGCATAATCGTTCTCTTCCCTCACCAATGAGAATGTTGCCTTTTCCTTTATGTATTCATCTTCTTCCTGAAATAGTGCATTGCTTAACAAAGAAACAAATTCAGAAGAATTTAGATAGGAAATCCTTTCTTCATTCAGATACTGCGGAAATTCAAAAAGGTATGCACCTGCAAATACCCTTTCTCTCAATGTCCTTGAATTATCTTTTAAGACATCATAAAGAAAGCCATTGTAAAAGACCATATTATCAACCAGGCATTTCTTGTTTCTTAAATTTTCTAAAGCATCCCTTGACGAAACAACCCTTGCGAAACACTCCTCAAACTGCGCCCTTCCAAGGGGAAGTTCTGCCCTTTTTACATATATCCTATAAACCATTCCCCAGTCTTCCCATTTGCCTCCTGCCTCTGCCATATAAATATACCCATCATACTTGGCAAGGCTTGGAGACTCTGCTCCATTATAAAGAGCCTCATACTCATCTACCCAGCTTCCGGTGGAAACATCATACCTCTTTATCAAAACCCTGCCCTGAGGAAGATAACCAACCGATGGAAGTTGTTCAGCATATCCCACATAAATGCTTCCATCAGGAGAAACAATAACAGATTTCGTATGGGTTGTAACTCCTGCCAGATACGCCCCTTCGCTTATCTGCCCATCAATAGGAACCCAGTTAAACCCATCCCATATATCCATAAAAAGGCGTGTCTTACTTTGTGAATACACTACGCCAGGAAAGCCCTCATTTGTTAGAAAAATTACTGCGTTGTCTATATCTGGATAATCCCTGTATATCCCCCACCATGGAGGTGGTTCGGGAAGAAATTCCCATTGAAATCCATTATACCTCTCTACAAAAATGAGATTGTTCCCATTCCACAAAAGATAAAGATTCCCATCTCTTGATAAAAGTCCGAGCCCTCCGGTTGACGCATAATAACAAGGACTAAATTGAGGATATGCACATATATTATTCCTCTTAATCTCCACCCAGGATGTTCCATCAAAATAAAAGACATATAGATTGACATAATTTCCATACACTTCCTTACCCGCAAATGCCAGATATGGAATTCCATTTGAAATAGTAAGAGAAAAATTCCTTATTATATCAGGAATAAATTCATCCCCACCCATAAATGCCCTCATATTTTCTCCTAACTGAACCCAATCACTTCCATCAAACTTCAATACCCTCAAACTCCCGTTTCTTGAATAGGCGTAATCAAGCACAGCAATGTAATATCCGCTCTCATCTATCTGAAGGTCTCCATAAATTCCATACCTTATAGGACTTCCCAAATCCTGCCAGCTTCCATCCCTTAAACACTTTACTCTAACATCCGCATAACTACCTTCACAGCAATCCTGATAAGCAACGCATACCTCACCATTCAACGGATTTACCGCTATTGAAGGGTAATATACTGAAAGACGACCGCTTATAACCCCTATCTCCTCAAAATTTAGTGCACTTGAAATTTTTGGTGAAAGCATTATGATAAAAAACAAAACCCACCACTTACCTCTCTCTCTCCATCCTTTCTATCTTCTTCACTTCTACCTTCATACTTCACCTCCTTCAATTTTATGCTCTTATTATAACCCCTCAGAAATCAACTGTCAAGCGAAACTTCTCCCCTGAAATTTTTATAATATTCACCCTCATTTTATAGTTCCGATAGTAATCAAGCCATCCCAAAAATCCCCAAAAACAGCCCCATTTTTCAGAACCCTCGTTCAATCTAAAATTTTAAAAGAGGTTGAAATATCCGCCTGTGGAAATTAAATGGTAATATCTTGGAATGTCTTCAAAAAAATATGCCTCAAAGGTGTATCCGCCCATGATATCAAATTTTTTCGTATAATACCTCATACCGAACGGAACTATCAAACTGAATATTACTTCCTTTTGTTCATCGTAAAGTGTAAATGAGCCGAGGTTGTAATAAAATGAAAGTCCTGATTCTAAATACAGGTCACTCAATATCTCCCTTCTTATCAAAAATCCAGCTCCCGGTGCTTCCATTAATGTTCTGGAAAATATCCCTCCGAGGGAAATGTGGGTATATCCAAACCCGGTTTCAAGTATCCATTTATTCATGTAGATATTGTAAAAGAAAGAGCATTCAAACCTGTATCTTGTTTCTCCGAATGGAAGCACTTCAAAATCCCTATTTGTTTTATCGTAATAGAAGAATTGCTGTCTTTTTAGAGGTATTGACCACCTTGACCTTACTGAAAGCCATTTCAATGGAGTGAGAACTGTAAATGCCTCACCGCTCTCCCAGAACCATCTCCACCAGTCTTCTATATCCCTCTTTTCTAACAGGGAAAGGCTCGTAAAATAATTTAACAAAACTGGCTGGTAAAATGCTTTCTCTTCCTTTATCTGTGAGAAGCCTTCATTGAATAAAACAAAAATTACTATGAACCAAACCTTTTTCATCAATAGGTAAGATATGCTTTATAAAGATTGAGAATGTTGCCATTAGATGCGCCCAGATATATGTAATAATTTCCACCTCCCGCATCGCGAACGCCAATTGTGTTTACGTCTCCCGCATTAAATTTAGCATATTTTACTGGTTCTATGGGATTTGAAACATCGTATACAAATCCATACCCTATATAGACACCATCATAAGCCATATAATCAACAGCGAGGAAAATGAAGTTATTCGCCATTTTCATATCGTTTATCTGGTCATATATATCACCGAGGAATGTGTTTGATAGGAAGACAGGGGCTTCTGGGATGCTCAGATCGTATATTGTTAGATATCCTCTTGAGCCTATATATAGATTTCCATCTTTGAGAAGCACAGATTGGGGAATGGCGCCTATGTAAGCTGGATTGAAGCGTCCAATGTAAGAAAGGGATGGCTGGGTCTTAAATATGTGAAAGTTGGCAGAGGTTGTAAGGACAACAAGGATTCCGTTTTCATAGGTGCATGATAAAGCGGTTTCAATGTTTATACCACTTCTCAAATTCTGATAGGAAATCTCTGTAAGGCTTGACGGATTTGATATGTCAATTATCCCTATGTAATCTATTCCACCAACATATAGCCTTTTTTCATCAGGGGAAGCAACAATACAGGTAAGTTTTTTATCTCCATTTGAGGGATGAAAAGATGTTATTGGGGAAGGAGAGGTGAGATTTGATATATCAATAACCTCAATTATTCCATTTTTCTTTTCCTTCATATCACTACTGTATTCATTTGTGATTGAGTATATGAAGCTTCCATCTATAACAGAAGAATCAAAAATCCTCCCGTTCTGAAAGGACGAGATAAAATAAGGATTTGCCACATCGGAGACATCATAAATTACAAGCCCAACTCTTTCAACGGATAAAATTATGTATTGGAGATAATCATCAATGTCCATTAGATTTCCTGAAAAATAAAGGGTTTTTTTAAGAGATGGATTTTGAATATCTGATATGTCAATAACCCCAATCTCTGAACCGGTTATCACAAATCCAGTTCTTACCCCTTCGTCTTCAAATCCTCTTAACCGTGAACAGGATGAAAACTTGGATGTTGCTCTCAGTTCAAGAGAAGAGGTTTTTCTTGGAAATATCGGATCCGAAAAATCAAACACATCAAAAAACACCTGATCTATTGGAACAGCAGGCTGTGGTTGCGAACACGTAGAAACAATTCCCTTTGAGAATCCCTGTATTGCGGAGAGTTTATATGAAGCTCCTACTTCTGACCTTGAGATTACGCCAGGATAACTTCCAACATCCCACATCTCTACATAACCATTGTCTCCCTTACTTATCCCTGCAAAAAACAAAGAGGGAACCTGATAGGTGACTGAATAAAGCCATGAAGGATATGGATGGGTTGAATAGAAATTTTCTGAAATCACAATTCTTTTCTTGTCATCAAAATAATAATTGGCTGATGTAACCTCTTCAGTGCTTGAACCATCCGTTGCGAATATACGAAGTGCATCTGTTGTCCCTTTTGTGAAAAGATTGAGTGTTAGGACAGCAGTTGAAGGTGATGGATATGCTACAGGTTCTATAGATTCATTTTCAATGAGGTGGTCTTTTGAGCCTGAAAGTCCGTTGACAAAGCACAGAGAACTATCGGAACACGGCTCTTTTCTCAAAAGGCGTTGAGGGGGAGGCTGGTCATAAGCAGTTGTTCCGAAATACCCATCTGAAACATCATAAACTCCTATTCCGCAGTCAGGGTCGCTATTTATTGCTTCCACGGATACAAAGGCAAAGGGAAGGATTGAGAAGACTTTTTTGAGATAGCTTCCAGAACCAGAGCAGTTCTTGAGACTCCAGAGGGAATCCTTTTGAACCACTGATAGCGGATTGCTTATATCAACTGAATACGCTGTGTTGTTTTCAATGAGAAATCCAGTTATTCCTTCAACATATATCATAGATGGTCTGAAAGTAGCTCCCCATGCGGTTTTCCAGCCTCCATCAGGGGGTGAAGAGACTGCAGATAAAACAGATGGGAAAGTTGCAGAAAAGACATATACGCCTCCATAAGGAGGTGCAGATGGGCTGTTCATGTGAAGGTAATCATTTGAGAACTGTAGTTCTCCCCCCTTTATTGGACCATGATGAACATCAAAGAGAGATAAGTTCCACGGCTGGGTTGCAGGAGCATGATAAATCATAAGGTATGGAGCGCTCAAAACATCGGCGTAGTTTGGAACATATAAAAATAGATCGTCTGTTATTTTCTGGGGATATATATCCGATGAGTAAAGGGAAAAGGAGATGCTACCACTTATAATAGACGAAATATAAGCCATACAGTCAAAATAAAAATCCGCCGCTTTTATTGAGCAACCACAAGCATTTTCAACCATACTTGAAATTATTTTTTTATCAACCCTATCGCATACCATGCGAATAGTTTGCGTTCCGCAGGTTTCAAAGTTATTATCGCCATCTGTATCCCAGCAATAGGTGAGTGGTTGAGAGAGTTTGTCTTCTGCATATATTGAGAGGTCGCATCCGTATCCTATATTTGTTTCACAATATGTGCTGTTGGGACAGCATGAGTTAACAAGGTTTTCAAGGTAGGGATAAAGGCATTCTATCACTCCTATTTGTGTTGCTCCTGTATAAGGAAGAGGATATTCGCAGGTTTCTATTTCCGGATATGAGGCAACTTTTACTATGTAGCTCCCTTTTTTAAATGTATGGCAGAACTCATCCTTTTCATTTACTACTGCGGTAGAACCATCTCCGTAATCAACAATGTATTTGACATTTATATCTTCTAATTTTAATTTGCAGGATTTATCTATCGGATAAAAGCGGGGGTTTTCAATTCGGAAACAGAATTCTACAGGTTCTTCTCCCTCACAATCGGTTATTTTTGTAGTTCTTCCATCCGATGGACTAACTGTAAAGATAACCTTGCCACAGCATTTACTTTCTTCACTTTTATTTTTTTTGACACACCCTTCTGTAAGAAAAATTCCAGATAAAAGGAAGAATAAAATCTTTCTCATTCCAGAGGGAAGTATGACCCGTATATGATTACCCTTCTCAAGCGGCTGTAATAGGTTACTCCCCATTCTTCTGATACAGGAGAGAAAGCAAGGGAAATAAATTCCCCAAGTGTTCCTGTTGCATCTGCGATAAATCTTCTCCATCCTTCTTTATACTTATATGCTATCTTAAGATTATTCAGTGTTGCATCAAAATACACTATAAAAGGGGCGTCTTCCTTTTCATCATATCCAACCCTGCAATAGGCTCCCACATAGTTGAGACCGCTGTCAACTTCTTCCCACTGCCACACATTATCTCTATCATTTTTGAATGCATAATAGAGAGAATGATTATCAAGGTTGTAATAGCATACATGGTATTCATCTACATTACCTGGTCTAACATAAATATCGTTTGACCATCCTTCATCTGTGGAAATAGTAGGGTCTGCCCTTGTATAGTCTATGTAATAAGAAGAATGAGGGTCAACGGAGTTCATATCAATCCATACTTCTTGAAATTGTGTTTGTTCAACAAATCCAAACTCTTCAGGAGGTATTGGCGTCCCTGCCTGGTCATATATTCGTGTATTTGCTTTTTGCCCATCCGATTGATATTGAAGCCTCGCCCTGTAAACCCATTTTAAAATTGTAGAGCCAGGGTCTTGTGGGTCCGGAATTTGAATAGTAGAAGGACCTTGAAGATGAAGCAGCTCGCCCGTTCTTATTTCTGTCTGAACGATTTCAATCTCAGCGTATCTTCTATTTGGTTCAAAGACATTGTAAATTTTTGCGAATTTTAGATTACCGTTTCCGCCATCGTAGTAGGTTATAACTGGTTCATTATTTGAATTTATCTTTATGGATGTTGTGGATGTTATTCTGCAAACATGATAGCAGCCCGGAGCATATCCCTGGTCTATTGCAAATCCCTGCCATTGAGAGCCATCGTAATAGGCGTAGAGGAGGTTTTGTCCCTCCATATCAACATAGGCAATGTGTGGTCTCCTGTTCAGGTCAAGAGCCATTGAAAGCCAGCCTCCCTCATTTGTAGATGTTGAGTCAGGACCTCTCATGTAGTGCCATGTATTTTCTCCAATGTTTTTGTATGCTATATTTATAAATCCCTCGTTGTTTCTGAAGACATAATAGGCAATCCATATTCTTCTATCCAGTCCCACTGCAATGGCATTGAACCTTCCAGCATCAGGGGTTTCATCAATTGGTTCTCCCACCCATTGTCCATTTACAGGGGTATAATAGTATAACCCTCTTCTATCTTCATCATAAATTACAACATGAGGTGCACCCAGATCATCTATCGCAAGGGAAGAGTATATGCCGGGACCCACCACCCTTGAACCTATTGAGCGTATAGTTACCTCTGCTATCTCAAGGTCCCTTCCACATCCAAATAGGAATAAAAACCCAACAACCAGGAGATTTGCCCTCCTTTTCATTTTAACCTCCTTTTTTTATATTTTAACATCTTAATTTTTTATAATTCAAGTGTTTTTAAACAGCATGGGGCTTGAATAATAATAAAAGGTAGCAGAAAATATAATAATGGAAAATAACTCAAGAAAAATTTTGACTTATGCTTTTTTTATTACATTATCATTCTTTTTTGTTGAACTTATTGGAGGTTATATATCAAAAAGTCTCGCATTGATGACCGATGCTTTACACATGCTCGTTGATGTTCTGGCCATAGGGATCAGTTATTTTGCAGTAAGAATTGCCGGAAAGAAACGGAATCTTCATAAAACCTTCGGATATCACAGATTTGAAATAGTTGCAGCACTTTTCAACGGCTTAATTCTTGCGGGAATGAGTCTTTTCATGATGAATAGGGCTTATAAAAGAATTTTTCAGCCAGAAGGGGTTTTGACAGAAATTATGATTCCTGTGGCTATTTTTGGACTTATGGCGAATATCGTTGTAGGTGTTATACTCTATAAGGGAAAGAAGGGAAGTTTGAATGTAAAGGGTGCTTTTCTTCATGTATTAGGAGATGCTCTGTCAAGTATCGGCGTCCTTGGAGGCGGTATTTTGATGGGATTGACAAAATTTTATTTGATGGATCCAATCATAAGTATTTTTATTGGAGTTTTGATTCTTGTGCAGGCATTTTTTCTTATTAAAGAAGCCGTTGAAATCCTTACAGAAAGCACCCCCAAAGGAATAAACGCAGAAGAGATTATAAGCTTTTTAAGGAGTATACCCGGTGTTAAGAAAATTCACGATTTTCATATATGGTCATTGAACACAGGATTTGTGAATGTAACATCTCATATCCTGATAGAAAATGATGTGAATCCAAAAGATGTTCTTATTTCAGCAGGAAAGATTCTCAAAGAAAAATTCGGTATAAATCACTTTACATTTCAAATTGAAAATGAGATGAATGAGGGATGCTTTCAATGTGAGGAAATGGAGTCAGAATCTCACTGAAATTCTTTCACAATTTCTTGAGAGAGGCGGGATGCTATAGCCATTATTGTTAGCATGGGATTTACTCCGAGAGCGGATGGAAATACAGAGGCATCAACCACATACAATTCTTTTACTCCATACACTCTTCCAGATGGGTCAACTGCAGAGATCTCAGGAGATACTCCCATCCTTAATGTTCCCATCGGATGATTGCCTTCCATTTCAATGTCCACAATTTTAGCATTTCTCAAAAATTCCTTGAATTTTTCAATGTCGCTGAAAAATGGTGCCGCTGTGAAGAGAGGTTTTACCATTTCCGCACCAGCAGAAAACATAATTTTTGCTGTCGCTTCCATTGCCTTTAACAATCTCTTAAATGTTTCCTCTTTTAAATAATAGATTATCTGGGGCTCAATTCCTTTTTTAGGTTTTACATAACCTGAAGGTGGGTCATAGACCATCGCACCTGCAAGGGCTATTCTATTTATAGATTTTAGATACCTTTCGTTTTCCTTTCTAAATCCCGAAATGGAAGCAAAAATTACCGCAGGGTCAACTGCTGATGTTTCTATAAGAATTCCGTCCCCTATAAATTCATCGCAGTAGTATCCCTGAGGCACTCCTTCCCAGACCTTTACTTCTTCTTTGAATATGGCAAGAACGCCACTTGCCGGGTGAACCGTAAGATTTTTCCCAATTACAGGGGATTTTATCCCGTTATTTAAGAGGAGTATAGGTGATATGGGAGTTCCGGCAGCAAGAATGACCACCCTCGCCCTGACCTCAAAATTACCAGTTTCTTCTCCATCATTTGACAGAATTTTTCCTCTCACTCCTTTTACAGTGGTTCCTTCAAAGATAAATTCCTCCGCCCTCATAAGTGGAAAGATATGGGCTCCCATACTTGAAGCTTCTGGAATGTAGGTAAGGTCTGTGCTCAGTTTCGCTCCTATCGGGCATCCAAATATACAAACTCCACACCCCTGACATTCGGGAGCATTTCTTAATATAGGTCCTCCTCTCCAGCCCAGTCTCTCAATCCCTCTTTTTACGAATAAATTATTATTACCCGCCACTGACATATCTACAGGTGTGACCTTTATTTCCTTTTCCACCATTTCTACATGTGGATAAATGGAGTCGGGTGAGAGAGTTGGAATGAGGAATTCTCTTGACCACCTTATCAGCATCCCTTCAGGAGGACGGACACAGATGGCAGAATTTATAGTTGTAGTTCCTCCGATGCACTTTCCGGTAAGCACCGGAAAAAATGGTTTCCCCTGTGCAAATTGCATACCACAATTTCTGTAGAGCATTTTAAACGCTGTCAATGGGTCATCTGAAAATTCATGGGGTTGAATGTATGGACCTTCTTCAACTACTATCACTTTTAACCCAGCAGACTGGAGCCTTTTAGCACAAACACCACCTGCTGCTCCGGACCCTATTATACAAACATCTCCTTCTATCTCTATTTTTTTCCCTTCATAAGGAGTTTTATAAATCATTTCATTCCTCCCAGATTGTCCTCCCGTAAGAACCGCACGGATATGCAAAGGCAATTTCCTTTTTTACTTCGGGGAGTGAACCATATACAAGGCATATAATCTGTTTTATTCCTTTGAAAGCGATTCTTTTCAGAGAAATTGCACTCTCTTCCCATCCGAGCAGATATTTTCTTCTATCTTCAATGCTGAGTTCAGAGAGCCTTTTGAAATGGAAACTGAAATAGCGGGGCATGTATTCAATAATTGTCAGTCCAACCTTCATAAGGGATGATTCATTTGAAGGCATGATTTTCAGTGTTTTTTCCATTCTCTTAATAAAATCTGTCTTTTTCACATCCACATTGAATGGTCTGCCCGGGGGGAATAGTGCTTCTGCTATCGCTTCAGCACAAAGGAGATAAGAAGGGATTTCTTCTTTTTCTGTTTTTGCGCATCCATAGATGGGCAAAATAAAGGATATTTTCAAAAAATCTCTTCTCTTCATGGCATTGATTTTATTTCATAAAAAATTTTTTTCAATTAAAATTAAAAAGCCCGTGAAGATAAGAAGGCTTATAGAAGACTTCATAGTGCATGAGCATATAAAAAACTTTCCCATCACAAAAGACGGGGAATATACGGTTTTAAAAGTTACAAAAACTGACCTCACAACAAGGGATATGCTTCGTTTCCTTTCAAGAAGACTTGGTATTTCCATAAAGGAGATGGGCTGGGCCGGGCAGAAGGACAGGCATGCTCTGACTACTCAGTATATTACGGTAAAAGGAGAAACTCCCCAGCTAATAGTTGAAAAAAAATTCAGATGCGAAAAGGCGGGGAAGTCCCAGCGACACATAACTCCAGCTGATTTATCCTTTAACAGGTTTGAAATTACATTGAGGGACCTCAAAAAGGAAGAGGCAGAGGGGATTCCATCTGCGATTGAAAAAATTAAGAAAATAGGCGTTCCAAATTATTATGATACACAGAGGTTCTGGTCCTCTCTCTCCGGTGAATTTTTTGCAGAATCTCTACTGAAAGGAGATTTCAAGAGCGCCTTTAGACTTTATTTTCTTTCTTCCTTAAAACCTGATAAAGAACTTCTAAAAACTTTAAAAAGCAGAGAGATAAAAATTGAAGATATTGAGAGGAAAGTTGAAGGGAATGCAAGAAAGGTATTAAGGGTTTTTAAAGAGACAAATTCTTATTTGAAGGCAATAAGAACAATTGATAGGGAAGAATTGACATTTCTCGTAAATGTTTATCAGTCATTTCTCTTTAACGAGATTCTTTCAAGATTTATAAAGAGGAATATAAGAGATTATGTTGAAATCAGGTATTCAATGGGTTTTTTGCCCTTTCACCGGGAGAGGTTTCCTGAATGGGTGAATCCTGACAAAAAAATTCCTGTTCCGGGGAGGAAGCCATTTTTTGATGACGAAAAATTTAAGGAAATCTATGAAGAGATTAAAAGGGAGAGAGGAATAAAAGATAGTTTTTTCAACAGGAGAGAAATTTACTTCGTAAAGTTCAAAACCTTTAAAAGAAATATACTCCTATTTCCCTCTGACATATCTACTGGAAAAACGGAGGAAGATGTGATGTATCCTGGCAGGTTTGCAAGAAGAATTTCTTTCAGCCTCCCCCCGGGTTCCTATGCGACAATTTTTATAAAATCAATAATTGCAAATCTTCAGAAATGAAGAAAAGTGCAATTGAATTAAAAAAGGGGATTTATATAATAAAAGAAGTTGCCGAAGTGGCGGAATTTGGCAGACGCGCTGGATTCAGGGTCCAGTACCCGCAAGGGTGTGGGGGTTCAACTCCCCCCTTCGGCAGTATTTTTATCTTAAAAGTATTCTTTGCTGAAAGGGGCTGAAGAGGGCCCCAGCAACAGCACCTGTCATAAGGCAGGCAAGAACAGCAGCAAATAAACTTCTGAATCCGAGGCTTGCAATCTCTCTTGCCCTATCAGGAGCAAGTGCAGATATACCTCCTACAAATATGGCAAGTGATGCAATATGGGCAAACCCGCAGAGGGAGTAAACAGTTATTATAATTGAGCGAGGGTCTGTCAGAATGCCGGAGGAGATCAGTTTATTGAGATGCTGATAGGATACAAGCTCTGTGACAATGTTTCTCTCAGCAAGAAGAATGGAAACAGAAGGGATGTCTTTTACAGGAATTCCAAGCATAAAAGTAATCGGGTAGTAGAAATAGGAAAGAATCTTTTCAATGGAGAGATTTGCTCCGAATAGATTTCCAATAACTCCCACAAACCAGTTCAGCATTGATAGAAGGGCAAGGGAGGAGAGGAGTAGTGCAACAATTCCGACGCAGAGTTTCACCCCCTCGTTTGAACCTATTATTACTGCCTCTACCCAGCTTTTTGGCTTTTCATAATAGGCTTCTACAACCTTTCCAAGGGTAAGAGGTTTTCCGTCCTCAGGATAGAGGAGTTTTGACATAACAATAGCAGCAGGAGCGCTCAGAATGGAGGCAGAGACGAGGTGCCCGGCAATGGTTGGAAATACATCTTTAAGAATTCCAACATAGAGAGCCATAACTGTTGAAGCGATTGTTGACATTCCTGCAGTGAGGATGGTGCATAATTCAGACATGGTCATTTTGTCAATGTATGGTCTTACTGTGAAGGCAGATTCAATCCCCACAAAAATGTTGCTTGCTGTGCATAAGGATTCTGCCCCGCTTACCCTCATGAGTTTTGTAAATATGTAGCTGAAAACTTTTATTATCTTCTGCATAATTCCGAAGTAGTATAAAAGGGACATAAACGCTGAGAAGAATATCACGAGGGGAAGTGCCTGAAAGGCGAGGATAAAACCTATTGAGGTTTCTCCAGCAGGTCCGGTCTGTCCTGGTGAGATAGAAAGCACTCCAAAAACAAAATATGTTCCTGCACTGGCAAAAGAGAGGAGCTTGACAACAGCAGAATTTATCCATGAAAAGAGGGTAGCACCCCAGGGAAAATAAAATATGAAAAAGGCAAATAAAATTTGAAGGAGGGTTCCCCAGAAAATAGCTCTCCAGTTCAGATTCTTTCTGTTTTTAGAAAAAATCCATGCCAGAAACATAAGGAAGAAAATCCCCCAAAAACTCAGGATGTTGAGATAAATGTTCACTCCTCAACCACTACCGCAAGCTCAGCCCTGCTTTCTACAATTTGTGCAGACCTTACAAAAAGTTTTTTTACCCTTCCATCCACCGGACTTCTTATTTCATTTTCCATCTTCATGGCCTCCATAGTCAGGATGGGTTGGGATTTTTTGACGGATTCTCCTTCTTTTATAAACACTTTCACGATTTTTCCAGGCATCGGTGCCCTTATGATATGTTCCCCCCTTTTCTCAATTGATTCAGCCTTTGAAGTAAGAGAAAGGCGCTTCATATCATAAACAAAAACATCTCTTGAGAGGTTGCCAACATATACCTTGAAGCAATCGTTTTCCCTCTCAACCTCTGCTTCAAATGGTTTACCATCCACTATTATGCTATAAATAGATTCGTTTATCTTTTCGCAATCTACAAGAAATTTTTTATCTTCCATTGAAACAACTAACTTCCCATTTTCTTTTATCACTTTAAATTTTAATTCTTTCTCTCCAATTTTTACAAAAAGGCTTTTTTCAGAGGCGTTTGACAACTTCCATCCTCCCTGCAATTTTCCATTTTGAAATGCTTGTTGTTTTTTCAATTGTGAATTTTCTTCTTTCAGTCTCTTCAAGATATTTTATCGCTGCTGCTATGGCGAACTTTTCAATTTCTTCTTCCTTTTCCTCCAGTCCTTTAAAAGTTTCCTCTATAAATCTGGTCCAGTATTTTCCCTCTTTGAAAACTGGGTGGTTCAAAAGCCAGAAATGAAATGGGATGTTTGTTTGAATTCCCCTTATCTGTAATTCAGAGAGTGCCCTTTCAGCCTTTATAATTGCCTTATCCCTTGTCTCATCCCATATTATTACCTTCATGAGAATTGGGTCGTAGTAGATAGGAACCTCATATCCAGGATATACACCTGTATCCACTCTAACTCCGAACCCTCCTGGTAACTTTAAATCCTTGATTAATCCCGGAGATGGGGCAAAGTTATTGAACGGGTCTTCTGCATATATTCTGAATTCAAAGGCGTGTCCCAGTCTTTTGATATCTTTTTGCTCAATATCAAGCTTTTCGCCCCAGGCGACAAGGAATTGCTTTTTTACAAGGTCTATACCAGTAACCCTTTCTGTAATTGGATGTTCCACCTGAAGCCTTGCATTTACCTCAAGAAAATAAAAATTTTCTCCTTCAACGAGAAATTCTACAGTCCCGGCATTCAGGTAACCTACGGCCTTAGCCATTTTTACTGCCGATTCTACTATTTTCTTTCTCAAGGAATCTCCAATGCCGGGAGATGGGCTTTCTTCTACTATTTTCTGATGCCTTCTTTGAACAGAACAATCTCTTTCCCAGAGGTGAAGGATATTTCCAAAGGAATCTCCTATTATCTGAACTTCAACATGACGAGGTTTTTGAATAGCCTTTTCAATATAAAGTGATGGGTCTCCAAATGCAGTTTTTGCTTCAGATGACGCAAGCCTGAAAGCACTTTCCATCTCTTCTTCAGAACATACCAATCTCATTCCTTTCCCTCCCCCACCTGCTTTTGCTTTAAGCATAACAGGAAAGCCTATCTTTTTTGCGAATTTTTTCGCTTCTTCAGGAGTTGAAATCGGTTCTTCCGAGCCCGGAATTATAGGAATTCCATTTTCCTTTGCCGTCTTTCTTGCTCCAACCTTATCACCCATACTTTTCATGGTGTCCGGTGTAGGTCCCACAAACACAATTCCTGCATTTTCACATTCTTTTGCAAACTCTTCGTTTTCAGCAAGAAATCCATATCCGGGATGAATTGCTTCTGCTTTGCTCCTTTTTGCGATGTTTATAATTTTTTCTATGTTCAAATATGTTTCATCTGGAGTATTTCCAATAAGAGGGTAGGCTTCGTCCGCATACCTGACATGTAATGATTTTCTATCGCAATCTGAATAAACTGTTACAGTTGCAATTCCCATTTCTTTAGCAGCACGCATAATTCTTACTGCTATTTCCCCTCTGTTTGCTACGAGAAGTTTTTTAAATTTTTTACAGGGGAATGTTCCCATGCTTTTTAGGAGGATTTGTTAATCTTTTGTTTTTTAGCATCTCAAGGGCTGTGATAATTTTCCACCTGGTTTGCTCGGGGAATATAACTTCATCAATGTATCCGAGTTCAGCTGCTTTCCAGGGATTGGCAAATTTCATTCTGTATTCCTCTATAAACTTCTTTCTGAGTTCCTCCGGGTTGGGCGATGTTTCTAACTGCCTTCTGAAAATTATGTTTACTGCTCCCTCCGGTCCCATAACAGCGATTTCGGCAGTAGGATATGCATAATTGATATCTCCCCTTATGTGCTTTGAACTCATAACATCATAGGCACCTCCATAAGCTTTTCTTGTAATTATTGTTATTTTAGGGACTGTAGCCTCACAATAGGCGTAAAGAAGCTTTGCTCCGTGTTTTATTATTCCGTTCCACTCTTGCTGTGTTCCAGGAAGAAAGCCCGGGACATCTACAAATGTAATTATCGGGATGTTAAAACAATCACAGAAGCGAACGAATCTCGCCCCTTTTATAGACGAATCAACATCCAAACATCCCGCAAGCACTGCAGGTTGATTTGCAACAATCCCAACAGGATATCCGTTCATTCTTGCAAATCCAACCACGATGTTCTGCGCGTAGTCTTTATGCACCTCAAGAAACTCTCCTTCATCTACTACAAGTTTAATTAGTTCTACGATGTCGTATGGCTGGGTTGGGTCTTCAGGAACAATTAACTTTAACCTTTCTTCCTCCCTTCTCGGGTCATCTTTTGTTTCCCTTACAGGGGGGTCTTCCATGTTATTGCTCGGGATGTAACTTAAGAGTTTCCTTATCAGAAGAAGGCATTCTTCATCGTTTTTTGCTGTAAAGTGTGCCACTCCACTTTTTGTAGCATGAACCATTGCTCCGCCCAGTTCTTCCGAAGTCACCTCTTCATGGGTGACCTCTTTTATTACATCGGGACCTGTTATGTGCATATAACTTGTTTTTTCAACCATAATTATGAAGTCGGTTATTGCAGGTGAGTAAACTGCGCCTCCAGCACATGGTCCCATGATGGCTGATATCTGAGGGATCACTCCTGAATACAGAGTATTTCTCAAAAATATATCAGCATAACCAGCGAGGCTTTCTACACCCTCCTGAATCCTTGCGCCTCCAGAATCGTTCAAGCCTATAACAGGAGCTCCTACTTTCGCAGCAAGGTCCATTATCTTTACAACTTTTTTTGCATAACTTCCGCTTAAAGACCCTCCGAATACTGTGAAATCCTGTGAGAATACAAAAACAAGCCTTCCGTCAATTTGTCCGTAACCAGTTACCACGCCGTCCCCTAAAATTCTTTGTGATTCCATGCCAAAGTCATGACATTGATGCAGGACAAACTTGTCTGTTTCAATAAAGCTTCCTTCGTCAAGGAGAAGGTTAATCCTTTCCCTGGCCGTAAGTTTTCCAGCCTTATGTTGTCTTTTTATCCTTTCTTCACCGCCCGCAAGTTCTGCTAATTTATGTTTCTCCTCAAGTTCCTTTCTTCTGTCCATGTTTGAATTTTATACTATTCAAAATTCATGTGTCAACAATTATTGACTTTTTACCAGCTTTTTAATTTCCATAAATGCTAATGTCTTCTGTATGATGTTTGAAACGAGGATATCTCCTGTTTTTGAAACCGGTCTATATTCACAAAAATCAATCCCTATTATATGTGAATTGAGAATAAAGAAATTTATAAGGTTAAGAAGCTCATCCATCGCCCATCCCTCGGGCACCGGATTCCCAACCGATATTCCTTCCTGAGGAGATAAAATATCAAAGTCAATAGAAAGATAAACGGAGCCCCTTGAAATCCAATCAATTAATTTGTCATGAGAATCAAAAAATGATTTCACAGGCAGAAAAATCACATCGTGCTTTGATAGTTCTTCACCTTCAATAATTTCGTATGTTCTCCCGCCAATTTGAACCATCCTGTGTCTCTCTGCAATCCTTTTTCCTACAGTGGCGTGGCAGATTTTTTCCCCCTTAAATTGGTCATAGAAATCAAGGTGGGCATCAACAAATACCACCTTTGTTTCCTCGTCAAAACACTTTAAACATCCCCATGTTATAGTATGCTCTCCGCCTATAATGATGGGTATTTTTTCTGTATTTATTACCTCCCTTATCTTTTTTGAAATATGTTCAATTGCTTCTTCCGGAACAAGGGATGGTGGGGAAAAAATTGGTAGCGTATGAATTCTTATTTCTCCTGTGTTTAAATCAAGTGAAGGTAAATAGTCCTCAATTTCTTGAGAAGCTTCAAGGACTTTATAAGGTGCGTGGTATGTTCCCGCAAAGCAGGATGTGGTTACTTCATAAGCAATTGGAATGATGATGAACTCCGCGTCTTCATAAGGACATTCTATTCCAAGAAAGTTAAATTTCATGCTCTACGGAACAAAAACTGCCCCTGCTACGACTGTTGTCCACTTTCCGCTTTTTTCACATTTCGCAGTCTGCGTGATGTTTCTCGTAATGACTTCATATCCGCTTATTTTCCAGACCTCTTTTCTTTCGTCATAGTTTTTTTCCGGGTCAAATGGAAGTCCGAGGGTGGAGGCTAGCATGAAGGCTGCGAGGTCCTCTGCATATTCTCCGGATGTTTTAGCCGTTTGTCCAAATGCGTGATGCTCTGCCAGATATCCATGAATGTCCTTCCTTTTAGGAATTGCCAGTCCAATAGATGCTGAAATGAGCCTGTGTGGTTCGTTTGATGAATTTTCAGACATTACAATAAATACTATCTGCCCTTTTTTGAGAAGTTTGAGCCCCTTTTCCTTGGAGAGGAGTTTGCATCCAGGAGGAAATATGCTGCTCACTTTCACGAGATTAAAACCAGCTATTCCAGCATCTCTCAAAGCAAGTTCAAGAGAAGCGAGTTTTTCTTTATGAATTCCCACTCCTTTTGTTAAAAACATGAACCTTGGTATGAACGAAAATTCCATCTTCCTTTCTCCGGTTGTGTAAAAATATAATTATGTAAAAGCAAAATTCAAGAGAAACCTGTGAGTAATGTGTTTATTTGACTTTTTGACTTTTTTCCCATAAAATACACTGGGAAAGGATATGGAAGAAGAAAAAAGAAAAGTTATAGCGATTACTGGAGTCAACAGTTTTCTTGGCGCCAACCTCTGTCAAAGGTTGCAGATTGACTCCAGATATAAGGTCATTGCTATTGATATGAAAAAACCGTCTTTTCTTTTAAAAGACACATTGTTTTACAAAGTGGACCTTACGGAGCCCACTGTTGACCTTACGCTATCCGATATTATTTCCATCAACCGTATTGACACCGTGGTTCACTGTGCATTTTTTACTAATCCTACAAGAAAGAGTGCATATGCCCACGAGCTTGAGGTTATAGGGACAATGCATCTTCTTCACGCCTGTGCAAAGGTTGGAATAAGAAAGTTCATTTTAAGAAGTTCAACGCTTGTATACGGTGCCAATCCATTAAATCCCAACTTCATAACTGAGGATTATCCACTTGCTGAAAGTTCAAACTACAGGTATATAAGAGATAAGGTAGAAGTGGAAAAGATGGTGGAGAAGTTTAAGAGAAAAAATCCAAACACTATAGTGACGATTTTGAGATTTGGTATAATTCTCGGACCAACGGTGAAGAATTTCTTTACCGAATATCTCAGAAGACCCTTTGTGATCACCCTTCTCGGATATGACCCATTGTTTCAGTTTCTCCATGAAGAAGATGCTGTAGATGCTTTAAAGCTCGCAGTGGAGAAGGACTGCGACGGTGTTTATAACATAGTGGGAGATGGTGTTTTACCTATCAGCACAGTAATAAAACTCGCGGGCAGGATAAATATGCCTGTGTTTCATCCTGTAGCAATTCCTCTTGTCCAATTTTTATTTTCTACAGGTGTCTCTCCCATAGGGGGGAAGCACCTTGACTTTTTGAGATTTGTTTGTATAGCGGATGGAGAAAAGGCAAAGAAGGAAATGGGATTTATACCAAAGTATTCGGTTAAAGAGTGCATTGAAAGCTTTGCGGGCATGCAGAGATTAAGAGAATTACATCTTGTAGAATAATTTTAGGAGTAAGAGATGGCAAAAAAACTGGAAGAAGAAAGGGTTTTGAACGGGATAAAGGGAATGAGCGTTGAGGATAGGATTGAACTCCTTGAGAAGAGGTTGTTAGAAAGGCTGGAACTTCTTGAGGAAAGAGTAAAAGAGATTGAGACAAAGAAGGAAGGAGATGTTTCACTGCCAGAGTTTTTTTCAAGGTATCAGGAGAAATTTGATGAGGCTATTTCAAAACTGGAAAAGGTTAAGAAACGTTCTTCCCTTCCTACACTGTTTGATTTCGGAAAGGCTATTGAAAATCTTAAGAAGCCGTTTAAGGCAGAGACATACATAAAGCTCTGGCGGTCAATTTCTATGTGGATTACATCCGATGTAGTGGATGAATTCGGATTGGACCCTGTTTTTGAAGAAGCAGTTTCACCTCTTTTTGATTTCTTATATCACAAATGGTGGAGGGTTTCTGTTATTGGGCTGAATAATCTTCCTAATAAAGGGAGGGTTCTTATTGTTGCGAATCATGCCGGGACACTTCCATTTGATGGTGCAATGATAAAATATGCTGCTAAGATGGAACATCCTGCTCACAGAGAAATCCGTCCCCTTGTTGAAAATTTTGTATACTACTTTCCATTTCTTGGAACATTTATGATGAGGATAGGAGGTGTAAGGGCTGACCAGGATAATGCGAGAAGGCTTCTTGAAAAAGAGCAGGCTGTGCTGGTTTTTCCTGAAGGTGTAAAGGGAGTGGGAAAACTTTATAAACAGAGATACAGGCTTCAGAGGTTTGGAAGGGGAGGGTTTATAAAACTTGCTTTAAGAACTCGTTCCCCAATTTTGCCTGTAGCAGTGGTAGGTTCAGAAGAGATATATCCTTTGATTGCGAGGCTTGAGGGTCTGGGCAGGCTATTCGGGGTTCCTTATATTCCAATAACCCTTACATTTCCCTGGCTCGGTCCCATTGGAGTTATTCCATTGCCATCAAAATGGTTCATCCACTTTGGGAAATTGATTGATATTTCAAAATATCCTCCCGATGCTGTTAATGATGAAATTTTTGTGAATAATCTCTCCGAAATGGTTAGAAGAACAATTCAGGAGATGATATACGAACTTCTTAAGAAGAGAAGGTCTATCTGGTTTGGGTAGAAGAGTGTAATTCCTTATATCTTCTTATCGCAAGTTTCTTCTTAAGTGGTGAAAGTCTGTCAATGAAAAGAATTCCATCAAGATGGTCTATTTCATGCTGAATTGCTCTTGCGAGAAGCCCTTCTGCAGTCCCTGAGACTTCCTTCCAGTTAAGGTCATACCCTGTGAACCATATTTTTGATGACCTTTCAACTTCTTCAAAAAGTCCGGGCAGGCTTAAGCATCCCTCCTCAAACTTCGTTTTCCCTTCCGTTTGAAGAATTAATGGATTTAAAAGGACGATTGGATTTTTTGGCTGGTCAGGGGGAGTGATGTCAATTACGATTATTCTCAATGGGATTCCTACTTGTGTAGCAGCAAGTCCTATTCCTGGAGCTGAATACATTGCTTTAAGCATTTGTTCGGCAATTTTTCTAACATTCTCATCTTTTTTAACCTCTTTTGCTTTTTCCCTGAGTTTTTTATTCGGGTATTTGAGAATTTCAAACATTTTCTTCTGTAAGTTGTTTAAGCCTGCTCATCGCACCTTTATGAGAAGGGTCAATCTCAAGTGTTTTTTTGAACGCCTTTATCGCCACATCTTTTTTCCCTATGGTTGTGTATATTACACCGACATAATAGAAATTGCGCGGATCTCCTGGATTGAGTTCCGCTGCCTTTTTGAAAGCCTTTATTGCTGCCTGATAATTTGCTTCGTAATCATCAGATGATATGGAGTAGCACATTCCGAGGGAGGTTAAGTATTCTGGATTTTCAGGGTCAAGTTCAACTGCTTTTTCCAGTGCATCCTTTGCTTTTTTGAAGTTTTTGCTCTGCAGGGCTTCAATCCCTTCCTTATAGTATTCTTCAGCAGTTTTCTTTTCCGCTCCGAATTCCTCTTTCCATATATCGGGGATCCTTTCAGTCTTTTTTTCTCCCACTTTTTCAATCAGTTTAAGGAGTGAGAAGCCACCAATGGATTTTAGAAAATCTACATCTTCTATTTTCAATTCTTCCTGTAATTCACATAGATTTTTTTTACCATCAATGGAAGAGATTATTTTTGTTTCATGGGGTTTCAACTTCAATTCCCTGAATCTATACCTTGGGTCGTCAGATATTTTAAAAACACTCCATGGAGACTGGATGACCTTTTTAAGCCTTGGAATTGTAAATTTTGTCCTTATACCTTCCATAATCACATTCGCAGCACTTATATTTAGCGTTATAATGTCTTCATCTTCAATTTCTTTTTCTTTAAATTCAAGTTTACCCTCTTCCCATTCAAAAACTGAAAGTAGAATGTTCTCTACCTGTCTCACAACAACCTCTATGAGTTCATCTGGAGTTAACTTTCCTTTTTCAACAAGAAGAGTGCAAAGTTTTTTGTTCTGGCTTTTTGATTCTGCCAGAGCGAATTCAAGTTCTTCAGGAGTTATCTTCCTCATTTTTATAAGGAGTCTACCTGTTCTATCATTCGGGTCAGAAGAAGAGGCGAAAATCGGCATTCCAAAAATGAAGTAGATATGTTTTATAATTTCTCCTCTTGTCAACTTGCATATCCCCGTTTTCCTTTCTACATAAAGGTCTCTGAATACTTCGGGAACGGTTTTGTAATCTATTTTTACCTCTTCAAACATCAATTATATTTTAATGGTTTATTTTAAAAATTCAAGAAATTCGCCCTTACAAAATCTTTCTAAAAATTTTTATTATTGACCCGCTTCTTTTAAGAATAAGTTCCAGTTCCCCCCTTATCAAGTCATATTCCTTCACACTTTGTGCACATATCTATCTTAACATTCTCCATTTCTTTTTCTTCAAGTTCACCACCGCATTTTGGACATCTCATCCAATACGCTTCACCCATTTTCTTTTTGGCTTCTTCTTCCCTTTGAGCATCCAGTTCTTGTCTTAATTTTTTTATCTGTTTCTGGGAAAGTTTAAAAAAGTATTCCTGTTCTTTTTCAGATGGTTTTTCTATTCCCATTTTTTACCTCCCAGATACATTGGTTTGATTGGAGATGGAAGCCATTTTTCTTCCATATACCATTTCATCGTCTCTTCAACTCCTTTTTTGAAGTCTGGATACTTAAACTTATATCCTGTCCCTTTTAGTTTTGTTATATCGTAAACATGGTCCCACCCTACATAGTCTATCCATCCAATATCAAGCTGGGGAAGAAGAACTGGGTTGAAAGAGAATTTTGATGCAAGTTCTTTCCAGTCTTTCCAGGTAAGTTCTCTCAGACGGTCTTCAAATAAAGGCAGAATTTTCTTTGCAAATTTTAGCAATCCTTTTAGCAAATTAGGCATGTATCTTATCCTTCTCCCTATTTCCATCTCATAAGGTGCAAGAAAGGCAGAAAAGAATTCTTCAAGAGTAACAGGTGTTTCATCTGCTACATTAAAGACCTTTCCTATTTCATTTTTTTCTGTTACATGAAGCGCAGCCCTCGCCACATCTTCAACATGAACGCTATGAGCCTTTGGACCACCATTTATCATTATTCTAATTTTATCTCTTCCCCTCAGGTAAAGGGAAGCTACCAGACACATGAACATTGCGTGCCCATATTTGCTTCTTGGGCCATAAATAAGTGTTGGTCTTACCACAGTTAAAGGAAGGTTCTTTTTTTCGTAGAATTCCACGGCGACGCATTCTCCCAGCCACTTTGTAAGTTCATAATTGTTTCTCGGATTTTTGGGGTCTTCTTCCTTGCACGGAATTACAGCAGGCTTACCATAAACTCCCACGGTGCTTATCAATGTAAATTTTTTTACCCCGTATTTCAAAGATGCAGAACACATTTTCTCAACACCTTTTACATTTACAGCCCTTAAAAGGGAGGGCGGGGCATTGAGATGAAAAACTCCTGCTACATGAAAGACTATTTCAGGTTTTTCTTTAAAAAGCGGGTCAACATCTTCAATAGCAAGGTCAAGTGGTATCACCTTACAGCCTTTATTAATATTGTGAGAAAAATTGCAGCCGGGGATATCGGTTGCAATAACTTCGTAATTTTTCTCCCTTAAGACATCAACAAGCCATGAACCTAAGAACCCTGTGCTTCCAGTGACAAGGACTTTCATTTTTCTAAACTTATTTGAGATAGAAAAAGAAATCAAGTTTTTTCAACATCTCGTTATTCGTCAGGATTTATATGGTAATTACCTGGATTTTTTATTTCCCTGCTCCTTTTACAAATTACCCACCCTCCACCATTTACGGACCTAACCTTCTGTAAAAAGGAAAATGTGGCGTTAGTCCCGGGCTTCTCCTTTCATTTTCTCGAAAAATTTGGAACAGGGAGATTTTTAAAAAGGTAAAAACGCTCCCGAGATTTTCGGTAAAGAAACAACTTCATGAATCAAAATACATGAGAAATTCGTAAGGATGGGGGCGTGTCTGAAGTTCGAAACATTCTTTTCTTTTCCACTCTATCCACGCCATAAGGAGGTCTTCCGTAAAGACATCTCCTTTTAGGAGAAAGTCATGGTCTTTTTCAAGCTCATTCAGCGCCTCCTCAAGACTTCCAGGAGTTTGCGGAACATCAGCAAGTTCCTCCGGTGGAAGAGCATATATGTCTCTGTCAAGAGGGTCTCCGGGGTCAATTCTATTTTCTATTCCATCAAGTCCAGCCATTAAAATCGCAGCAAATGTCAGGTATGGATTTGAGGATGGGTCGGGAAATCGGATTTCCAGCCTTTTTGCAGAGGGAGATGCTGAATACATGGGAATTCTTATTCCCGCACTTCTGTTTCTTGATGAATAGGCAAGTCTTACAGGCGCTTCATATCCGGGAACAAGCCTTCTGTAGGAATTAGTTGTGGGTGCAACAATAGCACATAATGCCTTTCCATGTTTAATTATTCCGCCTATGAAATAAATGGCTGTCTGAGAGAGCCCTGCATAACCTGAACCTGCAAAAACCGGTTTTCCGTCTTTCCATATTGAAATATGGGTGTGCATTCCGCTTCCGTTGTCTCCAAAAATTGGTTTGGGCATAAATGTCGCAGTTTTGCCGTTTTTTCTTGCTATGTTTTTAACTACATATTTGTAAAGCATCACACTATCTGCTTGCTTTGTTAATGGAGCGAAGAGGAAGTCTATTTCGTTCTGTCCACCGCTCGCAACCTCATGGTGGAAGTATTCCACAGTTATTCCTATTTTTTGTAAGACATTTGCTATTTCAGACCTTATATCTTGAAGAGTATCATGGGGTGGAACGGGAAAATATCCCCTCTTATAAGGAATTTTGTATCCCAGATTTGGATTTTCTGCTTCTCCTGTTCTCCACCATCCTTCTACTGAATCAACAAGATGAAAGGCTTTGTTTTCTCTGTATTCAAACTGAACATTGTCAAATATAAAGAATTCAAGTTCAGGACCTACATATACGGTATCCCCAATTCCTGTAGATTTTAAATACATTTCTGCCTTGGTAGCAATATATCTTGGGTCTCTGCTGTATCTCTGCTTTGTAACCGGGTCAATTATGTTGCCTATGACGCTTATTGTGGGATGTTTGTAAAATGGATTTTCAAATGCTGTCTCCGGGTCGGGGACAAAGTTCATATCGCTCAAATGAATTGCCTGCCATGCCCTTATTGAGGAACCGTCAAAACCGAGCCCCTCTTCAAAGTGTTCCTCTTTTAAATAGGAAGATGGAATTGTGAAATGGTGCATGGTTCCGAATATGTCTGTAAAAAGCATATCCACGAACTCATATCGTTTTTCCTTTAGAAGTCTCAAAAATTCTTCCTTCTTCATTTAGCACCTCCTTATTTTTGGTAATTCTTATTGCAATATTCATGCCAATTTCACCTTAAAGATTTTTGGCGGTTTGAGTTTATGGGAAACCTGTTTTGACCTCTTAAGGACTTTTTCAACGATATCCTTTTTAAATCCTGATAGACTCCTTCCTCTTTCAAGAGCAATTATTAATCTGTCCAGTTCTTTATATTTCACCCCCATTTCTCCTTCATCGGTTTGTCCCGGCCATAATCCTGCAGAGGGTGGTTTAGATCGGAA
>Ga0207433_10002354_pt1 | contig 38541 bp, 37 predicted proteins | sample YelNatPaOPGAMG01_FD_187559 | JGI IMG/M metagenome (GOLD analysis project Ga0207433, IMG submission 187559) | Hot spring thermophilic microbial communities from Obsidian Pool, Yellowstone National Park, USA - OP-RAMG-01 (SPAdes) (version 3) | ecosystem: Environmental > Aquatic > Thermal springs...
GTGCAAAAGATTTGCAGAAAACTTTGAAAGAGCAGCAGGTTAAGGGTTCGATAACCGAAAAAATAATATGAAGTATTCGGTCGAATATCCCTTCAGTGGCTTTACCGTCTAAATCTAAAATTTCCGCCTTCAATTTTTATTGCCTTGCCATTAATTATAGCATCAGCTATCTTCTTTCTTGCAGATATAATTAATCTATGAAAAGTAGGCTGCGAAATATTCATTTTTTTAGCACATTCTTCTTGTTCCAAACCAAGCAAGTCCTTTAATCTCACTGCCTCAAATTCATCAACAGTTAAAATAGATTCATCTAAATCAATTATTCTCATCCCTGCTGGTTTGAAGTAGGTTACATTTGGTCTAAATCCTACTCTTCTGCAAATTCTCGGTCTTGGCATTATTTCATCTCTTTTAGTGTTTGTTCTATCTTTTGTTTTTCCATTTCAATCTCTTTAAGCTCTGCTTCAAGAATTTTCTTTTGTTCTTCTTTTGTCAAAGATAATGGCACTGCATACCTCCAACATCTTAAACCAAGTCCTCTGCCAAAACATCTTCCAAATCCTCTTCCTGTTCTCGGCCCTAATCCTAAAGGACCTGTTCCATCTCCTCCTGGCATATTTTTCACCTCCATATTATGAATATTAATTCATAATATATAATGAATATATATTCATTAAGTATTTAAAGCTTTTTTGTGATGTATAAGCTTATAAATATTTATTTCCTTTTTATTATTGGTGATATTGTGAAAATCGTTTTTCATGTAAGTGATGAAAAAAAGAATAAAGCAGAAATGATATTGAAAGGAGATGATGAAATAAGTAGAGGAAGTATTATTGTTCGTTCTTGTCGCTCTTTAGATATTGATGAAGATGGATATTTCATAGTTCTTGATTGTAGTGAACATTGCATAAATAAGGCAAAGGAATTGCTAAAAGAATTGGCAGAAATTTATAAAGATGAGAAAAAAGTTCTTGATAAGATTGAGGAACAAGAAGACTCTGCAATATCTGGCTTAGGAAATATACTAGGATGATAATATGAGCAGCCTTGATTTTGTTTCAGAGGTTATGAACACAACACATAGGAATGAGTATGCAGATTATTTGAATCAATATAAATTTTTGTATTATTGTCCAAATTGTATAAGAAATATTCAAACAATTGAAGAAACAAATAAATGCAAATTCTGTAATGGTGAACTAAAATTGTTAAGCAAAACAGAAGGCAAGAAAATTTCTGAGAAAATTCAAAAAATAAAAATAAAAATTGCAACAACTCTTGTTAAAGAATACAAAGTAAGAAGACTTATATTCAAACTTTTCAGAAAATCTTAATTCTATTTAATGCATCAGCCGGGAAACTCGACTGAAATTTTCAAATTTTCAGTTTTCGAACCCGGGTCATCAGCTTGGGAAGCTGAGGTCTTGACCATTTCCCACAAATCTGGACCACTGATGCATTTAAAATTAAATAAGGAAAAAAACTCTTATAAAGTTTTGATTAATATTTATTTGTATATGGACTCGTGGTCTAACGGCTATTAAATACCGTAGATGACGTCTGCTTGACGTGCAGAAGGTTGGCGGTTCGATTCCGCCCGGGTCCATCTTGTGATTTTTTATTGTTAATTAGTAAAGAAAATCCGAATGAAGTTTTTCTGAAATCTCTTACTGAAAACATTGAACTACCGAATTTCTGTATTAAAATAAAAGATTTATAAAGAAGAAAAATAAATTATTCTTATGTGTATTACTAAGATTTTCAAACCGAATATTAAAAAGGCAGGAACATTCCTCATCTTAGTAATAATGGTTCTTATCTCGATTATAATAAATTTGGTTATGTTTTCATTTAGATATGTTCCCAACATAATAGAAACAATAGTTTTTGATATAGTTTTATTCTACATATTTGCATGCATAATTGTATATGCTGTAGAAGAAACCTTTCACAAAAAAAGAAAACAATTGAAATAAATTATGAAATTAAATAAAAATTTTTTGAAATTTATGATTATTTAAAATTTCTAAAATCTATGTTTTATATGATAACTGATTTGCATATTCACTCTCATTATTCACAAGCAACAAGTCAAAATATGAATTTAGTAGAACTATCAAGAAATGCAAAAATAAAAGGTATTGATGTTTTAGGTACAGGAGATTTTACACATCCGCTTTGGTTAAAAGAATTGAAAGAAAACCTATCTGATGATGGCGACATCTATTCTTATAATGGAGTAAATTTTATTTTACAAGGAGAAATTTCATTAATCTATAATCAAGTTAAAATGAGAAAGATTCATCTTGTTATTCTTGCTCCAAGTTTTGAAGTTGTTGACCAGGTAAATGAATATTTGAAAAAACATGGAAGATTAGATTATGATGGACGTCCAACATTCGGGATAAGTTGTATTGAATTAACAGAAAATTTGATGAGTATTTCTAAAGAGATTGAAATAATACCTGCTCATTGTATGACCCCATGGTTCGGAATATTTGGTTCTATGTCAGGCTTTGATTCTATAAAAGAATGTTTTGAAGATAAAACAAAATATATTCATGCAGTAGAAACTGGAATGTCCGCAGATCCTCCTATGCTATGGAGAATATCAGAACTAGATGATTTTTCTCTTGTCAGCAATAGCGACTCTCATTCTCCTCATCCATACAGAATTGGAAGAGAGGCAAATGTATTCTCATGCGAGCCAAAATATAAAAATATAATAAACGCAATAAGAACAAGAAAAAATTTTTTGTTTACGATTGAGGTAAATCCAGCTTATGGAAAGTATCATTTTGATGGACATAGAAATTGTAATTTTTCTTGTTCGCCTGAAGAATCAAAAAAATTAAAAAATATCTGCCCTATCTGCAAAAAACCATTAACTATTGGAGTTTTAAATAGGGTTGAACAATTGGCTGACAGAGAAGAAGGATTCAGACCAAAAGGTGCTGTAGACTTCAAATCAATAATTCCATTGTCAGAAATAATTTCTTTATCAACAGGTTATAATATTTTTACAAAAAAAGTCTCAGATATTTATAATAAATTAATTGAAAATTTTGGGACAGAATTCAAAATATTGCTAGATGCTGAAGAAAAGGAATTGAAAAAAATAGTTGATGAAAGACTTGCTAATCTTATAATAAAAAATCGTCTCGGAAAGATAAAGGTTATTCCTGGTTATGATGGAGTATACGGAAGGGCGATAGAAAAATCAGTAAATCAGAAAACTCTAAGAGATTTGTAATTTCTCCTTTTTTATTATACAATATAAAAATTAGTTGCCTTGAAATCTCAACCAGTCTTTAAATTAGAGAAACTTCTTTATTTCTCAAACCATCTCTTTCACCCATCCACTCCAAAACTCCCAAATTACATAACTTTTTAAGAAACCTATATTGGGCTAAAGTTCCATTGCAAATTTCAAGTTCAACATATGAAAAATACATTTTCTCACCTTTTGCTTTTTTGTTTTTTACTTTTTTTAATTTGCTTTCTCATTCGCCCAAAGCATAGAAACTGCATAGAAGGGTGTGAACGAGGTGAATGTGGCGATCTAGCAATGGTGTTTCTATGCTTTTCATGTTAATGCTTTCTATAAAATATCCATTTAATTATTGAGAATTTTAAACAAATTTTTAATCTCTGTTTGGTATTGAGCTGAACTCACTCTCTCCAATAACAGTTACATCTGTTGTTGCATCAGTATAATAATAATATCTGAAATCAAATGAAAGTGTTATAGTGGCCATTGGTTGCGAAGCAAAAACGCTTCTGTCAATTGCCAATGTGCATTGGAATGGCAATTTACCGTCTGATCTTAATTTCAAGATGTTTACTTCTGGATATAAGTTAGGGTCCACATAAATAATATTTCCTCCTGTCTGACCAAGGCAGTCATCAAATATTACTCCAGGTCCATCGACCTTTATCGTTCCAAGCAAAAGGGAAGTAGATTCTTGCCCAAGTCTATCAATAACAAGTGGCCAGCCATCTCCTACATTCTGAAACTGCAAAGTAAATGTTGGCTTTTCATATCCAGCTCTCTTTTCATTAACAATTATCGGACTTGTCGCTTTTATTATATTTAATTGAATTGGTCCTGCTGAATTTGATGACAGAATAGTATCTGCAGTCTTTCCACTGTTTTGTCTTCTCTCCCATTCCGCAGAACTATAAACAGGAATATTTATTGTTCCTGTTGTTTTGTAATCATAATAGACCCTAGCAGTAACCTTATAAGTCTGCTTCACGCCCTCAGGAAGAATTGGTGGATAGAACGTCCATTGCTTTGTTTGGAATTGTGCTGGTATATTTTTTTCAGGGATTGCTGGTCTCAATTCCAGATCTCCCCATGCGCCAATCACACTAGAAAATAGATCATGATAATAGTTTCCAATAACAATTCTAAAGTTATTCCATATTGCATCAAGATATCCTCTTTCTCTATCCCAATCATAACCTCCTCTTATTGTATGGCCTTGATTATCTGTCCAATAGAATTCTATAGAATTCTGAGATACATAACTATTAAGCCCAGACAGCGTATATGGTCCAGAGATAGGGTTTCCATTAATATCATTCCATCCTTCTAATCCATATAAAACTGCACCGACATTATGCGCAGTCACATCACCAGCATTTTCAATATCCAAATAAAATGTAACAGTATCATCTGGCTGCGCAACTTTCGGGTCTGCAGAAAATTCATTCACAACAACTCCTTTGCCTACAACAGGTTTTGTATTAGATGTACAACCAGAAATTAGTATGATCGCTAATAAAGAAATAACAGCCAAAACCAAACCCTTTCTCATGCTATCACTGATATTAATATATTACTTGTAGTATAAATCCTTTAATCCCTCACTCCAAATGGTTGTCTACAAAACTTGAATGGTAATGATTGAAAATAGTAATTTTCTCATTTTTTGCTGAATGGATTTTTCTTGCCTGAAAGGATTTTTCAATTGCAGAAGCAGATTGTGAAAAATCTTTCTGCCTGTTCAATTGTCCTGAATTCTGATTGCGATTCACATAGTGCTTTTATTTATGACCACGCCTTACAGAAAAAAGCTTTTCATTCAACTTTTATGGAGAGCCCCCATCCTTTAATCCCTCACTTCATTTTAAGGTCACAATTGCAGAAAGCAGATTGAAATTTGTTAATTTGATTTTTAATTTTTCTGCTATCATTGAATCCTATAATGTTTTACAACATGAAAACTTCCCAAATAACATAAGAGAATTGATGATTTGGATTTTGTCCATACAGAAAAAATCTTTTCATTTTTAATGTCAGAATAGATGATAATTTTTATAAAATATTTTCACAACTTTTATGCAACGATAAATTATTGACTAAAGAATTAAATAATAAAATTTGAAAAAATAAATTATGCTTTGCCTATTACTGTGACTGGAGCTGTCTCTTCAAGATAATATAGATAATACATCTCAAATGTCATTGTTATTATTCCTTCTGGTGCATTTCCCCACTGGTCTTTATTTATTTTAATCTCACATGCAACAGGAACTTTACCGTCTGATTTTAATTTCACTAGGTCTATATTGCTTTCATCAATTGCTATTTCATTGCCTGATGTCACTCCTAAACAATCACTGAATTCTGCTGGACCATATAATCTTATCGTTCCATACATTCTTCCTGGCACATTCTCTGTAACTGGCCATCCTTTTCCTACGTTTATAAATTCAATTCTGAGCTGCTCTTTTTGATCATCTGTATTTGTTGTGTCAACTATTATTGAATTCTGATATCTTGCAGGAACATCTATCTTTATTGGTGCGTTTGTATTTGTAACTACAAATGGGTTTGCTGGAGGCCAATTTTTAAGATTCTGTTCTATTTTTTGTTGTTGATCACTGAAGGCCTTTATAACAATAGAACCTGTGGTATTATAAATATATGTAACCCTTACAGTCACAGGCAATTTCTGTTTTGTTCCTTCTGGCATGCGTGGAGCCCTTAATGTCCATTGAACCATTTTGAAATCTCCTGGTATATTTCTTGATATATCAGGAGGTTTTAGTGTTCCTATCTCTTTAGTGAGAGTGGAATCAACTTTGTTGTTGTTTGTGTCAAGCCATTGGTTTTGAACACCATATAGGTTTGCAACCACATCCTTTGCAGTTGTTCCACCTACATTTTCTACCTCAAGGAGAAATGTCACAAGGTCATTAGACTCTGCTTCTATTGGGTCTGCTGAAAATTCATTTATCTTTAAACCGTTGTTTACATCAACAGTTGTAGAACGCTGAGTACACCCTGAAATCGCTATTATGGTCATAACAACCAAAACTAACAGATATTTTTTCATTTCTTCACCTTAATAACTTCTACTTATTAATTTAATTTACATCTATTTAAATATTTAATCTTGAATTGAACAAAAAATCTGCTTTTTAGAAAATATATATATGTTACTAAAAAATTTCCAGATTTATAGTTTTTGATTTTCAAAAAAATTTCATTGCCTTGATAAGTTTTGCTTTGTGTTTAGTTTCTTATAATTATTTGAACAAACTTCGAATATTCATCTTGATAACCCTCACTTTTTTCTACAGAGCCAAAAGAAGAAATTATTCATTTCTGTATCTTGTTCCTAGAACCTTTATCTGTGTTTTAGACTCAACATAATATCCGTATCTCAAATCAAATATCAGGCTCAATGTACCTTCTGGCCGGTTTAGCCATGCACTTTTGTCTATACGAAGTGTGCAAGGAGCTGTGACCATCTTTCCCTCTCTTATTCTTATATTGACTTCACCTTCAGTACCAATGTTATTACCTTCTTCTATACAATCAACAAGAGATGCCCCAAGTAGATTTGCTCCTTCTAATCTTATACTTCCTTTTATTGCTCCATCAACACCATCTGTGTTTGGAACACCACTTCCAACATTTGTAAATGATATTCTAAGAGGAAACTCAAATGAATTTGGCGCATCCGGACTTGTATCTATAATAATCGGCTGGGCTGTGACATCAACCTTTATAGGAGCATTAGAGTTAGTGATCGTCATTTCAGATGTTGCTGTATTGGTTTCTTTTCTTCTCTTATATTCTGCCTTGGTTATAGCAGGCAGATTGGCAACAGCTGTTGTTTTGTAATCATAACTAACTCGCGCAAAAATATCATAGCGATGCTCTATTCCTTCTGGAAGTTTTGGAGCCTTTATTGACCATCTGAATACAGCATATCCTCCTGACACACCTGGGCTAAATCTTATATCTGGTGGAGTAAGTTCTTTGTTCAATGTTTTAGTTTCTGGTTCTGTCCATGTTATTCCGTATAAAGTTGCTACAACATTAGAAGCAGTTGTTCCACCTACATTTTCTACCTCAAGATAGACATCAGCTGTATCAGTATATTCTAATGTTGAAGGATCAATATCAAACTTATTTATCACAAGTCCGTTATTTGCATCCACCTTGATTGCCCTCTGACCTGTGCATCCGGATACAACTACTATTAATAATATCAAAAAGATGATTTTAACTTTCATATCTATTACCTTTTAACTATAATATCTAAGTGCTGCCTAAATTCATATTGATATTTTATATTTATATTGATATCATAGTTTGCTATATCTCCTTTTAAATTCGGAATCTTGCATGCTATTCTCGGATATTTGGTATTTTCAATTATATCAAATGTTCCAATATTGCAGTCCGCTTTTTCTACTACTGAGCCCTGCACAAGATTTATTGAGATATCATCTTTTTTTATGTTAACAAATCCTCCACCGATATTACTTATTGTTATATAAAAATATTTGTCCCCATCTTCAATTAAAGGAAGGTCGCTAGAAAATTCAATTTCAACTGCTATGTTTTTATCATTAAAATTATAATAACGAGGTAATATTTGCAAAGAATGTGTATTAATCCTTCTCTGATATTCATTTTTTGAAATAAGTTCAAATGTTTTTATTAAATTGAATTCATTATTGAATTTGAATGCTCCGTACAATGTTTTTGTTGCTGTTTCTGGAATATCTGGAGCAGTTAATAGGCACTGCAAAGTTTGAAGTGATCCTGAATTAAAATTATGAATTTGTTTACTGCATTCACATGTGTTTTTGTTAACAGAGATAAAACCAGCGCAGTCAAATAATTTTATTTCAACATCCTTGTATTCTCTTGTTGAATTGTTTTCAACATCTATATACAATGTTGTCTGGGAATTTGCAAAAACAGGGTTCGGGTCTGCTGACATTTTTATCATTAATTTTCCTTCACCAGATTGTTGAACACATGCTGAAATTAGTATTACAGCAAAAAGAACTAGCAAAAATTTTTTCATTTTATCATCTCATTTCATAAGGTCTAACTTCAACCTTGTACTGACCACGAAGTTCGTAAGTATAACTAGCCGTTGCAATTATAGTATATGTTTTATAAATAAGATCAGGAGATTTCGGAACACCAATTATTCTAAAGTATAATAGTGGTGATTTTTTCTTGAACAAATCTATTTTGTCGCCATCGTTTCTGCACACAAGTTCTTTATTCTCATCATCCTTTTTACAATACCATCGTGGACTTACTCGTGTAAAACCTACATCTGGCTCCTTCCCTTTGGCTGGTTCGATAGGTCCTTGAGGTTTTGATCCTATAGCATTTATGCACTCATCAACTGTATAACCTGTGCACCAACATTCTTCTTTATGTGTTTGTTCTTGGGTGTATTCATAAACAATACTTTTTTTGTCAGTACTAAATTCTGGATTTTGACATTGTCCTTTTTTACATTTAATATATTGAGACCAATCATAGCAACATTTACCATTTATGCACTTGGTTCCGGTACTTGCAGAGTATATATATGTAGGGTCACTTTCTACACATGTCCAATCTGCTGTGCAATCACTATCGCTAATACAATCATCATTTATTCCATTAACACTGAATTGACAATCCGAAGTTGCATACCCTGTTACAGCTTTTGCTGTTACAACATTATCCCCTTCTATAATAATCATCTTATCAACATCCTTTTCAGGATCTACCAACCCATATGGAAATCTTATTTCAAGACTTCCTTTTGGAATTGATGAATTTAATAATGAACCGCTGCCCCTATCATAAATAGTAACTAAAAACACTGCATCATATCCTGAAATAATTGTCTTACTATTTCCTTGGAGTTCTATATCAATCTCTATTGGCCCAGAAGCAAAAGACTTTGTTGTAGGAACTGTAACTGTCTGACCTACTTGTTGGAGCCTTTTTATCTCATCCTCGCTTACAACAAGAACATCATATGCTGTTGATGCATTAAAGTCGTAATTAACCTTAAAATTGAGTGTTGGAGTTGTTATAACATTTGCAATCTTATCTGTACTTGGAGCTCTGAGTTTATAATTAATCAATTCCTGAGCAAGAGGTAAAATTGTTTGTTGATTTGTTGATTTCTCTAAAACAGTGAATATAGAAGGGTCAAACAAATTTACGTTAACATTTCTTGCAGATTTTTGTTCATCTCTATTTTCTAATACAAATGAAAATGAGATTTCTTCGTCAGGAATTACTGGTGGTACTGGTAAAGTTTTCACATCATTTATTGTAAGCACATCCCTATAACCAATCTCTTTGACTGTCTGGCTTGGCATTATCACATTGCTCACACTTGTGCAGCCGCTTGCCAAAATTACCAAAATCAGAACTGTCAAAATCATAAGATTTTCTTTCATATTATCATTCCTTATCACTAAACAATTAATAAATTATTCATTCTAATATTAAAAAGTTTATTTGTTTATGATTCTTTAAAATAAAGATTGCTATCAATCTAAAATAATGATTATATAAATTAATGATTAAATGGATTTTATAGAGCAATATTTCGTTGATCCAATAAAATATGGTACAGGATACAATATCTACAACACAAAAATTATGATTAAATTAAGAAGTGATTAAATGGATTTTATAGAGCAATATTTCGTTGATCCAATAAAATATGGTACAGGATACAATATCTACAACACAAAAATTATGATTAAATTAAGAAGTGATTAAATGGATTTTATAGAGCAATATTTCGTTGATCCAATAAAATATGGTACAGGATACAATATCTACAACACATTAACATATGGTATTATTTTTGTAATATTTGCTTATCTTATTTACAAACTATTAATGAAATTAAAAATAGAGATAAACAATCAATTCTTAGTTGGCTTAATTCCATACATAATCCTTGGAGGAATTTTGCGTGTATGGGAAGATGCAAAAATTGCGCAAACCGTGTGGCTGATAACGCCATTAATTTATTTTCTTGTTTTAGGAATTGCATTATCTGGGCTATTAATATCAATAGGTATAGAGAAAAAAATTAAGAGCAAATATTGGAAGACATGGTCAATTATAGGATTTGCACTTGTTATATTATCTTTGATTCCTATTTCAAAAATATCCAACTGGCTTGGCATAGGTGAAATTGTATTAATCACAGCAGGCTGGGTTACTCTTTTCCTAATAATCAAAAAACTTGCAATAATAAAAAAATTAAATGCTATTAGCACCTTTCTAAACAAAGAAAATCTCTTATTAATATTAACCCATGCCTTTGATGCAACAACAACATTTGTTGCCCTGCAATCAAATTATTTTGAGCAGCATGTTCTTGGCGGTTTGTTCGTAGATTTCTTCGGCCCAGCTGGTATGTATATTCTTAAGCTACCTGTTGTCATTGTTGTTCTTTTTGTATTGGACAAAGAATTAAAGAAAGATAGAAATCTCAGAAATCTGATAAAAATTGCAATCCTGCTCCTAGGCTTAGCTCCAGGCATAAGAAATATGTTGAGGTTTGGATTAGGAGTTTAAAATTTAGGCAGATGCAGATAATGCCGATACCTTAGCTAGATCATCATCACAACCGCAATTATATATTGAACCTATACTTAAGTGAATATGATCTGACTCTCTAAGAATACGGGCATCTGCATTACAATATTGTGCTGCCTCTAATATATTATTATATTTTCCTTCATCTCCCATATCAACAGCATAAGATTTTCCTCTGCAACTTGTCCCTCCATAATGACAAGAATTGGGGTCGTGAGCGCAAGGTGGTCTTGAATAATCATCAGTACATTTAGTCATTCCAGCAGAATCAGAAATTGAAGAAATCTCACCTATATCCTTTCCAGTATTATACATACATATAATAAATTCTTGAAGTTGTGTAGAAGCATCGTTCCACTGAGATTCAATCCCAGGCTGGAATTTGATATTGCCTGGTGATCCTAAAGTTTTTATCGCACCGCTTTGTATTGTTTCCCTATAAGATATTACATTTTTGACCCAATCTGGACACCCTGTGTTTTCTTCCTTATTTGGTTCTCTTGTGCAATAACAGTGATTTCTAAATTGATCAGGAGCATATTTTCCGTCTTTAAAGCACGATATTTTTTCTGGAGTATCTTGTCCCAATGAAATATAATTTTCAATGTTTTCATAGAAATATTTTATTCCTTCTTTTATTGAATCAAATTCTTTGATTTGTCCTCCTTCCATTATTCCAAAACAATTATTTTTATTTTTGCACGCATCGCTTGTTCCTTTGCCAGATTCATGCATAGCAACAGCAACTGCAAATGCAGGATCTAAATCATAACTCTTTCCTAAATCAAAGAAATCATTTCCAGCATTTTCAAGAGGAGTTCCCTTAGCATTATCTACCAAATAATTATTTATATTTAATTTTAATTTATCTTCATCATAATTTATTTTTGAATAGATAACTGTTCCTGCTCCTCCAACTGTCCCAGCAACAGGTTTATAGCAGCAAACCTCTCCTGATTTGAAGCATAAACCTTCTGATTTATAACTCATTCCTTTCTTTGAGCACGCCTCTTCTCCTGATATTCTTTTGGCATTTGCGCCAGAGCCCTCTATTGCGCTTACACATTCTCCATTGAAATCTTTCTCGCAATTTCCAACAATGCCCAATGGCTCTGATATATATGATGTTACCTTTTTCTTTACAGTATAATAATACCCATCAGCTGGGTCAATTTTTTCATCTCCAAGCACAGCTGTTATCAAATCTGTTCTTGTTGTTTCGCCTGCAAGATCTGCAACATCAAAATCGCAGAAAAATGAAAATATTGATTTTGATTCAATTGGTTTAATTGTAATATCTTTGTCAGTTGTTATTACTATAATCCAAGATTTTCTGTCTGGACTTTCGTAGAAAGTTTGATTTCCCATTTGTTTTTCAGTTATGTCCTGTCCAGTGGCGCCAAAAGTAAATATTTTTCCAGCTATATTTTTTACAAGATTTTGGTCCTTTACTGTTCTTACTGCTCCAGTGCAACCTGTAGGAGTTCCAATAGTCTTTGGAATAGTTATAATAATTTTTGTTCCTGCCTTCAAAACAACATCAGCCATCTCCATTCTATTGTTCAGAACAGAAACAAGAAGTGTTGCCTTTGACCCACTTTGAAGTGGTTGAGGTCCGACATTCAATGAAATCTGTGCAGGCCCGACCTTTCCTGTTGCAGCCTTTGGTTGTAAAACATCCTCACCAGCAAGTTGTCTATTCATAATTTCGTTGTTTGTCATAATAGTTACAAACAGATTTGATGAGGTATAATATTTATATGAAACATTTACTGTTACTTCTGCATATGTTCTCGGATTACCAATTGCCTTGAATTTTCCAAACCTTATTATTCCTCCCTCACCTTTATTTAATTCAATTGGGTATTGGTTCTCACTTTGAGGAGGCTCTTGACAATTAATATTGCAGGAAGAAGTTACACTGATACTTTTTGCCTTTTGGTCTCCTTTATTTACAATTATTCCAACAACTGTAAATTCCTGTCCTTGCGGTACATGGTCTGGTAGAGCCTCAAGGCTAGTATATTCAACACCTTCTGGAAATGCAACAGGCCTTTCTGGCTGCACATTGCGTTTTTGTTGCATTGCATACCATTCACTTGGATTGGTGACAAGGAGCCAGACATCCTGAAATCCTTGCTTAACAGTAAGATAAACAACACGTAATGGCTCTTTTACTTGATTGACATATTGTTGTGTTATTCCACCATATGGCCCAATAACTGCGTAAGTAAATAATATCACTATAAATGTTATCGGAACAATTGCCTGGAATTTTCCGTGCTTGTATATCTGGAAAACACCTAAGAATGATAATATCAGAAAACCTATGACAAATAGATGCATGCTTACAACAGGTTCTCCTATCAAAACACCAAAGCATATTACTATGAAGGCTGCGTCAAACCCAATAATTCCTCCTGATATAAAGTGATATAATATGTCCAATGGATATTTTGTATCCTCAAAGTTAAACAGCAAATTGAAAACAGCTACTCCGCCTGCAAGTGCAAGAATTAATTGAAATGGAATCCCATATGTTCCAACACCAACAAAAAATACAGCCATAGCAACGAGAGCAACTAACAATATCAGCCCTAGAATCATTGGGCCTGTGATTAATTCTTTGATCCATATTTTCAAATCTTCAAAAATGTCTGAAACTGTTTGTGTACTTCTTGAAAATGTTTTAAGACCCCTGAATATAGGAGCCATCCCGCGCATACCGCGTGTTGCAAGGTCTTCTGCAAGATCCATTGCATATGTATTAAGTTGTGATGCAAGTGCTTGTTCATCAGAAGAATTCACAGGCATCTTATACCTTCTTGCCAAAATTATAGCTATATCTTGGGCATAATCCTTCAAGGCATCTCTTAACTCAGCAGATGCTTTTTCAAGCTCCATTTTGAAGTATTTTTCATAATTTTCTTTTTTGTCTTCTAAATCTTTTACTCTTTGAAGAATATCTCTTAGATGTTCTGTATTTATTCCTGATGCAGTTAGTCCACTAATAATAGATTCTATTTCTTCTATCACGCCTCCAAGAGCTCCTTCAGGACCTCCTGCTGCCAACCCTTTTAATACACTATTAAGTTCTTTTTCTTTTCCTATCCTTCTTATATCACTTTCCAATTTTTTCAATTCTTTTTCAAGGGACTTTTTTTCTTCTATATAATCTTTTTTCCAAGACTTTGCTCTCTCTATAGTAGGCACAAAAACGTCTTCGTATAATTTTGCTCCTTTTCTATTGAGCCATCTCTTGCCTTGGTTTATTGCAGCCCTAAGCAAAGGTCTTTTCATTTCTTCTGTTACTCTTTCTGAAGGCTTTTGCTGTACTTTTTCAAGAGCACCCATCGCAGTATACATCGCTCTTTTAGGACCAAAAGGTACTCCGTGAGTACCCATCTGATATGCTGTGCGAAGACCTGTTGGTGTTTTGTGCTCAATTTTTTCAGCCTCCTTGTAAACTGCTGTTACAGTCATGTCTTCTTCTAAGTTTATTGATATCTCAGGTGTTGTTATGTCGGTTGTTTCACCATTAACTTCCCAATAGTCAAATAAGAATGTCTTATTATCATGAGTGATTGAACCTTTAACAACAATAGAATATCTTCCTATATCCAATTCATATTTCTTTGGTGTTTTTTTATTTGAAAACAATTGCTCTCCTTTGTAAAGCCAGAAGTCAACATTATCAGGAATTGAAGTTATTGTTAAAATTGGTTTCTTTTCCTTTTCATATATTGCAACTAATTCTGTATTCTTTATAACAATTACATTTCTTATAGTATCTTCAACATCATCACTCCATCTCTTGAAAATATATTTTTTTCCTTTATATTCAATTTCTGTTTGTGTGATTTCTATTCTCCATTTTGATCCTTTCTCTACTTCCCTGCTCCATGGAGTTGTTGTATTTTCAGTTGAGTTTTCATGGGTTATTTTTATAGGAACTTGATCCATTGGTGAAGAACGTATGTGTAACCACGGCTTTTTCTTCTCTTCTGATATACCGCCAGCTTCACCTAGTCCGCCTCTTGCTTCTGCATATGCTTCTGCTGTACCTCCTTCTGCAAGAACTTCAACATTTACATTTGTTTGACCTCTGCCACCTTCAGCAGCAGAAATTTCAAAATAGAAATTGACAGATCTTGTTCTGTTTGTTATCCTAACACTTTTTATGTATGAATGTGGTATGCCATCTAACACACATTCTACTCTAAATTCATATCTACCTTCACTCAAAATTTTAGAAAAAGGTGTTGTACCTAGATAATATCCTTTGTCTTTGACAAATTGAAAGGGAATATTTGGTATTATAACATTTGAATTGATATATACATCTGCTTTTACTTCTCTCTCAATTTTTCTTCGTGATCTCGCATCCCATAACTTTATGAAAGCTCTAAACATTATCTGCCTTTCCCTTAATCTTTCTATTTCTCTGGCAATTCTTTCAGCTTCATCAGGCATCTTATCAACCTAGTTAGATAAATATTAGTATATTTTGCCTACTCTTACATCTATTTTCATACTATTCGTAATGCACAGCAACTGCATGTTGCTAATTATAAAATTGCAAAAGGCAGAATAAAAAGATTTAGACACTGAAAAAGGATTGAATTTATTATACATAATTTTTATATTTCTTTAACAATAAACTTTGAGGCAGGATAAATATCCTTTGATCCTCCCTTATCAATAACAATACTTGCACCTTCTGCACGAGCAGATAGGTGATCACCACAGTCGTAATGAATTGTTTCTCCTGTTTCTATATTAGTTACTGATATATGACGTTCATATTTAACCTCTGATTCCAAGAAATATTCTGATCTCCAGTTTGCCAATCTTGATTTCCGTTCCATATATTCCTTATATTTCTTATATTCCTTATACTTATTTTTCATAGAAAGAAAAACTGCTATGATATTTTTAATAGAATCGGTAATTTTTTCTTCAAGAGGTGTTCTCTCTTTTTTCATTTTTTAAAAGTTATATATTCTCTAAATTTTCTTTCTACAAATTTCAGTTTCTCCTTTGTTCTCTTGTCCTTGGTTCAGGAAATTTTCCTCCTTTATAACCACATATATTTAGAAAATAAGAAATAAATGTTAACAAATAACCGTCTATGATACTCGCTCCTCTATAAAAATATGAATAAACAAGACTATCAACCTTTGTAAACATTATTAAAATCATCTATGAATGAATCAAAATCTATTCCCAATATTGTAACCACTTTTTTACTGATTCATCTTTTTTAATTTCCTTATCAACATTCAATTTTCACTATTTTTTCTAGGAATTTTCTATGTAATCATCAATGTGTATTATATTCTTATCTTAATCCTTCTCAACTCTATACTTTGATAATGGATAAATAGCGGTTCTTTCCCTAGTTCCGTATTTTTCACCGCCTATTTTAACAATAATTGCTTCACCTTGTACAGCAACACTTGCTCCTCTATAATAATTATAATGATGTTTTTCTCCTGTTTCTATATTGATTATTGTTATGCCAGGATCATAATGTTGAAATCTACTATAAAATTCTTTTTCTTTGATCTTTGCTTTTTCCTCTTTCTTTTTAAAAGCGATTGCTCGTTCTCTTCTTTGTTTATACTCCTTTTCTTTCAAAGGAAATAGTTCTAAAATGTTTTTAGCTTCTTCAACAATTTTTTTATCAAGTGGTACCCTTTCTCTTTTCCATTTAATCAACATATTTTTATATTCCTTAACTTCTTTTTTAATTTCTTCTCTATCTTTTTGATTTCTATATTCTCTTTTTAGATTATACCATGTATATTTTATATCTATCTTAAACTCCTTTTCTATTTCTTTATATATTTTTCTTTGTTCCATTGTTTTAGGTTCTGGAAAAATATCTTTATAATTACATAATTTTAAAAATTCAGAAATATTATGCCAAAGGAAAAAATCATCAAGGAGACTTTCCCCTCTATAAAAATAGCGTTCAAATGAAAATATATTATATCCAAAAGTAAATTTATAATCAGGGTGGTTAAAAGTATCTATTACCAAATCCAATTGTTTTAAATCTATAAATTCATTTTGTAACCATTTTCTTACCATTTCATCTTTCTCCAAAAATCTAAGTCCTTTACCGAACATAGAAAAACCAAGCATACCAAACCACGCTAAATTTTTATGCTATAAATCTTAAAAGCATTCTTTACAACATAAGAATAAGATTCTTATTATTCTTCTTTTTAATTTTTCAATAAACTCTCTCCTTCTCTTAATTCTTCTTTAGGAAAACCTACTGATAGAATTGGATTTTCGTATATGTACATCCTGTTCCAGGAATTGTAATTAATGCTCTTTTTCTCGCTTCTTCCAGTTCTTTTGCAATTCTTTCAGCTTCATCAGGCATCTTATCAACCTAGTTAGATAAATATTAGTATATTTTGCCTACTCTTACATCTATTTTCATACTATTCGTAATGCACAGCAACTGCATGTTGCTAATTATAAAATTGCAAAAGGCAGAATAAAAAGATTTTTTATTAATTATAGAGAAAAAGGTGAGTCATTTTTATATAAATCCTTTACACCTTCAACTTTCAGTTCTTTATCTTATTCACAATATTGTGTAATCAGCAGAAGTAGTATTATAATAGTAAACAGTCATGTTCCTGACCTGGAATAATGCATTGTCAACAGAAGAAATTACAATGCTGTTTGTTCCTACCTTTGCAGTTGATTTATTATAATAAAATGTCCAGTTTCCTAACTGAACCTCAGGATAACATGTATTCTTGCATAATCTCTTTCCATTTAATTTTACTGAAAATGCTCCGTCCCTTGTTATCTGAGCAATATTGAAAGTAATCCTACTTCTATCACTAAGATTATTATATTGACTTCTTGTTAAATTAAACTGATACTCATATTGAAGATCCATTTCTTTCATGTAATAAACTGTAAGGGATGCGGAACCTGTGAAATTGGAATTTTGTTCTGATCTGAATGTTATGATGTTTTCACCTTTGACAAACGGTGTTTTATCAACAACAATGGTTTTCTTTGGTCCTGTGACCACATCACGATAAACTTCATTTTTGTTTACCTCTGTTATAAGTTCCCCAACATGTGTATCAAGATTAAGGTTAATAAATGCCTGTGTCATGGTATTATATTCATCATAAAGCATGAATGAAAATTCCTGAGGCCTTAAATACAAACTTTTTTCAACAACTTTAATATTTCTCAGATTATATTGCGCAGGTGCCCATAACTTCCATAATGATGACTCTGCATAAATTTCTACCCTTGAATTTTCAGAAATATTTTCAAGAAGAACTTTATGATTACCAATTCCATAATAATCTCTTGCAATAATATTTCCATCAAGTTTTATTACAAGCGCCCCATAGTTGTTAGTATCCTGCACATCAAATTCTATATAAGAACCAAGATGATCCGGAGACCTTGTAAGATCAATCTTTAATGAGTTAGAGCCAAAGAGCAAACCCGAAAAAATATTTTTGTCAAGAGCTGATGTTATCTTCTCGCTTGAAAGATATGATGTATCCAAAGTGCCTAAAGGAATTACCCTATATACTTCAACATTTCTTAAACCTACCCAGTTCTCCCATTGGTTCAACTGCTTTTCTTCAGTTTGTGGAATAGGGATAGGTTCCCTGTGCTCTTCTCTTTCTGGCACAAAACCTACATTAAAAATAGCTAACAATACTGCTAATATTACCAATCCAGCAAACAGGAACCAAAGGAATTCATTTCCCATGAACAAAACCTTATTTATATTTAATTTTCAAGATTTAAAAATCATCTTTATTAAGAATAAGGTTGTCTACAAAACTTGATAAAAATAATTGAAAAATAGTAATTTTCTCATTTTTTGCTGCATGGATTTTTCTTGCTTGCAAAGATTTTTCAATTGCAGAAAGCAGATTGAAAAATTTGTTCAATTGTCCTGAATTCTGGTATATAATTTTTCTCATAATTTTTTCTATGAGATTGTTATCATTGAATCCTGTACCTAAATGTTTTACAGCATATTAAAAACTTCCCAAAAGAGAATTTTCTTGATAGTTCGGAGTTTATGACCACGCCTTACAGAAAAAAGTTTTTCATTCAACTTTTATGGAGAGCCAAGAATAAGATTTATTAATGATTTATTAATGATTTATTAATGCGAGCGGCAGGATGTTCGATTCTTATAAAATTTTCGAACCTGCGAACACATTCCTTGTTCTGCAACCATGTTGCAGAATTCTAAGTGACGGGATTTCTTATCATCTTTTATCAAAACTCAATTTTAAACTTGAGTCCCGCGCCTTTGGCCAATTCCAGACCATTTCATTTAAGAAAGGCCTCTTGGCTACGCTCGCATTAAATTATATTCTTATTTTTTATCTTTTTAAAAATTATTTCAAACTCTCTAATTCAGAACGAAGTGCCTTTATCTGATTCTGCAAATCTGTTAATGCATTATCTAAATGTTCAATATCTGGTTCCTTGAATTCGCTCTCCAAAGACCCGGGCTTAACAAGTTCTGCATCCATCTCTATTACCATTCTCTCAAATCTCGTTATAGTTGAAGAAACAATTTTTAAGGCATCATTTCTTATCATCTCTAATTCTGCCAATAATGAAAATGATTGCCTAACAGCATCAAGATATGATCTCATCTCTTTTATTTTAGAAACAATCTCTTCATATTTTTCAAGCTTCACAAATAGTGGCAACGCCTCACCTTTTGAAACTTCCTTTGAAACTTCCTGTAATTGCATTTTAGGCTGTGATGTCTGAAGTGGAACTGGAGTAGGAGTTTGCGAAGCTTCTTCATCTAATTCAGGTATACTAACGTCTTCCTCTTCTTCATGTACTTCTACTTTCGGTTCTTCTTTCTTTTTATGCCAGAACATATATACCCTTATGTTATTATTTTTATCTATGTTTAAATATTTGTTTTTTAGGTTGTCTGTAAAACATGAATAAAATTTTATGAAGTTTTAGTGAATTACTCATCTATTGCAAGAGCTATTTCAACGATGAATCTTTCTGTTTCCATGTAACTGGCTGTTCTAACTCTCTGAAGATATTAATTTTCAAAATTTGTATTCTTATTCCACTATGGACTTTTGCATCTCGTACAATACTTTTGGTTTATCCTTGTTGCCTTTATGTTTGCACTCAACAATTCTAAATGATAAATAAAACTTTTCTATTCGCCTATTGTGAAATGAGACTTCTTGGCAATAAAGTTAAATTTGATTAATTTATGAAAAATTTATGGAGAGTCATTTTTGATTTTTCATAATAATTTTCATTGTTCTATTTTATGCTATTTCTAAGTTCATATGCGGGGGCCGGGAAACTCGACTGAAATTTTCAAATTTCAGTTTTCGAACCCGGGTTTGTCGCCATGCTTGGTCACGACCGTGGCAGGGCTCCGCTCTTGATTCGCGTCCTACCGTTTTCCAGTCGTTGATTGACTTCTAGACTACCCTCGCATTAGAATAATAATTAAAAAAAGAATTTTAATAGATATTGATTGGCTATACAATAGCTATGTAAAAAACTTTGATAATGAGATAGCCAATGAACCATTTTCCTCACATAATTTTTTGATTCAAGAAATTTATTGTTGCTTTTCTAAAGAATTCACTGATAACCTTAATTTTTCCAGCCTATACAATCATTATAATAGAAATTTATAAATATGGCTAAAAAATTAAAATAAAAATTTAAAATCAAATCTTTAATCTCTTTACCCATTTCTTTGAAATTTCTGATACTGCGTCCTTCATTCCTAAACCTAATGCAATTGCAACACCAAGACCTACAGAGCCTATTATCACCAGAAGTATGTTGTTAACCAAAGTTGCTGATATTCCTAGAACAGGCAATGCAAGGGCTATTGAAACATAGATGATAAAGAAGAACAACACCTTGCCAACAATGCTTGCTAATACCTGCTGTGTGTTTCTGAGATGTTTCCTTATGTACTCTGCCAAAATATAACCGACTATCACAATTAATGCGGCACCAATAATATTCGGTATGAACGCTAGAATTTCTCTTACCCAAAGTGTCAACTCTGTTATTCCTAATACGCCAACAGCTGCTGCAATAAATCCAAGGTAAACCCACCATCTCACAATTACAACAAGAAGATGTGTTACGCTGAATGTTGGCTTTTTGCTCTCTGTTATATAATAGTCTAAGTTAATTCTCTCTAACACTTCATGGACAACCCTGCCAAGAACCTTTCCTACTATAAGCCCTATTACAAGTAGGATTATCGCTCCTACTAGGTTTGGTATGAAGGCTACAGCAGAGTCAACAAAGTTTGACAGCACTAATGCCAAGGAATCTACCATTCTATAACCTCCATAATTATTATATAACTTGTAAAAACCTATTAATAAAGGTTTCCATTACAAAAAAATTACAATAAAATCACAACATTATGTGACTAATTCGCTATTAAATATAAAAAGCGCTGGGAGCAGGAATTTCGGATTTTTGCTTTCGAACCTGCGCGTGAGCCCACTGAATGACAGCATTCATCAGTGTCACACTCGCTCTAAGCCTCTTTACGTCAAGGCGAGCACGTATGGTCTTCAAAAATTTAACCTGGCTCCGTCATCCCAGCATGTAAAAATATAATGAAACAAGAGTATAAAACCTTTTTTCATAATGAAATTAAGGACTCGTAGGAAACAATAATCAATCTATTAATCAAAAAACATTTCTCAGATTTATAATTTTTGATTTTCAAAAATTTCATTATTTGATAAGTTTTGCTTTGTGTTTAGTTTCTTATAATTATTTGAACAAACTTCGAATATTCATCTTGATAACCCTCACTTTTTTCTATAAATGATGTAATAGAATTTCTAATTTCTAACGCCGGTGGTAGGATTTTCATCATGTGGCAAGGCCACATAATTTTGAACCTACACGTCTTGCGACCGTCGCTCTCGAGGCGACTGCACTACCTGGTTATGCGACACCGGCTACCTAAGAAGATTCTCTATATCGCTGATTATTTTCTTAAGTTTATCTTTTTTCAAAAACTTTTTTATCTTTTCACTTTTCAAAACATCTTGAACTGTTATTATTCTGTTGGCAAGCAACATTTTTTGTATTGAAAATTCAATTTTTAAAATTGTTACAGGATAGATTTTTTTTGATATTATAAGATTTTCTAGTGAAAGATTTCCTTCATAATCCCATCCTGTCAAACGAATGTCTTTTGCCTTTGCATATCTTTTCCCATGATCTGAGTATTTTGTGTTTGTTACAAGCCACGCACCGGTGAACTCATATTTACTCTTTCCTTTTGCAAAACCCTTTTCCAAATCATCAAGCCGAGCCCACACCTCCAAAACAGTTCCAAGGTCACACTGTCTGTGTGGGTTGAAGTGCCTTTTACATTCAACAACCCATAATCCTTCTTTCTTTGCAATAATGTCTATCTGATGTTCTATGCATTCTCCAGGAACTATCACATTCCACTCACATTCATAACCATGTGCCTCTAATATTTTTTTAATATATATCTCGAAATTTTCAGGATCGATATTAGCTATTGCCTCTCTTAAGCGATAGATAAATGATGAAATGTGTTTTCTTTTCTCAAGTTCATCTATAACAAGAGTATAAATTTCATGTGTTGTCATGTTTTCATGTACTTTCTTAGAAATAGTATTAGCAATCTCATTTGCAGTTTCCTTACTAACGCCTGCTCGCATACATGTTCCAACTATTTTATTCTTTTCAAATGGTTGCCTTGAACCGTCTGCTTTAATTACATAAACCATGTTATCACAATCATTTACGTGAAATAATAACTGCATCTCTTTCAATCATACTCAAAGCTTCTTTTAATTTCATTTTATTCTCAGCATAAACCGTATACAGCGGTTCGTTTGAATTCACAAACTCTCCTATTTTTTTATGAAGTAAAATTCCTGCGAGCTTATCTTTTGGCGCTCCGGCGGTTTTTGCGACCAGTGCCATATTATAATTACTTATTCTCTTGACTACTCCTGATTTTTTAGCTCTTATTGTTTTACTTTCCTTTGCATATTCTATGTCTTCTGGTTTTATTTTTGGATTTCCACCCTGTGCCTTAATTATCTCTCTTAATTTTTTCTCTGCCTCTCCGGATTTGAGTATGCGATAAGCCAACTCTTTGCCATTTTTTATTCCTGTCATCTCTAACAAAGTCCCTGAAAGAGTGATGACTTTTTTTACAAGGTCAGGGGCAGTTTCTGGATCTCTTAATGTTTGTAGGGCTTCTCTTGCCTCAAGTGCAGGTCCCATTGTATGACCAATTGGCTGGGTTCCATCTGTCAAAACACAGTCAACCTGCATTCCAAGATTTTTACCTAACTGAGCAAAATTTTTTCTTAGAATTTCAGCTTCTTTTCTATTTTTTATTTTTGCCTCCTCTCCTACCATTATATCTATGACAACATATTTTGCACCAACAGATTTTTTCTTGCTCAAAACAGATGGAAGAACAAGAGGGTCCATCTCAAGAGGTTTTTCTATTTTTATGAAAAGATCATCAGCAGGAGCAAGATCAAGGGCTCCACCCCAAACAAGGCAGCCACCTGTTTTCTTTACAACCCTTTTTATCTGATTGATGTTAAGTTCAACAGGCATTAGGACCTCAACACGGTCTGCGGTCCCGGCAGGACTTGTAATGCTTCTTGATGATGATTTTGGTATTATCAAACCAGTTGAAGCAATTATTGGTACAAGCAAGATAGAAGTCTTATCTCCCGGAACTCCACCAATTGAATGCTTATCAACAACAGTTCCAGAAAATTTCAACTGTTTACCGCTCTCAATCATCGCTTTGGAAAAGGCAATATTTTCATTCAATGTCATTCCATGAATATGTAGAGCGGTTATAAATGCAGATAACTCGAGATCGTTTAAATTTCTTTGAATAACATCACTAACAATAGTTTTCATTTCATTATAGTTTAATCTTCCTCCATCAATTTTTTTGCGAATGTATTCCTTAGAAAGAAGTTGTGGTCTTGGCTCAGCTTTTATTATGTCTCCTTTTTTTAATTTCAATTCTTTCCTTACTTCATCATATACTCCTATCTCACCTTGTTTGACAAATCTTTCAGTTGTATCAATTATAACTGTTATCTTTTTGTTTCCTTTTTTAAGAATAACTCTTTCAAGTGGATGAACGCCTAATCCTCTAGCGTCATTGCTATTTATTATTGCAATTGTTTTTCCGCCTGCATCCATATCCAGTATTTTTACCTTCAATTTCATTCTAACGACCTTTTACATGTTGAGCATATTCTATTTCACTGATATTTTTACCAATAACCTTTGATAATTATTTTTTCTATCTTTCCATTATTTTTATCTTCATTACCTTATTGATAATCGCTTCATAATTTTTCTGTTTTGTATTTTTACATTGAATGATATCTATTGGTAATCATTTCATAATTTTTCTCTTTTATATTTTTTGCATTCATTACCTTATCATATTGATAATCTTTCTTGGTTTCATAATTCCTTTTTCTGTTATTACTGCAGTTATATATTTCCATGGTGTGATATCAAATGCATAATTTAATATTTCTACTGATTTTAATTTTCTATAAACTTCGCTAGCTGGCCTCTTTTCTATTATAATTTTTTTTCTTCTGTCTAATTTTAAAGTTGATGCAACAACATAGAAAGGAACTTTGTTTTCCTTTGCGCACACCGCAAGAATATATGTACCAATTTTATTTACAATACCTTCCTTTCTAAGACAGTCTGCTCCAACAATTACAACATCATCGTTCGGTGGAATGAATGGAGATAGGGCAATACCTGCTGCATCGTCTGTTATTAAAATTACTCTTATATTTTTTATCTTTGAAAGCTCTTTTGCAGTTTTAATTCCTTGCTCTTTGGGGCGCGTCTCATCAACAACAACTGTAAATTTTTTCTTTTTTGCTGCCTCCTTTATTACAGACAAAGCCTCTGAAGAATGACAGTGCGTGTGAACGACATAATTATTTTTTATTATTTTTTCTCCTATATCTGGAATTTTTTTCTCCATTAATTTTATTTTTTCAATTATTTCATCGATTTTCTTTTCACTTTTTTCTTTTTTCAATTCAGATATTACATTAAATAATGGAACTGCTGTCGGTCTCGCCTTTAAAATTTTTTCGCATTCATCATCAAATTTTTTTCCAAAGCCATATCTTTTAGAATAGCTTTTCAGATATTCAAGCGAAGCCAAGGCAATGCTAACTGCTCCCTGTATTTCTATGTTCTTTAATTTTTTTATAAAGTCATCCATGATAGTTAATTGTAGAAAGTGAAATATAAACCTTATGCATGCAGAATATACGGTTGTCTGCAAAATGGAAAATTTCAATTGCAGAAACAGTTGAAATTTGTTAATTTGATTTTTAATTCTTCTGCGATCATTGAATCCTAACGTTTTGCGTGATTAAAAATTCCCAAATAACATAGAAATTCTACATCAGAAACAATTTCTTTCAATTGATAGTTTATCCGCACCTTATAGAAAAAAATTTATAGAGAAATTTTGTAATTCTGAAATCATTAGATTTAAATCTGTTGAGAATAACCTATGGTTATGGACAAAGAAACAGAGAAACGGATAAAACAATTAGAAAATGAAATAAATAATAGATTAGATTACATAGAGCAGTCATTCCAGACATTCAAAGAAATTATAAAGAAGATGCAAAAGGAAAATGAGGAATTAAAAAGGGATAGAAAAATTATTTTAGAACAGCAGAAAGCCTTGATAAAAAAAATAAACTTATCAAAAAACAAACTTGCAAAGGATATAAAAACATTTTTAAATCCAGAAATTGAAAGCGAACCAGTAAAGCCCATTGAAAAATTAAAAGAAAAGTTTTTGGATAACATTTCTTTGATAAAAACTATTTCTAGCAATAAATCTATTGAGAATTTATATGAAATGATTATGAAAAAGGGTTCTGTAAAAATCAGCGATGCTGCACATAAAATGAATGTTCACAGAATACAGATAGAAGAATGGGCAAAAACATTGGAAGAAAATAATCTTATCAAAAGAGATGGAGAGTTCCTAAAGAAAAAAGACAAAGAAGATGAAGATTATCTAATATATGGATCTTTATAATTTTTTATATAAAAAATATATCAAACAACCAATAGCAATCACTATGAGTTCTCCTATAAGTAGAATGTGTTCAACGTGAATGAGCATAGCCAACGAGAATATAACACCAATTAATGCAAGCACTGGCAGCTTGCCAATATTTATTGGTGACTTGAAAGGTCTTTCGATTTTCGGTTCCTTGAATCTGAGCCATATTAATGAAATATTGATAGCAAAATAAACAAGAAAGATCCCTATATCTGTCAGTATAGCAACAGTTTTTATGTTTCCTATGCTTATAGCCAGCATTGTTAGAATCATTGTAACAAATATTGCTATGTGTGGTGTCTTTCTTTTTGAATTTATTTTAGATAGAGATTTGGGTAGAGAACCGTCTTTTGCTATACCATAAAATATCCTTGAAGTAATTATCAATTCTATCAGTACTGTATTGCTTGTTGCAAATAATGCAATTACAGCCATTAACAAAGATAGATTCAAGTTAGGAGCTGCAACATTTGCAATATCTGAAAATGGTGCCTTGGATTGCGAAAGTTGTTGCCATCCCATCACAGAGAGTGCAGAAATTGAAACAAGTATATACAAAATTGTTGATATAACTATTGATAGAATAAGTGCCTTTGGTATTGTCTTTACCGGATTTTTTGTTTCTTCTGAAATATTGACAACACCTTCAAACCCTATATATGCGAAAAAGATGACTAAAACAGCAGAAAAAACTCCTGTCAGTCCATTTGGTGCCTCAAAATAATTAATATTTTTTCCAATAAAACTAAATCCAAGAACGATTATTATTAGAAGTCCGAAAAATTCTATGGCTGTTTCTATTATATTCAGCTTTGCAGATTCTTTTATTCCAACAAAATTTATGATTGACAAAATTGCAACAAGTGCGATAGCTGTAGGAACTATTGGAGTTCCAAATATATGTGAAAAGTAATTTGCAAACCCAAGAGAAACTGTTGCTGCTGCTATTATTCCTGCTATGATCATTATCCAACCTACAATAAATGAAATACTTTTTCTCTTGAAAGCCTTTTTTGTATAGTTGTACTCTGCTGCCTCTTTCGGGCAGATTGATGATAGTTCGGCATATGATAGACCTGTAAAAATAGCAATTACTGCTGCAATAATAAATGAAAGCCACAAAAGATTTCCTGCAATTCCTGCACCAGTTCCTAAGAGTGCATAGATACCTGCTCCTAAAATTATTCCTACACCATAGCATGTTGTTTCAAAAAGACCGAGACTTCTCTTTAATTTAAGTTTTGCCCTCTTCATCTTAAAGCCTCATTATGGAAATGATTGTATAAATATATAAACTTCATTGTTTTAACGATAATTTGTAATAATATACATAAATTGAAATAAAATTTCTGATAATGAATTTTTAAAATTTTATGAAAATTATTTTATTTATGAGATGCGAGTACATGGCACAAAATGTATTTCCAGCTATTAGGGCAATGATTGCATTAGAATTACAGAAGAACTATAATTTAAATCAATCTGAGATTGCAAAAAAATTATTTGTCAGCCAGCCAGCAATATCCCAGTACATACGCCAGCTCAGAGGAGGTAAAAAGATAGTTGAAAACAGTGAAATTAGGGATGCAATAAAAAATCTCTCTGCAATGATTAACAAAGGTCTTACAAAGGAACAATTAGATGAGGAATTCTGCAAAATATGCAAAATTATAAGTAACAACATGAAATGCCCTATGTTATTGTGAAATGTTTCCTTGCGCATTTCTTTCAAGAAATGAATAATTGTTCTTAAAATAAAATTAGAAAACACTCACTTAATCTTTATAAGCTTTATTGTTATTATTTTTGTTTAATTGGTCATTATGGGAGAGATAGAAAAAGAAATTAAAGCTGAGGAAAAGAAAATCAAGAAAAATAAGTGGATGGTTATTTCTGTAATATTCATAATTCTGACCATTGTTTTTGCAGGATTGTATCTAACAAAAGATTCTGGACTTTCTCCGGGTTATGCTGCAAACAAAGCAATAAACTGGATTAAAAGTTATTACAGTGCAAACGGGATTGCTGCAAATATAAATCTAGTAAATGCATCAGAAGTAAACGGCGTCTATAAGTTTATAGTAAATATCTCATCATCAGAGGGAGCTGGGTTAGCAGAATATTATGTTTCTAAAGATGGAAATATCTTCTTCCCGCAGGGAATTCCTACTACACCATTACTATCTTCTTCGGCATCACAGACAACAACAGAAATTCCTAAAACAGAAAAGCCAACTGTAGATTTATATGTAATGTCATTCTGTCCTTATGGTGTACAGGCAGAAAAAATAATGAAGCCTGTCTATGATTTATTAAAGAACAAGGCTGATTTCAAAATCAGATTTATAGCAAATGTTGGTGGAGATACAGTAGACTCTGTTCAATCTTTACATGGAATTAATGAAGCAAAGGAAGATTTGAGACAACTTTGTATAAATAAATATTACCCAGATTCCTATTGGAATTATGTCTTTAACTTTGATAATACATGCTACTCTTTAGCTAATAATGCTAATGCATTAGATGCATGCTGGAAGAATGAGTCGTTGAAATTAGGAATAAATGTTAGCAAAATAGAAAGTTGTGCTTATAGCTCTGAAGGATTGAACCTACTAAAAGCAGATGAAGAGTTAACAGACAAATATGGTGTCACAGGTTCACCAACTCTAATAATAAATGGTGCAAGATATAGTGGACAGAGAACACCAGAGGCGTTCAAGCAAGCAATCTGTTCTGCATTTAAGACAGCTCCTGCTGAATGCAGTCAAAGTTTATCAACCACAGGAACAGCAGCATCTGGTAATTGCTAAATCTTAAATCTTATTTGGCTCTTATAAATTACGCTAATTTAAATTTTTTTAATTAACAATTCAAAAACTTATAGATTTTATCATATTAGTATTTTTATCAATTTTTTTGAACTCATAGCATCATTTGTCAAATTCCAGAAACTTATTCTTAATATTTTGTAGATTTTTTGAAATCATTTAGCATCTGTCAACTTTTAAATTTTTTATCAATTTTATTCTTTAACCTAATCATTGTTGTAGAAAATAGTCCTGCAAAATTTGAAAATATCAATCCTCTCAAAAATTCCAAAATAACCCATATCCCAAGTGCTGATATAACTGGCAGCCACCTGAAATATGATTCAAATATAGGAGATTTTTGTAATGAAACTGAGATCTGCTTGCCTATCTCTTCTTTTATTATTGAATTGTTTGTTTGTGGTATCATAGAGGCTGCAATATCTGTTATCTCATTCTCAAAACTTTGTTTATAAAATTGTTGATTTGCCAAAACAGAAATAAAGATGCCTAATGCAATCAAAAGATTAATTATAAGTAAAACCTTACTGACTGAATGCGAACCGACTCTAAAAAAAATCCATTTCTTCAATTCCTTTCCATATGTGTTTGCTAGAGGAATTATATAAATAGAGGAAATCAGAACTGCTACTGAAAGAAAGATTGACATAAGTGAATGAAAGATTATTGAAAAAATTATAAAAGATATTATTCCTGTTATAAATCCTACCCATAAACTAATGTTTTTGAATCTACTATCTTTAATAAAAAATCCATAAGTGCTTAAAAATACAAAACCTAAAACCAAGAATAGGAATGAAATAAAAATTCCAACAAACTGCGAAAGCAAAACTGCAAGTGAATCTGTTGTTGACATACCTGCTGTCTGAACTATTGCTGTTTTCAAAATATTATTCTGCAAATTAACAAGAGAGTCAACCGAGATGTTGCTTAATTTTAAAATAATTGCAAAAATAAGAAATGAGATAGATGCCCCAGTTATGGTTAAGATTTCATATTTAGAAAATTTCATCATATCACTTTCTATAACTATATCTGAACTCCTTTTCTTTCTTGAACAATTTCTTTATTTTATCAATTTTTCTTTCTTTAGGAGGAAATGTATATCTTTCCTTTTTTGGAATAAGGAGATAGGCAAGAATTATTGCTACCGCAATCACAACAACGATAATCGCTGGATAGAACCAATTCGGCGTCGGGAGCTGGCCTTTTGCATTACTGATTTTAACATTTAATTCAGTCATCATGTTATTTATATCGCTCAATAATGTATATGCAGTGAAATAATCTCCAATCTGAATAGAAGCATTTGTTACATTCAATTTCTTTTCAATTGAATTTAACAATGAAAGAAGCTCTGTTACATTCACACCTTGGTTTTGAAGATTAATTATATCATTTTTCATATTAGTAAAATTAAAATAATATTGTGAAATTGATGGAATTATTATTGCTGCAACTGTAACATTGCTCGGAAGAACTCTCATTATAAAGCTTGCTGTTGCATACACAGATGAATTGCTTGTTGTTGCATTTAATTTAATTGTGTATGCTTTAATTGTAAAATTTTCTGGTATTGAAAATGAAACTGTAAAATTCTTTGATTCACCTATACTTAATGAAGAATATGATGAAGGAGAGATTGAGTAAATTTCATCTATCCCTGTTATCTTAAGAGAGATTGATGTAAGATTTTTCTGCCCATTGTTCTTAACCTCAACTATTTTGGTTGCAGTTTGATTTTGTGTTATATTAAAATCTTCCGGCACACGAGAAATTGTTATTGAAGGATTTTGCGAAGATGTTCCTGTACCTGTGCCAGCACCAGTTTCAGTAGTGCTTGATGACGATTTACATGAAGAATTAGTTAGACAACCATATTCACAATATTCTGATGACCATACTCCGTCATCACATGTTTTTATAGCAGAGGAATAGCAAACTTTAGTTCCATCTGCATACCAAGAAGGTGTTGTACCGCTGCTATGAGCACATGATGTATACCCGTATGGAAGGCACCATCCTTTTCCACCATCACTGCTATCATCATAATCAGTATAACAAAAATAACCATTACAATCTGATGTCGTATTACAATAAGTCGGGGCAGTCTTTCCCCATAAACCACTAACAATAGAATTTCCACTTGAAAAATTTATAGTTCCATTAAACTCAGCAAATGCAGGCACAACTAAAAAAAGAATAATTATAAATGATAAAAAAAATTTTTTCATTTTCTTTTCACCAAAAATTTAAAATAGCTAAGGTATCTGCCTGAATACCATCCAATATGTTGTCCACCATGTTGATGATATCGGTGTTCCTGATGGAATAATCATTCTTAAAACCAAATATTTCATTGAAGCAGCTGTAACTGTTATAGGAATTCCGTATGAGAGATTATAATCTGTAGTTACATTATAAAATACAGAACTTCCGCTCTCCCTAAGTGTTGCATATCTTGTTGTATTATCTGCCCAAGGTGCTGATGAATTACTTGTTATATTCAAACGATAACCTTCCTGACTATTCCAATCATTCATCTTAAATTGAAGAATTCCTGAAACATTAGCAGAAAAACTTAAACTAAAATTAAACTCCCAGTAATCTGTACCATTTACTACCGCAGATCCCTTTGAGACTGAAACAGTTGTGGAATTAATAATTTGCTTTGTTTCTATATTTATTGTTTGATCTGTAGGTATATCTGTTAGATTTGTAGAGCTGTCAACTGTAATATTGACTTTCGTTGAAACAGGCGATGATGTATTTGCAGTAAAATTTATCTGAATTTTTGTTTCTTTGGGCAAGCCTCCTGAACTAAAAGTTATGTTAATTTTAGAGCCTCCTATATTTTCGCAATATTGTAGGTTTCCAGGGGTTGGGCAGTATGAGCTATATGAACCGCCATTAACTGTTAAATTTGTAATATTCAGATTTGTAAATTCTGAAGGCAATGTTATAATCGTTCTGTTAATAGGATCTTGACCTGTTATTGTTATATTTAGAATAAAACTTTGGTTTATTACATATGTGTCAACGACATTTGGAGACATTGCTGCATCAGCATGAACATCAAGAATTAGAGAACCGTTTGATTTTGTAGAGTTAGCACTTGAAATAGATATATTATCAGCACTGTTTGACGTAAGTATACCAAAGTTAGTAATATTTGCAGAGATATTCAAATACTCTGTTGCGTTCCTATTTATTCTGAAATAAATATATAAAGTTCGATTAGCTGATGATGAAACATTAAAACCATTTTGTATAAAAATTTGTGTTGAGTTTGTTACATTATCCCAAGTATTATTAAAACCTATGATGTCTAAAGTTTCGTTTCTAAGTTCAACTCCAGATACATTAGCTGTAACAGTGTTTCCTGACATATTGGTTGCTGTTAGAGTAACATTTATTGCTGTTATATTTGCACTATCGGTTGTTGCATTAAATGTTAGACTAAGCATAGGATAAGTTCCATTAGTGTTTATCAATGGAGGAGCAATTGACTGTCCATCCACGTTTATGTTAACCGCAAACGCAGAGCTTGCTAATAATAGAAGTGCAAAAACAAAGATAAACTTCTTCATATTTATTCACCAATCTATCCTTTTATTTAATACCTGTTATTTAATTTTTATAGCCAAACTCAAATATAAAGGTTTCTTGCATTGTTTTTAGCTCTGTAGAAAACTTCAATAACCAATTGAATCTATATATATGTTGTATGTTATAGAGAAACATTTCTTTTTTCAGATTCACAAGTTAATATTTACTTTTCTCAAAGAAAAATTCAATTATTGCTTTGATAAATATCTTCTAAGGAATTCATAAGGCATCTTCTGATGTCTCATTTATAACTTTTCTGGAGCCATTTTTTATTCTCTTGCAAACATAGCGCTCCTGGCGTGAATTTTGTCCGTGGTAGCATTAGCCACCTTCGGCTTCGAACACGCGACCCCTTGCTATCCTATGACATTTCGTCACTGCAGACACACAGCAGAACTAATGAAACATTATCTCTGCTGTCTATGTGCTCAGTTCACCTCCATGTCATTAGGAGGCAAGTGCTCTATCCTTGCAGACCATTTTGCTCTCTGCTCTGTCGGCAAAATGGTTAGCTGAGCTACAGGAGCATATAAAAATATAGGAAGAGAAATAATTAAAAATAATATAAGAAACGGTTGTCTACAAAGCTTGATAAAAATAATTGAAAAATAGTAATTTTCTCATTTTTTGCTGCATGGATTTTTCTTGCTTGCAAAGATTTTTCAATTGCAGAAGCAGATTGAAAAATTTGTTCAATTGTCCTGAATTCTGATTGCGATTCACATAATACTTTTATTTTTTATGACCACGCCTTACAGAAAAAAATCTTTTCATTCAACTTTTATGGAGAGCCTAAGAAACTATACAAAAACTTTTACTGCATCTTTAACCAATCCTTTTATCAAATTTTTTCCGATATCACTATCCTTACTTACCCTTATCTGCCCTGTCTTGCCAATAGTTGCAGAGAAAATGTATTCATCATCTATGTAGAAATTAGCAATCTTTCCAAACATGTTTTTCTCAAAAGTGAATATGAGATATGCACCACTCTCCTCTTTTTTAAATTTTACCTCATTTCCTAATGTTTTTATTTTTGGACTTATGTCTATTTTTATTCCCAATTTCTCTTCTAATTGCCCTACGGTCTTTCCATTCTTTCCAATGATAATTGGAATTCTATCGTTCTCAACATAAACTGTTGCTTTGTTTTCACTAATTTCAATAAGAGCGGTTGGGTCAAATCTCTTTATCTCGTTGAATATTGCTTTTTTCGCAAGTTTTTCCATTGCATTATCGTGTTTTTCTTTGACTGGTATTATTACATTTTCCTCTCCATATGTATAGATTTCATACTCTAATTTTCCTGTTTCAAAATCGCGTACCTCAACAATAGGTCTTGCCAGGTCTGCCTCTGTCATTCCTGTTGGCGTTCTTACAACAAGATTCAATATCAGTACCTTGTCTATTTTTCCAGCTTTGATATAAATTATTGTATCAATTATATGAGGGATTATTCCTAACTCAACCCTTCCGATAAAACGCTGAACAGCATCAACAGGGTCTGTTGCATGAACAACGCCTATCATTCCTATTCCTGCTAAGCGCATATCAGAAAATATCTCAAAATCATTTGTTTTTCTTACCTCATCAAAAACAGTGTAATCTGGCCTTACTAATAATAATAAATCTGCTGTATTTTCAAATGAGCCATGAAGCTTTGTGTACTGAGTAATCTCTTTTTTAACTTGCAAATCTCTTGGGCTTTCAAGGGTTTTCACGATTGCTCCATTTTTTTCATAAAATTCGGCAAGGCTGGCTGCAAATGTTGATTTCCCACTTCCTGGCGGGCCTGCAACAAGTATACCTTCTGCCTTTTTTTCAAGTCTCTCTTTCAATTTTTCAGAGAGTTTGTAATCATCTAATGAAAGTTTTACAATTGGTCTGACAGCTGTAACCTCAATTCCATCAGAAAATGGAGGCCTACATATTGCAATTCTCATATTGCCCATCTGTATAACAGTAGCGCTGCGTCCACCAATCTCAATAAATGCGTCCTCTTCATAGCGAACAACATCTTCTATCTCTTTTATTATTTCTTCTAGTTCTTCTGCAGATATTTTTTCTCCAACCTTAACGAGTTTAAAATTTCCAGGTTTTCCCCTCTTTGCCATTGGAACTGTATCCTCTTTTAAATGTACGCTCATTGTGTCTTCTGTAAAAAATTTATCTAACTTCAACTCTTTTTTCTTTTCATAAGGCTTGAAATATTTTGTTTTTATTCCTTCAGCCTCTGCAACCATAGATTGAACAATATCAGCAGTATACAGAGATGCATTTTCTTCCTTTGCAACATCCATTATAAGAGCATCAATCCTTCCATATTTTGCAAGCTTTATTTCTTCAAGTGTCTGTCTCCTCTCGGTCTTCTTAATTGCAATCTTTCCTTGCTCTGCAAACTCTCTTATTTTCTTTACCTCACTCAATCCCTTGAATCCTATCTCGCGCCCGCGTGACGCCTGTGCACGGAGCTCTTCAACTACAAATTCAGGTATTATAATCTCTCCGCTAACCTCTCCTCTTTCAATAAGGTCGGTCAATACACCTGATATAATAACCGATGTATCTGGCACTATTTTTTCTAATTTATTTTTTTCCATAATTTCACCTATTAAAAATACTGAGAAGCAACAAATATCAATTAACAGGAAAGCTTAAATACGTTCATATTTGACCGATAAAATATAAATATCAAAGCAGTGAATATATTTGCATGAACCTCGCTCAGATAATAAATTTATTTTATAAGATAGATTTCAATGGCTTGATACTTCCTCTATTAATCTATGCAATAACTATCGCAGTATATGGCATATTTATCTGGGCTATGTATAAATCGCTCTCCAAAAGGGATATTTTCAAACTGGAAATAGACCAGAAAAAGAGATGGAAATCTGTTGCTGGTTATATAGTAAAATATTTGATATTGTTTCCTATCTTTGTATTTATATGGTTCAGCTTTTTAACAATAATACTTGCATTCTTATCAAAATCGCAGTCAGTTGAAGAGATATTATTAATATCAATGAGCATAATAGCTGCTGTCAGAATAACTTCTTATTATAAAGAGGAAATTGCAATTGAGATAGCAAAAATACTTCCAATAGCTGTTTTAGGCATATTCATCGTTGACCCCCATTTTATTACATTAGGAATAGTAATAGAAAGATTGAGTCAGCTGCCTGGCATGGTTGTCTTATTATTTAATTATTTCCTGATAACTATAATACTAGAATTTTTGCTAAGATTTACACTCGGCCTTAAGATTTATTTTTCTAAGAAGAAAGCAAACCGTTAATGACTGGCATTTGCGGCATTTCAATCCTACGAGAGAGTGTTCCAAACATATATCTGAGTTTGAAAGAAATCAAGAATGGTTAGAAAAAATTTTTAAAAAACTTTTAAAGACTGATAAAGAGCAATTTGCAGCATTTTTAGAAGAAAGGTAGTTGATAGTGATAAGGATCTAGAAGCCCTTGCTAAAAGAGTCAAAACAGAAACAAAGGGAGCAAAAGGTTGTCTACATAGAGTACGTTAGCGATAAACAAATAGAGACGATACTTTGATTAAGGGTTTCTTTAAAGGAGATTTTGATTTTATAAATGCTCATTTAATTTCTAAACTTGCAGGTATAGACGAAACACTCGAACTTGTAATTGATATGGAAGTGACTAAAACAGTAATTCTCGATAAAAATGCCATAACTCTTGGAATTGACTATGAAAAGCTCAAGGATGAAAGGACGTGGTTATCCATAATGAGAATCGACGTGCAACATATGCTTTATATGTTAGAATGAAAAACCTCATAGTTAAATAGTTTTCTTTTAATTTATAAAATTATAGAAAAACTTGAATTAATTATTCATTTATGAAGGTGTCAATTATAGATTATATATCCGAAACGGCAAATCGTTATAATATAATCGCCGAAGATTTTTATCGACGTAAAGGAAAGCTTAGAAAAATAGAGATATTTTATCTAGATAAGTTTATATCGTATCTTTCTGGGGATAAAGTTTTAGACCTTGGTTGTGGCACTGGTAAAGACACTGCATACTTGCTATCACATGGTTTGGATGTTTACGGATTAGATCTTTCTTCTGAAATGCTAAAATTAGCAGAGAGACATGAACCAAAACTCAAAAATAGGCTTTATAAAATGGATATGCGGGATATGGAGTTTGATGAAATTTTTGATGGGATATGGGCAAATAGTTCTTTGGTTCATTTCAATCCAAATGACAGAACAAAAATGTTAAAGAAATGTTACTTCGCTTTAAAGCCGCAAGGAATTCTACATGTGTGTCATCAAAATTTTTGGAATCCGAAACGTTTTCTACGGGCAGTTAAGTACAGAAAAAAATATTATTTTTTTGATGGAAGGCATTTTTTCCCTGAAGATATTTTTGGTTTGAAAAAACAGATTAAGAATGCTGGATTTGATATTATTGAAATTGAATTTGAACACAATATCCCTATTTCATCATGGTTGAGGGCATATGCAAAAAAATAAACTATTTTTTGAATTACTTAAAAATAAAATTGTGAATCAAAAAAATTTTTTAAAGAAAAACAAACAGATTTCCTCAATATCATTTAATAATCTTAAATTAGCAAGAAAATTTTATAATAGTCTCCCTGCAGATTTGAACATTAAAATAGCATTTGTTCATGGCTCTACTGCTAAAGGTACTGCAGGAACTTCCTTATCATGTATAAGGAAAATATATTACATAAAAACAAAATTTGTAGCTTACGAATTTTATTTAGACAAAACTAAAAAAAGTGACATAGACATAATTTTTATAATGGATGAGATGAAAGAAGATAAAATAGATACAATTAAATTGGCTTTGAAAAATTTATTCAAAAATGTACCAGTTACGTTAAATATTATAGATTTTAAGGAAGCGAACAAGGTTATTTCCGATTCATCGAATCCTCAAGCATTACGTCGTGTAATCCTTTTTAATCCTGTAATATGTCTATACGGTAAGAAGGAATTTAACAAATTAAAATATTTGGCAAGAGTCAACAAAACTAATATCGATAAACAATATGAAATTGAATACAGAACTATGAAAACCATACCTGAGCTAATGAAAAAATATCATATGGACAAAATCATTTTTTCAGCTGAGGAATTTAAGAAAATTTTCCCTTTGCTTCATGATGAATGTTGTGGTAAGATTTATGGAGATTTTCCTATATATAGAATAAAGATAAAAATCCCACCAATCGAACAAAAAGAAATAGTAAGATTATCTAAAATAAATAAATTTTAATTAACTATTCATATCTATAATTTGTCTTGAATTATTACTTTAATTGCATTTAGTTTGGATTTTGCATATTTTTTTTCATCTGGAAATTGAATTCGATTATAATCTTTCTCCAGTTTTTTAACTAGCCAGCTTTTAAACTCTCCAGGATTTTTATATAATTTAGATTTGGAGGCTATGAAATAGAAATTAAAATGTGCTAATGCATCAGCGGTTTCACATACTCTTCCTTCAATTGTAGATGTATCATGAAGTATACATGCTTTAACCTTTTTTATTAAATCTTCTTTAAATCCATATTTTCTTAATATTTTATCAGCTACTTCTACAGATCGTTGTTCATGTTTTTCTCTACTTTTTCCTATAAGCCCTATATCATGCAAAAGCATTGTAAGCTCAACAACCATAGGATTAGCTTTATATTTAATGGCAAGTTTCTTTCCATAATCCTTACAGATTTGAATATGATAAGGGTAATAAAATATAAAGCCGCAGAATTTCATATCAGCTTCTTTAAAACATTTTGATACAAACTCTGTAATTTTATTTATTTTTTCATTCATATAAATCATCTACTGCATCAGCAATTTTTTCTTTTGGGCCACGTATCTCATACAATCTGATATTTTTTTCCTCTATTGCATTTTTGATATTTCTGAGTCTTCTATTAGCAATTTTTTCATTATCAAATGATGGAAATGCAAATGGAAAATTAAAAATACCATAACCT